>JABAOG010005080.1_pt1 | contig 11643 bp, 8 predicted proteins | sample 7062131 | NCBI WGS metagenome assembly JABAOG01 (sample SAMN14538629, study PRJNA623070) | marine sediment metagenome | biome: marine biome [ENVO:00000428]; feature: marine pelagic biome [ENVO:01000023]; material: deep marine sediment [ENVO:00002113] | place: India: Arabian Sea | collected... | reverse complement strand
CGCGGGACGGCTGACGCACGTCACCTCCGCCACGCGCGAGGACCACCCGCTCAGAGGGCGCATCACCACCTTGATCGAGACGGGCAAGCTGTTCGAGACGATCGGCGGCCCGCCCCTCGACCCGCAGACGGACCGCGTGATGATCTGCGGCTCCCTCGAGATGATCTCCGACGTGAAGGCGGTCGTGGAGAGCTTCGGGCTCACCGAGGGCAGCAACTCGGCGCCGGGGCAGTTCGTCGTGGAGAAGGCGTTCGTGGGATAGCCGCGCGCGCCGCCGATCGACCTCGCATGCGCCCCGTCGCGCTCCTCGCCGCAGCAGACGCCCTGCCCGGCTCGCCGGGCGCGCGTTACGCGCGCGAGGCCGAGCTCCAGCTCGCCGCCTTCGACCCGCCGTGCCGGGCGCGCGGCGTGCGCCTCATCCCTGCGCTGTGGAGCGACCCGGGGATCGACTGGTCGCGCTTCGACGCCGCGGTGATCGGCGCGACGTGGGACTATTACGACCAACCCGCCGCCTTCCTCGCCGCGCTCGACCGCATCGCGGCGGCGACGCGGCTGTTCAACCCGCTCCACGTCGTGCGCTGGAACATCGACAAGCGCTATCTCGGCGCGCTGGCGGACGCGGGCCTCCGGGTCATCCCGACCCTCTTTCGCGACTGCGCCGACGCCGCCGAGCTGACCGCCGCGCTCGACGCGCTCGGCGCCGAGGAGATCGTCGTCAAGCCGCGGGTCGGCGGCGGGGCCTGGCGGCAGGCAAGGCACGCGCGCGGCGCGCCGCCGCCCGGCGCCGATGCGCTGCCCCTCGGCGGCTGCCTGATCCAGCCCTACCTCGACTCCGTCGTCCGCGAGGGCGAGATCTCGCTGCTCTACTACGACGGCGGCTTCTCCCACGCGCTCCGCAAGCGCCCTGCAGCGGGCGACTACCGGGTCCAGGCCGTGCATGGGGGGAGCCAGGAGCGTCATGCGCCCACGGAGGAGGAGATGCGCGCAGGCGATGCGGCCGTCGCAGCCGCTGCGGCGCTGCTCGACACCCCCCTCCTCTATGCGCGAGTCGACCTCGTCGCCGACGCGGAAGGCGAGCCGGCGCTGATGGAGCTCGAGCTTGTCGAGCCCTATCACTATCCCGAGCAGGGCCCGGGCTGCGGCGAGCGGTTCGCGGGGGCGTTGACGAGGCGGCTGGAGGCATAGCGCGGCCGAGCGCCGCTCTTGCGGCCGGCGCCGCCCGCGCGGCCCCGATCAGCTCGGCGCGCCCCCCAGCCGCTGACGCGCGTCGGCGAGCGCCTCGGGCGTGTCGACGTCGTCGAGCTCTCCCGGCGTCGCGCAGCTCACCTCGACGACGGCGCTGCGCCCGGCCGTCGGGAAGATGGAGCGGCCTCCCCCGTCGCCTGTGAGCGCCGCGAGCGCCTTGAAGTGCTTGCGCGCGAACACCGCCGGGCTGCGCCAACGGCCCTCGTCGCGGGCGGCGACCGTGGCCGCGCCCTGCAGCGACGTGAACGTGTCGACCAGACGCCTCAGCGTCTGCGGCGTGACGAACGGCGCGTCGCCCAGGCATATCATGACGCCGTCGACGTCCGCCGCCTGCGCCCAGATCGCCCCCGCTGCGATCGATGTCCCCATGCCCTCCGACGCGCGGGGGTTTTCGATCACCTCGAAGCCGCGGCTCCGGGCGGCCGCGCGCACGTCCTCGTCGCCCGGCCGCACCACCGCAACGCGCGGGACGACGCCCGCGGCCTCGATCGCCGCCGCGGCGTAGTCCACGACCGGCCGGCCGCGGAGATCCGCCATGAGCTTGGAGCCCCGCCCGAACCGCCGCGACGAGCCCGCCGCCAGCAGCACCGCCGCGATGCGGCCGCTCACGCGCCGTAGCGCGTGCGGAACTCGCCGACGATCTCGGCGAGCACCGACAGCGCCAGATCCCCCGGCCGCCGCGCGTGCGCGAAGAGACCGATCGGACCGCGCACGCGCGCCATCTCGGGGTCGCTCAATCCGTGCTCGGCGAGACGCACGAGCCGCTGCGCATGCGTCGCGCGGCTGCCCATCGCGCCGATGTAGAAGCATTCGGTCTTCACCGCCGACGCCAGCAGCGCGGTCTCCCAGTGATGGTCATGGAACAAGAGGACGACCGCGGAGTAGGCGTCGCCGCCGAGATCCGCCTCGTCCTCCGGGCCCGCGAGCAGGCGCGCGCTCCCCCAGCGTCCGCGGGCGAGCGCGACGACCGGCTCGTCCGGCGAGAGCACGGACGTCTCGAGGCCCATGGCGGCGGCCATGTCCAGCAGCGCCGCCACCGCCGGCCCGCGGCCCGCGGCGACGATCTTGAGCCGGGGCGCGTAGCGGCGCTCGAACCGCGCTCCGTCGGGCAACGTGAGCGTCAGCGCGGCGGCCCGGCGCGCGTCGAGCTCGGCCGCCGTTCGCGCCAGCGCCTTCGCGTCGGGAGCGATGTCGACATGCACGTCGATGCCGCTGCCGCAAGGGAGCACGATGTCGATGTACCTCGAGCCGCGGCCGTAGCGCACCACCCGGGACTCGCCCGCCTTCATGGCGTCGAGCGCCTCGAGCGCGACGGCGCTCTCGAGACACCCCCCCGAGATGTAGCCGACCCAAGAGCCGTCCGCCTCGACCGCCATCTGCGCGCCCGGGGGACGCGGGCTCGCGCCTTCGACGCCGACGATGGTGACGAGCGCGCAGCGCCGGCCCGCCCCGAGCGCGGCGAGCGCAGCGCGCAGGGGCGCGTCCTCGCTCGCGACGTAGTCGAGCTCGACGGGCAACTGCGGGGCGCGCGTCGCATCGCGCGTGGCCGGCTCGTGCGTCAGAAGCACCTCGTCGCTCCAGGCTGCGCGGCGTCGTCCGCGTGATCCCGTCCATGTTGCAGATTGACCGGGCGGCCGCCAGCATCATGAGCTGGCGGCGTCGATAACCCCAGCACGCAGGGCGCGAAAGGTGTATAGTCACTTACACGCCACGGGCGAGCTTTCGGAGGACGCCCATGCCTCGCGCGAGCGACCAGCCGCGCGCCGCGGTGTCGCGGCGGCGCGTGATCAGCGGCCTCGGCGCCGGAGCGCTCGCGAGCGGGCTCGTCGCGCCGGCGGCCTGGGCGCAGTGGCGCCGCGGGGAAGCGCCGCTGGACTACGCCGCGCCGGAGCATGTGGCGGACCGCGGTCTCGCGCTCGAGCCCGCCGGCGCGTGCGCGTCCGCGAATGCGCGTGATGTGCAGCCCACGCCGCGGCAGACCGACGGCCCGTACTATTCGGCGAGCACGCCGCGGCGGTCCGACTTCTCCGGCGACGGCGAGGGCCTCGCGCTCGTGGTGATGGGGCGCGTGCTCGACAGGAATTGCCGTCCCGTGGCGCACGCGGCGCTGGACTTCTGGCACGCCGATGCGCACGGCCGCTACGACAACGAGGGCTTCCGCTTCCGCGGCCACCAGTTCACCGACCGCTCGGGCGCCTTCCGGCTGAGCACGATCCGGCCGAGCGGCTACGGCGCGGGCGGCGGCCGGCGGCCGCCCCACATCCATGTGAAGGCGCAGGGCCGCGACACGGCGCTGCTGACGACGCAGCTCTACTTCCCCGGCGAGGCGAATGGTCGCGACCGCATCTTTCGTGACGGTCTCGTAATGAGCCTCTCCGAGGACGGCGGCCTGCTGATCGGGCGGTTCGACTTCGTGCTGGCGCGCGCGTGAGGCCCGCGCGCGGGCCGACGCGCGATTGGGAGAGAAACGAGAAAGCTTTCAATGGCTTCTTGCTCGCCATATTGGCGCCACGCCGGCGTGTTGCGGTCACCGGTGCGTGAGGCGCGAGCCGAACCAGACCGAGACCAAGCGCAGCACAGCGGTGCGTCGCATCGTCGTCGAGAACGCCCGAGGGGCGGTGGTTGACCCGGCGGAGTGCGAGAAAGAGTGGGGCGCGCTGTGCGCCTCGCAACATCACTTACAGCTTGTCGTCCCACTTATGTGTCGGAAACTCTTTTCGTCCGGCGCCGTAGTAACGACATTAAGTAAGACGATCCTGTCGGATCGAGTGGAAGGTGGAGCATCGGCGATTCAGGGGGACGATGTGAGACGGCCCGCGGGCCGTCTGGAAGGAGGGGGCCAGGCCGAGTCGGCCGGTCGCCGGCGCGCCGAAGCGAGGGTCAAGGCTCTTTGCGAACGGAGTGATGATGTCGAGTGACCTGTTCGAGTCCTACGCACGCACCTTCGAGGCGCGCCGCGAGACGGTCATGACTCTGCCAGAGTACCTCGAGGCGTGCCGCGACGACCCGCTGATGCACGCGAGCGCGCACGAGCGCCTGCTCGCCGCGATCGGCGAGCCGGAGATGATCGATACGTCCAAGGATCAGCGCCTCGGACGCATCTTCATGAATCGCACCATTCGCGCCTATCCCGCGTTCTCCGAGTTTTTCGGGATGGAGGAGACGATCGAGCGGATCGTCGCCTTCTTCCGCCACGCCGCTCAGGGTCTCGAGGAGCGCAAGCAGATCCTCTACCTGCTCGGCCCGGTGGGCGGCGGCAAGTCCTCGCTCGCCGAGCGCCTCAAGGCGCTCATGGAAAAGCTGCCGATCTACGTGCTCAAGGCCGGCGACGACCTCTCCCCCGTCTTCGAGAGCCCGCTCTGCCTCTTCGATCCCGAGAGCATGGGGCCGACGCTCGAGGAGGAGTATGACATTCCGCGGCGGCGGCTGACGGGGCTGATGAGCCCCTGGGCGCTCAAGCGCCTGGACGAGTTCAACGGCGACCTGAACAAGTTCCGCGTCGCCAAGGTCATGCCCAGCCGCCTGCGGCAGATCGCGATCGCCAAGACCGAGCCCGGGNNCTGGTGGGCAAGGTCGACATCCGCAAGCTCGAGTTCCACGCCCAGAACGACCCCGACGCCTACTCCTATTCGGGCGGCCTCAACCGGGCGAACCAGGGCCTGCTCGAGTTCGTCGAGATGTTCAAGGCGCCCATCAAGATGCTGCATCCGCTGCTCACGGCGACCCAGGAGGGCAACTACGTCGGCTCCGAGAACATCGGCGCGCTGCCGTTCAACGGCGTCGTGCTGGCGCACTCCAACGAGGCCGAGTGGCGCAGCTTCAAGAACAACAAGAACAACGAGGCGTTCATCGACCGCATCTACGTGGTCAAGGTGCCCTACTGCCTGCGCGTCGACGAGGAGGTGAAGATCTACGAGAAGCTCATCCACGGCTCCGAGCTCGCCGAGGCGCCGTGCGCGCCGGGCACGCTCGAGATGCTCGCGCGCTTCTCCGTTCTCTCTCGGCTCAAGGAGCACGAGAACTCCAACCGGTTCGCCAAGATGCGCGTCTACAACGGCGAGAGCCTGAAGGAGGTCGACCCCAAGGCGCGCACGATGCAGGAGTACAAGGACGCCGCCGGCGTGGACGAGGGCATGGACGGCGTCTCGACCCGCTTCGCCTTCAAGGTGCTGTCGGAGACCTTCAACTACGACACCGAGGAGGTCGCCGCCGATCCGGTGCACCTCATGTACGTGCTCGAGCAGGCGATCCGCCGCGAGCAGTTCCCAGACGATATCGAGGCGGACTATCTCGAGTTCATCAAGGCCGAGCTCGCGCCGCGCTATGCCGAGTTCATCGGCAACGAGATCCAGAAGGCCTATCTCGAGTCCTACCCCGAGTACGGCCAGAACCTGTTCGACCGCTACATCGCCTATGCCGACGCCTGGATCGAGGAGCAGGACTTCAAGGACCCCGACACCGGCCAGCTCTTCGACCGCGAGCTTCTGAACCAGGAGCTCTCGAAGATCGAGAAGCCGGCCGGCATCGCCAACCCGAAGGACTTCCGCAACGAGGTGGTGAAGTTCGCCCTGCGGGCGCGGGCCGCCAACAAGGGACGCAACCCCTCCTGGACGAGCTACGAGAAGATCCGCGAGGTCATCGAGCGGCGCATGTTCTCCCAGGTCGAGGATCTGCTGCCGGTCATCAGCTTCGGCTCGAAGAAGGATTCCGAGACGGAGAAGAAGCACGGCGAGTTCGTCGAGCGCATGGTCGAGCGCGGCTACACCGAGCGTCAGGTCCGCCGCCTCGTCGAATGGTACATGCGCGTCAACAGGCCGGCTGAGGGCNNCAGGCCGGATAAGGACGTCCGATGCAAATCATCGACCGTCGCCGCGACCCGGGAGGAAAGAGCCTCGCCAATCGTCAGCGCTTCATCCGCCGGGCGCGCGCGCTGGTGCGGCGGGCGGTGCGCGAGGCGTCGCGCAGCCGCGGGGTGAAGGACATGGGCCGCGGCGGGGAGATCTCGGTCCCCGCGGACGGCGTGCGCGAGCCGAGCTTCCGGGGCGCGGACGAAGGCGGCGTGCGCGAGCACGTCCTGCCGGGCAACAAGAAGTACGTCGAGGGCGACCTGATCCCGCGCCCGCGCGAGGGCGCCGGCCGCGGCTCGACCGCGAGCCCCGACGGGGAGGGCGAGGACGAGTTTCGCTTCGCCCTCTCCGACGACGAGTTTCTAGACCTCTTCCTCGAGGATCTCGAGCTCCCCGACCTGGCCAAGCGCGAGATCATGGGCGAGGAGGAGGATCTGCCCCGACGTGCGGGCTACCGCACGTCCGGGCCGCCCGCGTCCATCTCCGTGCCGCGCACCATGCGCAACAGCCTCTCGCGCCGCGTCGCGCTCGGCCGGCCGCGGCGCTCCGAGATCGAGGCGCTCGAGGCGCAGATCGCCGACCTCGAGGCGTCGGGCGCGGACGACGCGGCGCTCGCGGAGCTGCGCGTCAAGCTCGAGCGGGTCCAGCGCCGCGCCAGGCTCGTGCCCTTCATCGACCCCCTCGACGTCCGCTACCGCCGCTTCGAGGGCCAGCCCAAGCCCGTCGCGCGGGCGGTGATGTTCTGCCTGATGGACGTGTCGGGCTCGATGGACGAGCACATGAAGGATCTCGCCAAGCGGTTCTTCTCGCTGCTCTATCTGTTCCTGAACCGCCGCTACAAGCGCGTCGACGTGGTCTTCATCCGCCACACCCACGAGGCCAAGGAGGTCGACGAGGACACCTTCTTCTACAGCCGCGAGTCGGGGGGAACGATCGTGTCGACCGCGCTCGAGGAGATGGCGCGGATCGTCAAGGATCGCTACCCGACCGGACAGTGGAACATCTACGCCGCCCAGGCGTCCGACGGCGACAACCTGCCCAACGACAACGCCAAGACGATCGCGCTCCTGGAGAACGTGATCCTGCCCATGTGCCAGTACTACGCCTACCTCGAGGTCGGCCACGCCTCCGACGATCACGGCCGCGGCGGGGGCGAGGCGAGCAGCCTCTGGCGCGCCTACCACTTCGTCTCCGGCCGCGGCGCGCCGCTGGCCATGCGCAAGGTCCGCGAGCGGCGCGAGATCTACGCCGTGTTCCGCGAGCTCTTCGAGCGCAAGGAAGACGCACCGTCTACGGAGCTCAAGCGCTGATGACCGCCGCGCCCGCGCAGAGCCTGCTCTATACGGGCGTCGAATGGGACTTCGACGTCATCCAGCGCATCCACGACGCCGTCGCGCGCGTGGCCGTCGAAGAGCTGGGCCTCGACACCTACCGCAGCCAGATCGAGGTGATCACCTCCGAGCAGATGCTCGACGCCTACGCCTCCACCGGCATGCCGCTCTTTTACAAGCACTGGTCGTTCGGCAAGCACTTCGTGCGCGACGAGGCGCTCTACCGCAAGGGCTGGCAGGGCCTCGCCTACGAGATCGTCATCAACTCCAACCCCTGCATCTGCTACATCATGGAGGAGAACTCCGCGACGATGCAGGCGACCGTGCTCGCCCACGCCGCCTTCGGCCACAACCACTTCTTCAAGAACAACTACCTGTTCCAGCAGTGGACCGACGCCGACGGCATCCTCGACTATCTGTCGTTCGCCAAGAGCTACATCGCCAAGTGCGAGGACCGCTACGGCGCGCTCGAGGTCGAGCGGCTGCTGGACGCCGCCCATGCGCTCATGAGCCATGCCGTGCACCGTTATCCGGGCAAGCGGCGCATGGATCTCAGAACCGAGGAGCGCCGCGAGCGCGAGCGCCGCGAGCACGACGAGCGGCTGTTCAACGACCTGTGGCGCACGGTTCCCCAGGGCCAGCGGCGCGCCAGGCGGCTCGACGAGGGCGACCGCCGCCGCGCGCTGCTCAAGCTTCCCGAGGAGAACCTCCTCTACTTCGTGGAGAAGACCGCTCCGCGGCTGCTGCCCTGGCACCGCGAGGTCATCCGCATCGTGCGGCTGATCGCGCAGTACTTCTATCCCCAGCGCCAGACCAAGGTGATGAACGAGGGCTGCGCCACCTTCGTCCATCACCGGATCATGTCGCGGCTGCACGAGCAGGGGCGGATCGACGACGGCGCCTTCATGGAGTTCCTGCACTCCCACACCAACGTCGTCACCCAGCCCGAGTACGACGACCGGCGCTATTCGGGCATCAATCCGTATGCGCTCGGCTTCGCCATGATGGGCGACCTCGAGCGCATCGCCACCGCGCCGACGGAGGAGGACCGGCACTGGTTCCCCGACATCGCCGGCCAGAGCGACGCTTACGGCGTGCTGCGCGACGTCTGGGCGAACTACCGCGACGAGAGCTTCGTCTCCCAGTTCCTCAGCCCGCACGTCATCCGCAAGCTCGGGCTCTTCCAGGTGGTCGACGACGAGGACGAGGAGGATCTCGTCGTCGGCGCGATCCACAACGAGCGCGGCTACCGCGAGGTCCGCCGCGCGCTCTCGCGCCGCTACGATGTCGCGCGCAACGACCCCGACATCCAGATCGTCGATGTCGACCTCGCGGGCGACCGCCGGCTCGAGCTCCGCCATCGCGTGATCGACGGCGTCACCCTCGACGAGCCCGACGCCGAGCGCGTGCTCCAGCATCTCTCCGACCTCTGGGGCTATCACGTGCGCCTGATNNCCCCTCTCCCGCTTGCGGGAGAGGGGTTGGGGGTGAGGGCCGCTCCCCCGGCGGCTATATCCGCCGCACCTCGCCCTTCAGCGGGTCATCCTCATACAGAGGCCTGTCGCTCTCGCCGCGGCGCTCTATTCGGCCTTCTTTGCAAAGGACCTCCAGGCGCCACAGCAAGAAGGGGTATTCGATCTCCCGCGCCCCGCGATCGTGCTCCTCCGCCATCAGGTCTCCCACGACGCGGTACCAACGCTTCCACGTGCGATCGAGCCTGCGAAGAATGCTCGCGTCGTGCGCATGGAGCGGAGCTTGCACGAGCTCGCAGCCTTCGAAAATGCGGACCCCGCCCGAGACTTCGCTCAGGTTACGGAACGTCGCTCGATCTCTCGCGAGTTTGTCGCTGCTGATACGAAATGAATGTGCCGCGGCGACGGCCATGCGCTCGGGGGTGAGACCTCCAATCCCAAGGACTGGGTAGTCGTGCATGATCGGCAATCGCGCCACATCTACGATATCCGTATCGAGAATGCCGTCGACGGCGCTTGCATACGAGAGATAGAAGGACCTCTCGGCGACGCTTCTCGAGCTGTACCAGAGCGTGGCGGGGCCACGCCAAGACCTGACGAGCGACCAGTCGTCTTCAACGTCGCGAACGTGCTTCGCCTCATATCCCTCAAGGGCGGTATACCGCCACGCCCCGGGCGCGTTCATCTCGAGCCAGCGCACGTGCTCCTCCGGCGACGCGATGCCGGAAATCGGACCCACCGTGAAAAAGTTGGGACTGAATACAACGAGATTGCGATGAGGGTCCCCCCGGCCCAAGCGCAGGGGCTGACCGTGATCCGAGGCGGCCCTCTTCAAGCCGCCTGCGCCAGCGTCGCACGCGATGACGTGCAGTCGATCCGGCGAGAAGATGTCCATCAACGCGCCGCGGCGGGCGCGTCGAGGCTGCGCGCGGCGAACTCCAGGACGGCCCTGATCTGCTCCCGGCTCACCGGGAACTGCTCGACGACCTCGTCGATCGTCATGCCGTCCTCGAGGTTCTCGAACACGACGGCGACCGGTGTCCGCGTGCCCCTGAACACCCAGGCGCCGCTCACCTTGCCGGGAATGCTCTCGACCGCGGGGCATTGAGACCAATCTAACGCAGCCATGGGCCGATCTCCTTCGCCGCCAGCTTACGAGATGGCGCTCGGACCGTCACGCAAGCGGTGATGCGCGGGCCGCGTCAGTCCGGCGTAGCTTGCCCCGTCGGGTGTTCCGGCTCGCCGAGGGCGGCCAGCCTACCAGCCCCCGCCTCCCCCGCCTCCTCCTCCGCCGCCGGACGAGCCGCCGCCGCCCGAGCCCGAGGACCCCGAGCTTTGCGGCATGGCGCTCGCCACGCCGGAGGCGAGGCCCGCGACCACGGCGCTGTTGACCGCGTGGAGCGAGCCCGAGCGGCCGTAGCCGCTGGTCCAGCGCGGCCGGTACGCGGCCGCCTCCTCCGGCAGCAGGCGCTCGAAGTGCCGCGTCCAGGGCTCCTCGACGCCGAGCGCGATCGCGTAGGGCAGGAACCGCTCGTAGCGCTCGACCGTCATCGGCGGCGGCGCGTCCCCGCCCGCCTCCACGGCGTTGAGCTGCAGCTTCTCGGCCTTGTCCATGTAGAGCCGGAAGCCCTCGATCGCGGTGCGGACCTCCTGGCCCTTGCGGGTGGGGGCCGGCAGGAGAATGAGGAACCAAGCGTTGATCACGACGAGCGCCGCCACGAGCAGCGTGTGCCAGAGCGTCCACTGCGGCGTCTGCGCGACCGCGACGATCACCACGAGCACGCTGAGCGGCACGGCGATCGCCGCATAGCCGAGGTTCCAACGGAAGTAGGGCGCGCCGTACTCGCGCCCGAGCCGGCGGCGGAAGCGCTGATAGGCGGAGGTGAAGGCGGAGTTGTAGCTCCCAAGTAGGCTGAGGCGCGCGCGGCCGTCGAACATCGCCGCCTCGAGCGCCCGGTCGTCCGGGTCGAGCGGCGCCTTCGGCTCGCGCCCGGGCTGCGCGGTCAGATGGGTCGCTCTCCTGCTCTCCACGTCGATCTTCAGGCGGTCCTTGACGGCGAGGCTCATGAGCGTCGCGATCAGCGCGCCGTGGTTTCTCAGCCCACGGTAGAAGATGTGATGCGTCCCGGCGGGCGAATAGCCCTCGGGCGGCTCGTATTGCGGAAAGACCGGCCCCTTCGTCGGATCGCGCCCGACGCGCACGAAGCCGCGCCGGTAGAAGGCGAAAAGTCCCACCGCGGCGGCCGCGAGGATGACGAGCGAGCCGTAGCGCCGCCACCAGAGCCCGCGCCGGTCGGCCGCCGACGGAGGATCGACGAGCCCCTTCTCGAAGCCCACCGCCACCGTGAGGCCCTCGCGCACGCCCAGGGAGCGCGTGGTCTCGAAGACGTGGGCGTCGCCCTCCTGTCGGTAGCGGTAGTCGCTCCCGGCGGCGCCCAGCGGGCCCGTGTAGGCCGCCGTCTGCAGGACGCGGCCGCCCGGCGGCAGGACGACGCGGGCCGATGCGCTCTCGATCGGGAACGTCCAGTAGGTCCCCGTCGCGTTCCAGTAGACCTCGTCGTAGTCCTCGAAGTAGCGCACCTGGTTCTTGACCCGGTAGCGGATCTCGTAGACGTGCCGGCCTTGCGGCAGCAGCACGTCGGCATCGCCGATCCGGATGCGGAAGGCGTTGCCTTCGCGCTCGATCGCATAGGGCTCGCGCGCGCCGTTCCGGCGCACGCTCTCGACGTCGTAGACGTAGGGCAGCCG
>JABAOG010012841.1_pt1 | contig 11646 bp, 12 predicted proteins | sample 7062131 | NCBI WGS metagenome assembly JABAOG01 (sample SAMN14538629, study PRJNA623070) | marine sediment metagenome | biome: marine biome [ENVO:00000428]; feature: marine pelagic biome [ENVO:01000023]; material: deep marine sediment [ENVO:00002113] | place: India: Arabian Sea | collected... | reverse complement strand
CTCCAAGTCCCATCACCCGAAGCACTTGGGTGACGGTCCGGCTCCCCGGCGCCAGGATCGCGCCCACGAGGAGCAGGCGGGCGTGCTCCCAAACAGAACGGCTGAACACGGGGGCGAAGTGCACGAGCACCCGCTCCAGTGCGGCAGGCAGGCTGCGCATGGCTCTTCCCTTCTTGGCGGTTGGGTTTGAGACATGCGTAACTTGCCTGCCGTCTTGCGTTTAGGCAACTCTAGATGGACAAAGTCGAGCTGGGGTGATGGTGTCATCCACACGACGGACAACGGCGTCGCGATCTCCGTCATTGGCTGGTGTGGAGAAATGTACAAGGATTCGTATGGAGGATGGCAGTTGTACTGCGCGGATTACTTTGAGCCGCTCGAGACTACTCGGGTCATCTATTCCTGGTAGACATCCGGGAGAGAGGGCCGATATCGTGAGGAGGTGGGCGCGCAATGCGCGCCCACCTTCATGGCCCGACGTTTCCCGTAGTCCAATGGTACACAGGAGCATTCGTTGATCGTCGCCGCGCTTCTCGGTACCCTCCTCGGCGCCGGAACCGTCCACGGCACTGTTCGCGCCGACCCCTCACACGAGCCGATTTTCGGTGCGGTAGTCGAGGTCGTTGATCTCGCGCTCCGCGTTTCCACCGACGCCCAGGGGTACTTCGCGCTTGCCGGAGTTCCGTCGGGGCAATGGCGGGTACGGGCTCTCATGATCGGCTATCGACCGATCGAGCGTGAGGTCGATGTTCCACCCGAGGGTACGGTACGTGTCGATCTGCTGATGGAGGTGCAGCCGATCGCACTGACGGCGATCGAGGTCGCCGGCGCGGGTGCCGCGCCCGGTCATGTTCCGGCTGCGGGTCCGCTCCCGCTCCGGGTCGGCGTGTCCACCATCAATCTCCAGCCCGGCCTTGCCGAAGCCGATGTGTTCCGGGCTGTCCAGTCGCTGCCTGCCGTATCTTCGGCCTCCGACTTCTCGAGCGCCCTGTACATGCGTGGTGGCTCGCCCGACCAGACCCTCGTGCTCCTGGACGGCGCCCCACTCTTCAACCCGTACCATCTCGGCGGGGTCTTCGCGGCCATCGATCCGGACGCGGTCGCATCCGTCGAGGTCGTGCCTGGAGCATTGCCTCCGGCATCGGGGGAGCGACTGTCGGGCGAGGTCACCGTCTGGACGCGTGAGGGCGGCCGAGATCGTGTGCGGGGACACGGGGCGCTCGGTCTGGTTTCCACGCGCGCGGGCGTCGAGGGGCCGCTGCCGGGGCGCGGCGGCAGCTTCTTCGCGACCGCTCGGCGCACGTACCTCGATCTCGTCACGCGCGGCGCGCACGCACTTGGGCTGATACCGAATGTGCTGCCGTACGGCTTCGAGGACGTTCATTTCAAGGTGACGCACGACGTGGGTGCCGGCGGAAGCGTCATGGCATCGGCCTACCTCAACCGAGAAAGGTTGCAACTCGACCAGGCGCAAGGGATTCTCGGCGATGCGGATTGGCGCTGGGGCACCCGTGCCGGTTCGCTTCGCTACCGCCGGCCGATCGGCGGCGGCGCGCTGCTTGAGGTTCTCGGCGCCGTCAGCGTATTCCACGGGGAATTCAGTAGCCGCGAACGTGCCGAACGGGCTGGAGCCGCTCCCACGCTGGTCGCTCTGGCCGACATGCGCGACCTGCTCGGCCACGCCGACGTGACGTGGCCGTTGCCCGGGCACCGCATACGGATCGGAACACAGGTCGACCGCTATCGGTTCGTGTACGACATCGACAGCAACGGTGGCACGCTTGCCGGCTACTTTCCGGACCTGCGCCGTGCCGATCGCCTGCTGACGGTTGCGGGCTACGTCGAGGACGAATGGCAGCCGGTCGAAGGGTTGCGCGTTCGAGCGGGGGTCCGCGCGCTCTACGCGGATGGGATCGGAACCGCGTGGCTGCCGCGGTTTGGCGCGCGATTCGCACTGTCATCGGACCTCGCGCTGACCGCCGGAGGAGGCCGGTACGCACAGGCGGTCCACACGTTGCGCGACGAGNNAGCCTGTTCGCCTACGACCTTCTGGTCGCGGTCTCGTCGGCCGTCGGTCTGGCCACTGCGGATGACGCGGTGGTCGGGATCGAGTGGCGTGGGCGACGAACGCGCGTGCGCATCGATGCCTTCAACAAATGGTTCCGAAACATACCGATCGTTCCACTCTCGCCCGATCCGCTCCGCGCGCCTGTCCTGGCGCAGGAGATCCGGCGTGGCGAGGGAATGGCGCGAGGCGTAGAATTGCTGGCGCGCTACGTGCCTTCCGCCCGTTCTGCGATTACCGCCACCTACGCGCTGGCGTGGTCGGATCGTCGGCTGGACGACGAGCGGTACTCCCCGCGATTCGAACGTCGTCACACGCTCGACGTGCTTGCCATCCAGCCCCTCGGTGAAGCGGGACAGGTCGGCTTCCGAGTGGTCCTGGGTACCGGTCAACCGTACACGCCACCGGTGGGCCGACTACCCGCCCGACGCTTCGATGCGTCGACTGGACGGTTCGTCTGGTCGCCGCGTGGCGATCCGGTCGTGCTGGGCGACCACAATTCGGCGCGACTGCCCGGGTACTTCCGGCTGGATGTGTCGGGGCGCAAGGAGCTCCGGCGATGCTGGTTCGGCAAGGAGATGACGGTGACTCCGTACCTCCAGGTGCTCAACGTGCTGAACACCCGAAACGTGCTCACGGCAGAGGCCGGACCGTCGGGTACGGACGCGCATCTCGAATACTCGCCTCAGCTTCCGATCCTCCCAACGTTCGGAGTCGAATGGCGATTCTGATGCGCCGAATCGTTCTGGTCGGTCTGGGATTCCTCACGGGTTGTGAGCGTGCGCCCACGCCGCTCGAGTACACCCGGGAGCATACGGTCGTTTACTCGGTTCTCTCGGCCGGAACGGCCGCGGTGGCGGTCCAGGTGATGCGGTCCGATCCGAACTCCAGTGAGGCGAGGCCGGTGTCGGGCGCCGAGGTACTCCTGCGTCGGGACGCGGAGGCGGCCACCCGCCTTATCGAGGGAACCGGAGCCACACCGGGTGAGTGCGGAGGCGACCCTGTGCCGCCTCTCGCCGGCCGCGGGTGCTATCGCGGCACCCTACTGGAGCCCGTGGAGCCGGGCGCCCGGTACCACCTGCTGATCGCGCTTCCGTCCGGCGACACCGTACGGGGGACGGCGGCCGTACCGCGCGCCCCTGCAGTGACGGAGCCGCAACACGGCTCGCGCTATCCCGTCCGGTGCGCTCGCGAGGATCGCTGCGAGGCCGAATCGATCCCGGGGCAGCCGCTGGTCCGCCTGGCATCGGTCGGAATCCGCTGGGAATCGTCGGCCGATGCGGCACGGATCGAACTGGACCTGTTGCCGGGCGATGTCTACGGCGGCGGGGGCAGGCTAGCCGATGCCCGCTGCCGGCTCGAGACCTTCACCCCTTTCGCGGTCGAGGATCGGTCGGGCGCTGCGGATATCGGAGTGTACTCGGTCGAGTGCACTCGCCCGGACGCGACTCCAGTGCCGTGGGATTCGGTGGCCGCGCGCGTGGTGGTCGCGGCGTTCGACACCGCCTACGCCCGGTATGCCGCCTCGGTACTCGAGAGCGAGTCCGTGCGCGAGAGCCAGGCGGCCGCAGGGATCCAGGGAGCGCTGGGCGTATTTGCCGGAGTCGCACTGACCGATCAACGAATCATATTCATTCGGCAACGCGAGCCGGCGGCCTCCGCTCCGTAGGACGCCGTCACGCGCCAGGGACTTACAATACACAAGGAACTACAGCCGTGGTGATGAGGATCTCGGTAGCAGCGGGGGTGGTGTTCACGGCGTTGATCGGTGGCGTCGCCGATGCACGCGCGCAGGGCTCTGTCAGCCTGTTGCATGTCACGCCACGACTCGGCTGGATCGAGCCGATCGACAACCTCCAGACAGTTCCACTGGCGAGCGGTTCGGAGGGTGCGGAATCGATGCGCCTTGAGAACGGGTGGGCGGTGGGCGTCGACGCGGAGGTCGAGCTGCCACTGCCGCTGAGCCTTCGCGGCGGAATGATCTACTCGATCGGCAGACGGCTGGGCGTGCGGCAACCCGTCGGCAACGTGTCCTGTGGACCGGACTGCTACCGGACCGAGTACGAGTTCGTCCCGATCGCCGAGGCGAGTCTCCTTGCCCTGACCGTGGCTGCCGTTCTGCGTGGCCCGCGCATCACCCGCGCCCAGCCTTACCTATTGCTGGGCGGCGGTGTCAAGCACATGGACTTCGATCAGGACGGCCTCGATGGCGTGTACGCCACGGCATTCGCCAATGACGAGGTCAGCGCCACGCTGCACGCCGGTGTCGGCACGGACGTCTGGGTGGGCGGAATCGTGCTCTCGATCGAAGCGAGTGATCTGATGAGCACGTACGAAGGTGCAGCGCTGACCGAGACAGAATCCACACAGCGCCGGCCAGTGGAGATCATCAACGATCTCACTATCATGGTCGGGATCCGCTGGATGCCGTTCTGAGATGCAGTCCACTTCTTGTTCCGACCGGCTCGCTCAGTCTCCCGCTGCCGGGATCGTCACCGGTGCCACCTCCGGTACCGGGAGCGCCGGTGCGGCCGCTTCCTCCTCCGGCCGCTCCGCGAAGAACTCCATCCTCTCGCTCCTCGTGATGACGAGCGAGGTCAGCAGGTCCCCGGTCACGTTCGGGATGGTGCGCGTCATGTCCAGGATCCGGTCCACGCCGAGGACCAGCGCGATCCCTTCGCCCGGCACGCCGACCATCCCGAGCACCATCACGATCAGCGGGATCGAGCCGCTCGGCACGCCCGCCACGCCGATCGCCGTGATCACCGACATGACGACCACCACGAGCTGCATCGGCAGGCTGAGGTCGACGCCGAAGACCTGCGCCAGGAACAGCACGGTCATCCCCTCGAAGAGCGCGGTGCCGTTCATGTTCATGGTCGCGCCGAGCGGGAGGACGAAGCCGGCCACCTGCCTGGGCACGCCGAACTCCTGCTGCGCGGTGCGGATCGTGGTCGGCAGCGTCGCGTTCGAGCTGGACGTCGAGAACGCGGTCACCATCAGCGCGCGCGTGCGGCGGAAGAACTCCCGCGGCCCCACGCCGGCCAGCACCTTCGCCAGCGTCGCGATCACGCCGACCTGGTGCAGCGCGAGCCCGGCCAGCACCACGAGGACGTAGAGCCCGAGCGAGCGCAGCACATCGAAGCCGAAGCGCGCCGTCACCGCGAAGATCAGCCCCGCCACGCCCACCGGCGCCAGGCGCATCGCGAAGCCGATCATCACCCCCACCGCCTCGCCCACCCCCTCGAGGACCCGCAGCACCGGCTTCGACAGCTCCGCGGGCAGGCGAGTCAGCGCGATGCCGAACACGATCGTGAAGAAGATCAGCCCCAGCATGTCACCGCGGGCCGCGGACTCCAGCGGGTTGCGCGGCACGATGTTCACGAAGGTGTTCACGCCGAAACCGCTCGCCTCCGCCGCACCGACCTTCTCCGCGGCATCCGTCGCGTACGCCTCGAGCAGCGCCGCCCGCACCGCCGGATCCAGAGCGTCGCCCGGCTGGACCACGTTCACCAGGACCAGCCCCACCGCCACCGCGATGCCCGTCGTGAAGACGAAGAAGCCGAGCGTCTTGCCGCCGATCCGGCCCACCCGCCGGATGTCGCCGAGCCCGGCCACCCCCAGCGCCAGCGACGTGAAGACCAGCGGTACCACCACCATGAACAGCATGCGCAGGAAGATCTGACCGACAGGCTGCGCAATGTGGTCCACCACCCACTCGAGCGCGGCGGCATCCCGCCACAGCGTGTTCGACGCCACGCCGGCCGCCGCGCCCACCAGCAGTCCGAGCAGGATCTGCGTGTGCAGCGCAACCCCCCGGGGCGCGCCCCCCTCAGCGTGCATGCATGGTCTCCGTCTGTCGGGTCGGAGCTACTCGAAGAACTTCGAGAGCAGGGAAACGTGTCGTCGCAGGATCTCCCGCCGCAGGCCGTTCATCGTGCAGAGGCCGTCCTTGCGCCGATCCACTACACCGACCGCCGCCAGAATCGAGAGATGGTGCGAGACCAGCGAGGGCGACAGCCCCAGCGCCGCGCCGACCGCCCCCGACGACAACTCGCACTCCTCCGCCGACAACAACGCCACGATCCGGAAGCGGTTCTCATCCGAAAGCGCCGCCAGGAAACGCAGCAGTTCGCGCGAGGGCGGCGCCAGTACCGATCCTTCCACACGACCCTCCGAGGACGGCAGCTTTCCGGTGTACCGGGCGACGACGCAGCCTCATACCCGACCCGCTCCCACGGGATCCGCCCCGCTCAGTCCGCCTCGTGTTTCCCCACGAACAGCGAGAACGCACGCCGGACCTCGCTCCCCGCCTTCAGGTCGAAGTGGTACCGGCCCGCACTCGGGAAGACCACCTCCTCGATCGGCATGATCAATCGCGTCTGCGGCCGCGCTCGGTCCCCCGCGCGCGGCTCCACGTCCGTATGACCCTGGATCGTCAGCACCACACGGCCAGACTCGTCCACCAGATCCGCGCGAAGCGGGATCCGCCCGGCTTCCTCCGGACTCCATTCCACCACGAACGCCACCGTCATCCGGTCCTGCATGGCCGGAAAGCCCGGGGCGTGCAGCTCGTTGAACACGCCCGAAATGTCCAGCTTCCCGTCGGGTCGCACCCGGGCGTCGTCGCAGGCACAGGCGAGGATGAGTTCCATAGGCGCGGCAAGATGGCGTCGCGGCCGTCGCAAGTCAACGCCTCCAAACATGTGTTTGAGGGCGGCACGGGTCTTCCAGGGAGCGAGGCGGGGGGCGGTGCTCGGGGTCGGGCGAACACGGCACGGATGACCATGCGGACGACACGCTGGATGACGGTGCTCGCCGCGGCCGGGATCGGCTTGACGGCGTGCGAGGACGGTGATGCTGCCGGGGGGATCCTGGTCCTGGATGCGACGGAGGAGGAGCTGGCGGGGTTGTGGACGGGAACGGAGGAGATCAGCGGGGAGGGCGGCCTGGCGGCGGGGCACTCCGGCGGTGGTGCGGTGGAGGGGTTCACGTTCCCGGTGTCGCTGGTGCTCCGGGCGGACCGGACGTTCACGCTGCGGAGCTTCGGCTATCCGGTGGAGGGGAACGGGGGTGCGAACGAGCCGTGCGCGGGGGTGTACGAGGCGGACTACCGGACGCTGCGGTTCTTTCCGAACGCGGATTGCCGGGCGCTGCCGCTGTACCGGTACACGATCGGCCGGTTCGTTCCGGACGGGCTGACGCTGCGAGCGGAGACGGGGCGGACGGGTGGGGGGTTCTCGGACGCGGGGTCGGCGAGCATCCGGGTGCTGATCCGGGTGGTCCGGGACTGAGCGGAACGGGAGGCGTGAGTGGGGACGCTGCTGGTGGCGCTGGCGCATCCGGACGACGAGGTCGGTTGTGCGGGGACGATCGCCGCGCACGCCGCGCGTGGCGACCGGGTGGTGCTGCTGTGGTTGACGCGCGGGGGGATGACGGCGGCGCTGGGCCGGCTTCCGTACGAGGAGGTGGCGAGGCGGCGGACGGAGCACGGGGAGGAAGCGGCGCGGTTGCTGGGCGCGGAGGCGCGGTTCATGGATCTCCCGGACACGCGGGTGGAGGCGACGCCGGAGGCGGCGTACGAGGTGGCGCGGGTCGTGGCGGAGGTGCGACCGGACGCGGTGTTGACGTGGGGGGACGCGTGGGTGCGGGGCCTGCGCCACCCGGATCACCAGTCGACGGGGAAGGTGGTACGGGACGCGGTGACGCTGGCGCGGGTGGGTGGGGTGGTGGCGCCGCTGGCGCCGTACCGCGAGCCGGCGCCGGTCTACACGCTGCGGGACGTGCACTCGCGGATGCCGGCGCGCGCGGTGGACGTGACGCCGGTCGTGGACGTGGTCCTGGAGCTGGGCCGGTACTACCGGGAGCGGGTCGGCTGGCCGGAGGAGGCATGGCTGCGCGAGCGGCTCGCGGCGTCCGGCGAGCGCTGGGGCGTGGATGCGGCGGAGGAGTTCGACGCGTGGGAGACGCCGGGCGGGTCGGGCCGGGCGCTGTTCTGACGCGGGGATCGTTGGACCGCTGAGGCTCCTCCCCGAGAAAGCACGAGCGGGAGCCGCGGCAACGGTCAGGCCGCGCGTGGTCCGCGGCCGGGCGGGCCGTAGTCCGGGCGGTGGAAGTGCCGGCCGTCGCCGTCGAGGCGGTCGGCGAGGATGGACTGCACGCTGTTCTCGAAGGCGCGGCTGATGGCGCCGGGCTCGTAGGTGGGTAGGGCGCGCAGGTCGGCCTCATCGAGTGCGGGCGCATCGACGACCTCGGCGTCCTGGCGGATGCGGAGGTAGCCGACGGGGACGAGGACCTGGCGGCCCTCCTTCTCGATGCCGACGATCGCGTAGCGTACCTTACCCGCGGCCGGGTCCACGACGAGGTCGTCGATCGTGCCCACTCTGCGGCCGCCGGCGTGGATCGGCCAGCGTCGGATGTCGGGCACGCCGCCGACGATCTCGAACTCCGGCAACGCGCTGAGCGGCTCGAGCGGCCCGAGCGCCCGGGGCGGCGCGGGGCCGCGGAGGATGGGGTGCTCGCCCGCGTAGAGGCCGCTGTGGTCGAAGGCGGGGTGGGCGTAGTAGCGCTCGCCGTGGAACAGGCGGCCGTGGGCGCGGGCGACCTCGCGGCCGTAGGTCCGATCGACGGGCCGCGCCTCGGGCCGGTACGGGGGGACCTCCTTGAGCTGGTCGCGGGTGGCGCCGAGGAGCCGCACGCGCGGCCGGCCGCGCTCCCGCTCGAGGCGGGCGTGCCCGAGCGGCACCAGGACGTGGCGCCGGTCATCGGCGACGTCCACGTCCAGGTACCGGATGAGGCCGGAATCGGCCTCGGCGAGCGTCCCGTGGATGGTGCCGGCCACGCGGCCTTCGGCGTCGTCGACCGGCGTGCCCGCGAGGTCCCGGACCGGCCGCAGCGGCTCCTGCTCCTCGGGGCCGGGGCCGTAGAGTCTGTGTGCGTGCATCCCGCTCCTCCGGGCGCACGGACCGCAAGGTGCGTTCCTTGACAAGGGCTCTCGGGGGCGTTTAGGTTGGCCGCGACAATCCGGAAAGACGGCCGGTCGTGATGGGACGCCGTCGCCCGTGGGATTTGAGTCGGCAGCTTGTGCCCCACGCAAAACAAAGCACTAAAGCGCCGGAGGCCTGCTGCCGAGCTCCCGGCGGCGGGCTCGATCGTTTTCAGGGGTGGACATGGCTCGAGAGTACATTCTGACCAGTGAATCGGTGTCCGAGGGGCACCCGGACAAGGTGGCGGACCGGATCAGCGACGCGATCCTGGACGCGTACCTGGGCCGGGACGCGGAGTCGCGGGTGGCGTGCGAGACGCTCGTCACACAGAACTTCGTGTGCCTGGCGGGCGAGGTACGGAGCGCGGGGACGCTGACGGAAGCGGAGGTCGACGCCACGGTACGTGCGGCGATCCGCGACATCGGGTACGTGGAGTCCGACGACCGCTTCTCGGCCGACGGCGTCGAGATCCAGGTACGGCTGCACGAGCAGGCCGGCGAGATCGCGCGGGCGGTGGACAAGGCCGAACGGCAGGAGCAGGGCGCCGGCGACCAGGGGATGATGTTCGGCTACGCGTCGACGGAGACGCCGGAGCTGATGCCGGCGCCGATCACCTGGGCGCACGCGCTGCTGCATCGGCTGGCGGAACTGCGCCGGTCCGGCGCCGTGGCCTGGCTGCGGCCCGACGCGAAGAGCCAGGTTTCGGTGCGCTACGTGGACGGCGAGCCGAGCGAGATCACGGGGCTGGTGCTGTCGACGCAGCACGCGCCGGACGTCCCGCTCCACGAGATCCGGGCGTTCGTCCTGGACGAGCTCGTCCCGCGAACGCTCCCGTCCGACCGGCTGCCGGCCGACTGGAAGGATCGCGCGTGGGTGAACCCGTCGGGCTCGTTCGTCGAGGGCGGCCCGGCCACGGACACGGGGCTGACCGGGCGCAAGATCATCGTGGACACCTACGGCGGCGCGGCGCGGCACGGCGGCGGCGCGTTCAGCGGCAAGNNGCGATCGGCGTGGCCGAGCCGGTGGCGATCGCGGTCGATACGTTCGGCACGGCGACGACGGACGAGGGCGCGATCCGGCACTGGCTCCGGGAGCACTTCGACCTGACGCCGCGCGGGATCATCGACGGCCTCGGCCTGCTCCAGCCGATCTACGCGCCGACGGCCGCGTACGGGCATTTTGGCAGGAACGCGGAGCGTGAGGGCACGTTCCCGTGGGAGACGAAGCTGGTCGCGGCGGCGACGCACGCACCGGCCTGAGCCGCGTCGGACCCGGCACGCGCCTTGCGCTCCCGGTTCGGCGATGGGCATTTCGTTTTCCCCCTGATTCCACCCCGCCGGCCGAGCGCCCATCCTCGGCCGGCGATCCTTTCAGGGGACCGTGTGATGCGGGCCGTCGGCGATGCGGCACAGGAGGGACGGAGCGGCCGGCGTGATCGTCTTCAGGCGGAGCGAAGCGGGGTGAGGCGCTCCGCCGCAGCCGCTACAAGGCGCGCCGGCGGATCCTGAGAGAGGCGGCGGAGGCGGCGGCGTGCGTGGAGCGACCGGCCCGGCCGGGCGGGCGCGGCCCGGCGGCCGAGCGCACCGGGTCCGGCCGAAGCGAGGGGCGTGCGATCGGCGCGGCGCGCCGCCGGGCGCTCAGTCCGAGATCAGCTCGCGCAGGCGCAGCGTCAGCGTGCGATCGGGGAGCGCCAGCGCCTGGCCCAGTACGTCCTCGGCCGACGAGCCGTTGAACGGCTGGACCGTGTCGACCCAGAGGCGCCCTGACGGCGCGATGAACAGCAGGCGGCCGAACCACTGGTCGGCGTCGTGCCAGCACTGGAGCAGCACCCGCCACGGCGACCCGTCCACCTCGAGGTTCCTCAGGTTCACGGCTTCGCCGGACCGGCCGGGCGCGATCGCGATGCTCGGCCGCCGCGCCGGCAGCGACTTCGGCGGCGCCGGCTCCGGCCGGGACGCCGCCGGCATCCGGCTCACGCCCTCCCAGCCGCACGTCAGGCACCAGCGCCGCTGGAGCGAGATCCCGCGGAANNGCAGCGTGCGGTAGCTGACCGCGGCGCTGAGCGCGAGCGGCAGAGCGATCACGAGCAGCAGGTAGAGAACAATCAGCAGAGACACGGGCCAACCGCGGTGAATAGTGTCGATTCCAGGCGTGATGGAGGGCAAGAAGCGTACCCGGTGAACGTTTGGCGGCCCGCCCGGGTATGGAGTCCCCGAAGGGGTTTCAACAACGCGAATTACGCGATTCCCAGCATCACAGACCAGAATCGAAGTCGGAGGTGGAAGTGCATCCTGCTGTGCGACAGCTCGCGGCCGGCGCCATGCTCGTCGTGGGCACGGTGGCGGTGGCAACGGGGCTCGAGGCCGTGGGCCAGGGCCGGGCGGCCGGCGAGCCCGGGGTCGGAAACCGCGCGTCGGCCGGTCCGATCACGCAGGGCGGCGACACGACGCCGGAGCAGCTCAGCCGGGCGTTCCGGCGCGCGGCGGAGCGTTCGCTGCCGGGCGTGGTCCATGTGCAGGTCGAGGCGGTGCGGCGGGCGCGGGTCGAAGTGCCCGAGCCGTTCCAGGGCACGCCGTGGGAGGACCTGTTCCGCCA
>JABAOG010013557.1_pt1 | contig 11654 bp, 10 predicted proteins | sample 7062131 | NCBI WGS metagenome assembly JABAOG01 (sample SAMN14538629, study PRJNA623070) | marine sediment metagenome | biome: marine biome [ENVO:00000428]; feature: marine pelagic biome [ENVO:01000023]; material: deep marine sediment [ENVO:00002113] | place: India: Arabian Sea | collected... | reverse complement strand
ACCCAGGTCGCCTTCGATGTCCAGCAGACTTCAGTAGCACAGCAGGCTTTGGAGCTTACCCAAAGTGGTCAAGGCGCTCAGCCTGAGCCAACAATGACGTTGCCTCCAGCAAACTCATCCCCCACACAACCTGCACCGACTCAATCCCCGATGGACCTGGACTCTATGATCGCTGACTCGGAAATCCTGCTGTTTGAGGATATCGTCGCAGAATACCAACCTCGTTACATCAAAGAAGCACTGGATACAATGGGTTTGGAAGACAATTACACGGACGTGAAGGATGCCATCGGTCATCTAAAAACCTACCTGCTCTCTGGGACCAAATGGGACCTGGTGATCATCGGGGTGGAGGCACGCACCGTTGTTCAGGGTGAATACTTCACGTACCTGAATGACATCCTCAATGATGGAACCGCAGTCATCCTGGAGCATTGGAACCTGGATGACCTGTCCGCTGGAAAAGCAGCGACCATCCTGGGGCGCTGTGGAGTGAAAATTCAATCGGATTGGTTTGATCCCCCCGACACCAACCGGTCGATCTGGTTTTTACGGGGTGAGCATCCTGTTTTCCACGAACCCAATGAAGGAATCTCCCTGGCAAATTACACACTATACTGGTTCGGTGATGCTGGTGATCTGATGAGCACATTGCCCGGCAGTGAAGCCGAGATGTTGGCTGGGATTTACGCACAGGAAAAAAACAGTTATGGTACGGTCGCTTCCTGTATAGATGGTCGGATGATCATTCAGACACACTCCACGCACGATTACCACCGTGAAGATTCCGTGCGTTTGTGGCAAAATTACATTTTCAATACTTTACGTGCTCATTACGAATATATAAGCCAGCCGTGATCCAAAAAAAATCATCCCGGAGTTGCCGGGATGATTTTTAATTTAATCCGATATCAAAATTAGGGTAAATTTCCGACCACGTCGAAACTTTCTAAAATGGCAGTCATTGCATCAATATCGTCTTCGGTGACGAGTTGAATCTGAACCAGCGTCAGGTAAGCGAATGGATTTTCGATGGGTCTGGCAGCCAGGACGATCAGGTCTGATTCAGTGCCACAAACCCACCAGTCGTAACGACCTTCGTAGACAGGATCTTCATAATCATAACGCCCATCCAGGTCACAATCTTCTTCATACCAATGGCGAGTACCATCCAGTAATTCCACGTAACCACCGATTGCTCCCCAATCTTTTGAAGCGGCAAAATCGACTCCAGGTGCTCCATAGGTGTTGAGGAAAGCATTTACGTCTGGAGCGGCAATCACATTGGCAGCGACAAAGTGGAGGTCGCCCCAATCGGCTTCCCAATAAGTGCCCTGCACATCATTCCAGCTGCCGGGAACATTGATGCCGATCGCTCCGCTGTCATCATAGACGGTCATCAAATCACCCGCAGCGACTTCTTCACCATCATCGATGTCGTCACCAGCGTACGTAACGACCAGGGCATCTCCATTCAACTGACCTTCCAGGTATTCCTGGGACATCCAGCGCAGAACCTCAATGGACATGGTATCTGTTGCTTCATGGGTGCGGATCACGTCGCAATAGTCCGACATCGTACCATCGCTGCCGACATACAGCCCTTCCAGGGTGGTGATGATATCGCCACTCTGCACTCCAGCCTTATCAGCGGGAGAACCAGATGCAACAGACGAGACCCAGACACCGTAGACTGATCCATCCGACGTGGAAACGACCTGCCCGTTGACGCCAATGGTATCAATATTTTTTCCCTGTTTCAATTCTTCAATCAGGGGAATTGCGACATCACGACCGATGGCGAAATATTGATTCGCCTCCGAATAGGAAGCATAATTAACACCAACAACCTTTCCTTCCCCATCCAAAAGGGGTCCTCCGGAATTACCGGGATTAATGGTTGCATCGTGTTCAATGACAGAATCCACGGATGCCCAGGTTGTCTCGCCATCAGCATTTTCCTTAGAAACGATGCCTTTTGTCATCGTGTATTCCGGGTTTCCCAGGGGAAAACCAGCTGCGTAAACTTCCAGGCCGACATTCACTGGTCCTTCGTGCCACTCTACGTATGGGAAACCATCCCCTTCGATATCAATCAAAGCCAGGTCGGAACATTCAGACACACCGATAATCTTGGCATTATATACCGTGGATGTATCACCACCCACCCATACCTTCAGCAGGGCTGCTCCTGTGACGACATGGTTATTGGTCACTGCCAGACCGGACGGATCGATGATAAACCCCGAACCTCGACCGGCAGAGTTGGCAACAAACCCAATTTCTGGATCATCAAAGGTACCTTGCGACTCAATTTGAACTACAGCGGACTTAACATCCTGCAAGTTGCTGATTGCTCCAGGTGTCTCCGGTTCGACTTCAACGTCCTCCGTAGATTCAGCGTCAGGTGTATCTTCTTCAACCACCGATGGTTCAGTCGGCGCATCGGATGTAGTCGGTTGAACTACGGGTACAGTTGGTTCTTCAGTAGCAGTTGGTGTCAGGCAGGCTAGCCCGACAAGTAAAACAAATACTGCAAGAAATACGACAGGTTTAAGAACTTTGAGAGTCGCCTTATCCATAATGTTTTTTGCTCCTTGGGTGGTTTCTGGAGATAATTACGATAGTTTACCACAATCAATATATTTGACTCGAATCGTATCTTAACAAAAATGTTGGGTAATGATTTTCTGTGTAGATTTAAAAGCCAGGGGTGGTAAATCATCCCGATCGAAGAAACCAACCTCACCGGCATCATCTCCTGCGTGCATGTTTCCACCAATAATCACGGCACAATAAACGATTAAAATATCTGCGCCGTTCGGATGTTCCTTTACCCCGATCACATCGATCAATTCCGTAACCTGGACCTGCAGTCCGGTTTCCTCGAAACACTCGCGTTCTGCGGCTCTGGGTGGATCTTCGCCTGCGTCCAGGAAACCCACGGGCATCGTCCAGTATCCCCGCCGTGGTGTATTCACTCGCCGGACGAGCAGTAATTCGCCGTTATCATTTGTGACTAAGGTTGCAACAGCAACTTTTGGGTCTGGAAAATAGATCCACCCACAGTCGGGGCAATTCGGTCTGATCTCGCCCCTTTTTTTTGTTAATTGCAGTGGAGTACCACAGCTGATGCAGAACTGGATTTCTCCCAGTTTTAATCCAGCCATTTCGGGATCAGCTTTTCTGCCGTTGATAGATCCACCCGAGTATAAGGAATACAATTGTCATTGCCGCTAAAGTGACTTCAATCATTCGGACAATAAACAAGCCGAGTGCATTCTGTACGGGTGTCTCGGGTTGCTTTTCTTCTGGAAGCTCCGCAGCGGCGACTTCTTCTTCTGTCGGGAGTGGAGACGGCAGTAATTCCGGTTCGAACGCAACCTCCGTCATAGTCATATCTTCTTCAAGGGTTGCCTCAGCNNTCAGCAGCAGCCTCAATCTCCAATGTAGGTGTTGGAGTCGGCCCAAGCTGCGGTGGTTCACCTCCACCACCTCCTGGCTCGCCAAACTCGGTGGAAGCGGCTCCAGCCATTTCCTCCGCTTCCTCTTCCACTACCGCTTCTTCTACAGCGTCTTCAGCTTCACCTTCCGCTGGGGATTCATCCGCCCGTAATGCCATCATCGGCCCTTCTGTCTCAGATGGGGTGCCCATCGGCTTCATCTCCTGGATTCCCAACTGGGGCTCTTCCACAGGCGATTCTGCTTCGAGTGCAGCCTCAATTTCTGTAGTTTCAAGGACCAACTCCGACGCCACTGATGAGGCAGACCCACTAAGTGGGATTGGAGGAATGATTTGATGAACAATGCCCAATAAATCACTGACCAATAGGACCAATAAGAGTAAACCCGTTACCGCAGAAGCGAAACCGAAGCTCGAGAACTTGAATAATGAGAAGCCTCGTTTAGACCTGACTTCCACCATGTCCGCTTTGAGCATATAGTTGCGGGGCGCGCGCAGTTTCGGTGCACTTCTCAAAACCGATTTGGTGCGCTTCATTTCTTCAAAAGCTGAGGAGAATTCGGGGTCCGTTTTTAAACGCGATTGGAAACGGGTCAGATCCTTATTCACGAGCTGCCCGTCCAGGTAAGCTGATATTAATTCCCAATCTCGGGACGATAATCTTCCATATTCCATCATTGAACCTCATTTATTAAACGAAAAGATGGGGGAAGAAGTTCCCAAAATTGCTGCAGACATTCTCTCATTCCGCTTCTCGCACGTGCCAGACGGCTTTTTACAGTGCCAAGAGGTGAGGAAATTACCTCTGCAGCCTCATCGTAATTCATACCCTGGATGTCAACCAGGATGACCACAGTCTTAAAATCCTCAGACAATTCATCCAGACAGTTCTGGATCGCCTGAGAAAGATCTTCAATCTCGGCAACCTCCTCAGGACCTGCGCCGGGATCGATCATCCAGCGTGGGGATTCAATTTCCTCGTCGTAATCATCTGTTGGTTTCAATGGAGTAGTGGGACGACGTTTGTTCTTGCGCAGCTCATCATAGCAAGCATTGGTGACAATTCTTAACAACCATGCTTTAAAAGAGCCCCCACGATAGGTATGGAGTTTTTTATAAGCAGAAATGAAGGCTTCCTGGGTTGCATCATCTGCTGGAGCGGGGTCACCAAAAATGCGATAAGCCTGGTTAAAAACCATGTCCTGGTAGGCTAAAACTAGACGGTTGAAAGCATCCAGATCACCATCTTTTGCATCTTTAATGAGTACCGCTTCATCCATATGATAATTCCATCATTATAAAAAATGACGGTTTAAGTCTAGCATAATTCACAATATTTGGGTACAGGTTTGATAAAATCAACGTTCATGAGCCTCAGATTTAAATTAACACGATAAAATATATGCAGCAACATGAATTGAGAGATGAGGTATTTAATGCTGGATGACATTCAAAAAAGGATCGATGATTTGAAAAAACGCTGGCCTGCCCATTCTGTCCCAGCGGCGATGGTAGAAGAATTGGATGAATTGGAGCATGCACTGGATATGGAGAAAAAACGCCTGGAATTTGAACGCATCCGACCTGACAAACCATTTCAAGATTATTATCCGGATCCCTGGGCGGTATGCTATGGCTGCGGGCGGCTCAATGAACATGGACATCAGATCAAAAGCCATTGGGACGAGAGCGGTGAATACACCATCGCCCACTTCAAGCCCAAGCCTTATCATACAGCGATCGAGGGGTACGTTTATGGTGGTCTGTTAGCTTCATTGATCGATTGCCACGGTACGGGAACTGCTGCCGCTGCGGCATACCGTGCCGCCGGTCGTGAGATGGATACTGAGCCGCCCTTCCGCTACCTGACCGCTTCTCTCCATGTGAACTATCACAAACCTACTCCTCTCGGTGTTGAACTCACACTCAAAGGGAAGATCAAAGAACTTAAAGGGAGAAAGGTGATCGTAGAAATCGACCTGATCGCTGAAGGATCTGTGTGTGTCAGCGGGGAAGTTGTTGCGGTTGAAGTACCGGAAAAATTCCTGGAACAGCTAATCGAAGAATAACCTGTCTTAACATTACATGAACTATGGGACTTGATATATCCAGAATCCGGGCACTGTGCTTCGATATCGATGGCACGCTCAGCGATACCGATGATGTGATGGTGAATCGATTGAGCCGCTCTCTGCAACCCATCAGTTTCCTGTTTCCCAATCAAAATCCGGTTGTGATTGCGCGCAGGCTGGTGATGATGTTCGAAACTCCAGGAAACTTCCTATATGGTCTTCCAGACAGGTTTGGTTTCGATGACCACCTGGCAAAATTGAACATGCGATTGAGAGAATTTTTTCCCAGGTCTCGACCACCCCATTTCCAGATCATTCCTGGCACCCAGGAAATGCTTCATTATTTGAACTTAAGGTATCCAATGGCTGTTGTCAGTGCAAGAGGGGAAATCTCATCAGCGATTTTTCTCGAGCAGTTCGAAATCAAGGAATTATTCTCTTGTATTGCAACGGCACGCACTGCACCACGAACAAAACCTTACCCCGATCCGATCCTGTGGGCGGCGGACCAGATGCAGGTGGAACCTGCAGAATGTTTGATGATCGGAGATACAACGGTTGACATCCTATCTGCCAAGCGCGCTGGAGCCCAGTCTGTTGGTGTACTGTGTGGTTTCGGAGAACGGAGAGAATTGGAACGTGCAGGTGCTGACCTGATTCTGGACATTACAACAGAAGTCCAGGATATCTTAATGCACTTTGATAAATAATAAATGTCGAAGAATCTCAATAAAAGCGTATTGTTGTTTGATTTATTTTCGCATATACTAAACTTATGAATCGATTTTATAAATACTGGGTGATCGCTCTAGTCATCGGTGGGTTTGTACTGATCACCATCAGCGGAACAGGATTGGCTCAAACAGACGTTAATGAGCAATTCTTCCAGGAGACAGGCCACTGGGTGCGTGATGAATTCTACATAAAATACACCAGTGTAGATGACCCATTATTAATCTATGGTTTGCCAATCACAGACGCATTTTTCGATCAGGACAAGGGGCGAACGATCCAGTATTTTGAGCATGCTCAATTTGAATTGCATCCCGAAGAAACCGGAGAAGACCAGGTCCGATTAACCCCCATTGGTGAGTTCATCTATGTTGGCGGTGACAAAGCTTCCATTATTCCAAATCCGACTGCCTGTAAGTATTTTAGAGAATTCAATCACTGGATCTGTTATGAATTCATGGAATTCTTTGAAAGCCATGGAGGCGTCGACCAATTTGGTTACCCCATATCTGGTCCTGAATTTCATCATAAAACCATTGTCCAATATTTCCAATACGCCCGTTTGGAGTGGCACCCCGAAAATGAAAAAGGACAGCGTGTCCTTCTGGGGGCATTAGGACGTGAATATTTCACAATTCGAAATGAAGACTCCACCCATCTGCAGCCGCAATATCTTCAGCTACCCCCTGACTCAACCCCGATTGAATCTCTGAGAGTTTTTGTCTCTGTCGGTGAACCCGTCACCCAGCGCGGCGGAGAGCAGACCTATTATGTGGTCATCCACGACCAGGATCGAAACCCTGTCCCCAATGCTCGGGTCGTGATGAACATTACCCTGCCGGATGGAAATTTCGAGAACTTCAACCTGGCTCCCAGCGATGAAAATGGTATCAGTATATCGCCACCGCTAAAAGTAAATTCAGAAGCCCTGGGCTCAGCTACAGTGAACGTATCAGTTGAGGTAGATGGAATCGAGGGAACTGCCATAACAAGTTATTTTATCTGGTGGTGAAACAAAGATAATTTAAAGCCAAAGATCTGCTGGACAATCCAGCAGCTCTTTGTACTTTAATTATTCATCTGTTGTAAAAGCTTCTCGTAATCTGCCACATTTTCTGGCTCGAGATCAATTATTTTTTGAATCACTCTCTCTGCCATTGAGTTTTGATTGTTCTCGAGATACAGGTCGCCAGCTTTATCAAAATGAGTGACCGCGTCATCAAGCTGCCGGTTATATTGATAGGCGTCACCTAAATACTCATGGAGAATCGGTTGTTCCGGTCGTTCAATCACCAGGTTTTCCAATAACTGGATAACCTGATCAAAATTGTTAGTTCTTCTCATATAACCAACAAATATGTTCAATTCTTCTACTGCTTCACCCACCTGACCGAGGCGAAAGTTCAGATCAATCAAATTTTGAGTGGCTTTCAAATCATTTGGATTAGCTTCCCTGATTTGATTATACAATTTGATAGCATGACGCCAATCCAATGATTGAACATCAATGTCCGCCAGGCGGTGCAGGATACGCATTTGCCATTCTGGGTCTACTCTGGAACTTTGAGCAAGTTTCAATGCATTGGAATATTCGTCTTTGGCTTTATCCAGGGCTGCCAGATCATAATGGATCTCTGCTAACTGCATCATTTCTTCCAATGCATCATCAATCGAACCCTTTGCAATCAGCATATCAATTAAATCCTGGCGGCTATCGAGATCTAATGGTGCCATGTCGATTACTTTTTTCAATGTACTCACAGCCCGCTCTGTTTCGCCCCTGATCTTGTAAGAATTAGCAATCATGATGAACTTGTCGACTGCTCCGGCTTCGTTTCCATACTCGACTAACAAATCACCAATCAGGACGTGTAAGGGGAGGTATGTCGGAGATTCTTCCAAGGCGAAAAGCGCTTCTTCAAGCGCAGCCTGCAAATGTCCGCTGTTCGCCAGGGTTCTGACTCTTCCCATCGCTTCAACTATCTTATTACTGGTGCCTCTGGTCAGTAAATCAGCAATGGGAATTGGGGTATCACTGATCCCGGAGGCATCCGTTTGCTCTCGCATAGTCCGCAGGTGAGCCCGCCAGTTCTCACGAACGAGGGTCTCATGGATATTATTGCTGATCTGCTTTAATTTTTGGGTATCTTCTTCGAAATTTTGCGATTCAATGATCGATTCGTAAAGCTGCATCAGACCGGATGCGAGCTCCTCGGAAACTATCTTTCCTTCAGCAAGGCGCATAGCCTCCAGGTAGTGCACCGCCGAATCCCGAACACGATCCAGCGTCAGGGCACATTCCCCCATCAAAAGATGAGAAGCCAGGTCATAATCCTTGTGATGGACGCATTTCGATAAGTGACGGTATGCGCTCTCGTATCGCCCATCCCGGGACCGAATAAANNCGGATAAAGCCCAGGTTAAAATGAGCCGCAGGATGTTCCAGCCCCGCATCGATCGCTCTTTTAAGTTCTACACCTGCCTGACCGTAATTCCCACGGGTCTGCATATCGATCACCTGACTCAGATGAAGCATGACCCTGGCAGGATCGTTCTGCTTAAGGGAAGTTAAACCGGCTCCTTCCACAATTGATTGTAGCCCACGTCTCGAACGTTCTTCCGCCTGTTCCTTCGATTGTTCGAAGAACATGTTAGCCAAAGCGGTTAAAGCGGTATTGTACGCTTCATCAATCGGGGTCTGGGAGGTATCTATGCCCTCATCTGGGTCTGATGCTTCGAGTTGTTTGATCTCCTCGCCTTTCTGCAGTTTAAGGACACCGGTTATGGTATGAGGACGGATGGGTTTTGGCAGGGGTTTCGTCTCTCGCAAGAATCTCAAGGCTTTATGGGCATCGTCATTGTTGGGAGAAATCTTCAAAGCCTTATTGACAGCTTGAACCGCTTTCTCCATATTTCCTTCATGCTGCATGATGCTGGCGATATCCAGATATTCTTTTACGGCTTTTTCGATCTTACCAATCCGTTCATACACAACAGCCAGCCGGGTATGAGCACGGATATTTCCAGGATTGAATACAAGAGCTCTCGTCCAGTTATTGATCGCCTTTTCTAGCTGTTTCCCATCCAGGTACAGCTCTGCAGCTCTGAATGCAGTCTCTGAAGCATATGGATATTGTTCCAGTTGTTCATAAAGCTGAGAGGCTTTTTCCATGGGAACGGGATCTTTTGGGGTTGCCTTCGCGACCTCGAGATATCGCTGCAGGGATTGCTGGTAATCACCCAACTCCAGGTGAGCCAGAGCAAGACTGGTCAATCCTTTCAGATCACCTGGTTTTTCATCGATGGCGATGCGATAATACTTAGCTGCCTGTTCCCAGTCTTTTTCCCAGGCAGCAGTATGCCCCTGGTCCATCGCTTTTTGGTATCTATCTTCTGTCTCAGCCATTTTATCTACTTTGCTCGCTGTAAAATCAAGCTTAGAACGAAACCAGCTCTAAAGAACCCCAATCCGGACCAATTTTAGCTTCGGTTTTTAAGGGTACCTTTAGCGTATATATGTCCTCCATAATGCCTGTGACCAATTTGCCGGTTTCCTGTATTTCTGCCTCAGGCACATCAAAAACCAGTTCATCATGGACTTGAAGTAATATTTTAGCACCTAACCCTGCTTTGGTGATAGATGCATATACTTGCAACATCGCAAGCTTGATAATATCTGCGGCAGTTCCCTGGATCGGAGCATTGATGGCTTCGCGCTCTTCACGGTTTCGGGTAGCCTGGTTGCTTGGGTTAACCAGACCCGGGAAATATCTCCGGCGTCCCAGCAGAGTCTCAACATAACCTTGTTTTCTCGCTTCCCGTCGAATTCCATCCAGATAGCGTTTAACGCCGGGGAAGCGCTCAAAATATGCCTGGACAAAATCCTCCGCTTCTGCCAGTGTCAGTTCTGTGGTCCGTGTTAAACCGAACGGGCTCATCCCATAGATCAAACCGAAGTTGATCGCCTTGGCATGCCGGCGCTGGTTGGGTGTGACTTCAGCCAATGGAATATTGTAAATCGCTGCTGCCGTCGTTGCATGGATGTCTTGATCTGCTTTGAAAGCCTCGATCATTGCCTTATCATCCGCCATGTGAGCGGCAATCCGGAGTTCGACCTGGGAGTAGTCAACCGCCATTAACTGATAGCCGGGGGACGCAATGAATGCATGGCGCACTTTCTTCCCAACCTCTGTTCGGATTGGGATATTCTGCAAATTCGGGTCCGAAGATGCTATCCGCCCGGTGACGGAACCGGTCTGATTGTAGGAAGTATGCACCCGGTGGGTTTGCGGGTTTACCTGGGTGGGAAGTGCATCGACGTATGTGGACTGCAGTTTCGCCAGTTCGCGGTAATCCAGGACCCACTCAACGATCGGGTGTTCTTCCTTCATTGATTCCAAAACGGAAGCAGCAGTGGAATAATATCCACTTGCGGTCTTGCGAGTTCGATCTGGTGGTGTCAATTTGAGGATATCAAACAACGCTTCTGATAACTGCTGGGTGGAATTGAGATTGAATTCAGATCCAACCGCCGAAAATACCTTCTGCTCGATCTCCCCTAACTGCTGGCTTAATTCAGCCGACATCTTATTCAGGAAATCTGTATCCAGGGCAATTCCATTCATCTCCATTGCTGCCAGGACGGGAATGAGCGGCATTTCGAGTTCTGCAAATAACTTCCTGCTTTCCGTGGCTTGTAATTCTTCCTCCAACTGCTCCTGCAGCTGAAGTACAACTGCGGCATCATCTGCGGCGTAGGCAGCCACCTTTTCAACTGGAACCTGGTCCATGGTCGTCTGGTTTCTACCCGTACCAATCAGGTCTTCGATATGGGTCATTTCATGGTCCAGGCGCACCCAGGCAAGATTTTTCAATCCCAGGTTTCGTGAAGCCGGGTTGATCAGCCATTCAGCAACCATCGAATCAAAATTAAGCCCCTCTGTTTTCAGATCATGCCGGTGGAGGATCACGTAATCATATTTTAAATTGTGTCCACTTTTAGGAATAGTGGCATCCTTAAAAGCCGGACCAATCGCTTCGATAACCTGATCCAACGGCAGATTTTTTCCTTTCCCGCTGGCATGTCCAACCGGGATGTAATACCCATGATGCGGATCAACAGCAAGAGAAATCCCTACGAGATCTGCTCTCATTTGATCCGTATCAGTTGTTTCTGTATCGAAGGCAATCACATCAGCATCTTTCAACACTTGAGCCAGCCGGTCCAACTCTTCTCTTGTATCGACTATTTGCAGGAGGATCCTATCACCACCAGTTCCGGTCTTGATCTGGTAGTCATCTTCAACCTCATCTGCAAACATAGTCAATTGATTAGAGCCGGTCTTCGATTGCACCCCATATTTTTTCTCGATTTCTTCGAGCCGTTT
>JABAOG010008046.1_pt1 | contig 11659 bp, 9 predicted proteins | sample 7062131 | NCBI WGS metagenome assembly JABAOG01 (sample SAMN14538629, study PRJNA623070) | marine sediment metagenome | biome: marine biome [ENVO:00000428]; feature: marine pelagic biome [ENVO:01000023]; material: deep marine sediment [ENVO:00002113] | place: India: Arabian Sea | collected... | reverse complement strand
CACCCATGATCTGTTGGAAGCGGAAAAGCTGTGTGACAGGGTGGCGGTCATGCATGAGGGACGCATTCAGGTCATCGGCCGTCCTTCCGAACTCCGGCGCCAGTTACAACCCCAACAGCAATACGCCGTCTGGGTAGACCGGTTTGATGAGGAAGTGGAGCGGGTGGTACGGCCGATGCTGCCCGACCTGAAAGTTGAACAAACCGCCACCCAAATCCGCCTGCTCTTCAAAACCGGCGAGTCCGACGGCAGCCTGACCCCAATCGTTGACACCCTGCGCCAACAAGGCGTCACCATCAAAAGCATCGAAGGCCATCCGCCTAGCCTGGAAGAAGTCTTTGCTCATTTTACCNNCATCTATGCTCCAACTACTCTGGTCATTCTTTAGAAGAGATTTTTACACCGAAACCTCCTACCGGCTCGCCTTCCTCTTCAGTCTGACCGGCATCTTCTTCAGCGCCATCACCTTTTTCTTCGTCTCCAAATTAGTTGGCGACCAGGCCTCCCCCTACCTGGAGCAATATGGCGGCGATTACTTCTCCTTCGTCATCATTGGGCTGGCCTTTGGCGGCTATTTCAGCCTCGGTCTGGGCGGTTTCTCCCGCGCCCTGCGAGAAGCCCAGACAACCGGCACCCTGGAAGCGATGATGATGACTCCGACCCCAGTTTCCATCATCGTCATCGGTTCAGCCCTCTGGAATTACGCCTTCACAACCTTTCGGGTTTTTGTATATATCTTTCTGGGCGTCGTCTTTCTTGGACTGCGTCTGAGCGGGGCCAATTACTTAGGCGGGCTTGTCAGCCTGATTCTGTCAATCATCGCCTTTGCCAGCATCGGCATTATCGCCGCCAGTATCATCATGATCACCAAGCGGGGAGAACCCATCACCGCTCTGCTGGGGGCAACGGCCAATTTAATTGGCGGGGTCTACTATCCGATTGAAATTCTGCCTGAATGGCTACAATTCTTCTCAAACATTGTCCCGGTCACTTACGCCCTAAGGGCGATGCGGTTGTCTTTACTCAGCGGCGCTCCCTGGTCGGAACTAGTTCCAGATATACTGGCTCTGGTGATCTTCATCGTCATTCTCTTCCCCCTCTCCCTCATCACCTTCCGTTGGGCCGTCGAACGCGCCAGGCTCGACGGCACTTTGGCCCATTATTAAACTAGATAAAACAAAGACGCGAGGCACCTTACTTTTCTCTTTGCGCCTTCGCGTCTTTGCGTGAGTATTCTTTTATCCTGGATTCTCTATACGGGCTTCGTCAAAAGTTCCTGGGTTTTTTCTTGCGAAACGCTGCCGTTTTTACTTTTTGGGGCTTTTTTTTCGGGCTTCAAATAGGTGCCGCCGACTGCCAGGAATTCGTACCCTTTAGAAACCAGGGCCTCAAAGTCAGGAATCATGCGGCGGCCGTCTATGATCAAATAAGGCGGCTTAACCGTCTTTTCAATCGTCCGCGACAGCCCCCGGAACTCTTCCCAGTCTGTCGAAATAAAGACCGCATCGCTGCCTTCAATAGCTCCTTTAGCCGTTTCGTGGTAGGTGATGCGCTCAAAGAGGTGGTTCTTGTCGGGATTGAACCAGTAGCGTTGGGCCTCGGCCGTAGCCAGGGGATCATAAGCCCGGATTTCCGATACACCCCGCGCCAACAGCGACTCAACAACCTTCAAGGCTGAGGAGTCCCGCATATCGTTGGTGTGCTTTTTGAACGCCAGACCAAGCAGGGCTACCTTTTTGTGGTTGAAATTGAAGTTGGCTTCATGGACAGCCCGGTCAATCAGGTAGGTTTTCTGGTACTCATTAATGTTGTAGACCGCCTGGAGCAGGTCGGTGGATCGGCCGTGCCGGTTCAACTGATAAATGAGCGATTGAATATCTTTACCAAAGCAGCTCCCGCCCGCCCCGTTGCTGACATAGGAGCCCCAGGTGCTGACCCGGGCATCGGCCGTTACGCCCAACTTTAAATCTTCCATGGCGATGTTGGGGAAGGTTTCGCCTAAACGGCCGCCGACCCCATTCCAGAAAGAAATGTAATTGAGCAGGATAGCGTTGGCAGTATATTTGATGGCCTCGGCCGTTTCCGGTGTCGTCTCAATGTAACGAATACGAACATGGTTCACAAACTGTGGATAAACCCGCCGCAAAATCATCTTGTCCTCTTCGGTGTCGGCTCCAACAACGACGCGATCAGGTTTGCGGGAAGCTTCCACCGCGTTCCCCTGCGGTAGAAATTCAGGATTGGAAGCAACCCCAAAATTCTTGACCCCATGCTCATCCAAAACCTGCTGCAGGAGTCGAACTGAACCAATCGGTACGGTGCTTTTGTTCACCAGGACAACCCGGTTGGTTGAGTCGCGCTTAGCCAACAGCTTTCCGATGTGGTGGGCGGCATTGAGATAATAGCTCAAATTTGTAGAGCCATCCCGTTTCGGGGGTGTCGGCAGACACATGAATATGACATCCACATCATCTATGATATTGGTAATGTCAGTGGTGAAATGGAGATACTGTCCCATGTTCTCTTCAATCACTTCAAAAAGCCCAGGCTCGTTGACGTAACTTTCAATCCGCTCCCTATCCCCCGACTTATACGCCTCAATACGGACCTCATCCACATCATAAGCGTGAACTTCATGGCCATATTCTGAACAAACAGCCGCATGAGTTAACCCCACAAAACCGGTTCCCACAACAATAATTTTCATTAAAACACTCCTTTACATTTCCAGAAAGATTACCTTAACTCAACCACCAACGTTTCGGTTGGACTTTTACAGCTTAGATTCAAATAGACTTCAGTTCAAAAGATTAAAATAGTAAAAGTCCTGGGAGGCGTTGAAGGATTGTTTATATTAAAAGGGTAGTATTCGGCATAGACCAACCTTAATTGTGCCAGAGTCCTGTTACAAATAAAATTACACCTTTGTCTTATTTTTTAACGGTTGCCTATTTTGTTTAAATTGATCAGCATCTTTTCGGCCGCCAGACGGCCGATCTCAACCGCGAAATTCGTTCCCCTGTCCCAGGGATAAACCTGGCTCATACTGGCAAAATACAGGTTGCGAATGGGCGTCTCAATAGCCGGGATGTTTTTAGAATGGTTTATCTCCGGCACCGGCTGGGCATATTTAGCCCGAAACAACCAGCTTTTGCGAATCCAATCTTTCTTAAAATCAGGATTGAACTTATGGAGGTGGCCGGCAAAAAGGTCAACTAATTCCTCTTTCTCCATCTCAAAGTACCGGTGGTCGGGTGTGACATAGTCGCCACAGTAGATAACATGATCGCCGCCATAATGCTTTTTGTCAATATAGTTTGTCTGTTCCACCAGGGCCAGGAAGGGAAATTCGCTCTCGGCTTTATCCGGCGTTTCGGCCGGCAGATTCAGCCAGTAAGTTTCATCCATCAGCGAATGTTTCAAAGCCAGCACCAGAACCACCGCTCCCATACTCTTCAACTGGCTGAGCTGGCCCAAATAATTGGGGGGCAAATCCGGCGCCAGCCGCTGCAACAAACCGGGTGACGTGGTCGACAGACAAAGATCGTGGTAGTCAACATGGTTATTACTGACCTGGATCAACAGACGGCCGTCCTTCTGCGGCTCAATTTTGCGAACCGGGCTGTTCAACAATATCTTACCCCCCCTCGCCTCCACCGCCGCCGTCAGGGTATCGACAAACATCTGGAAGCCGCCTTCAAAATAACCTAGTCGGGGACTGCGAACTTTAAGTCTGGCCCACATCCAGGCCATGTTGACTTGCTTATAGTATGGGCCAAATTTGCCGATCAATAACGGCCGCCAGGTCGTGCGGTAAATCTTCTCCCCATACCAGCGCCGCAGCCAGGCATCGGCCGTTTCCTTCTCCAGCCTTTTCCAGGGGCTTGTAAATCTGAGAAAAGCGCTGACCAACCCAAACCGGGCTACATCCAGCAAATTAAAGCCCGGAAATGTGATCCAGCGCATCGGCGAATCGAAAGGAACAATCTCACCCTCATAAACTACCGAGGTGACCGGTCGGGGGAAAAACAGCTTGTCCTCAATCCCCAACTCTTTAACCAGGTAGATGATGTGTTTATCAGAAGTAAAAAGGTGATGGTAAAACTTCTCTAAGGGCCAGTCCCACTTTTCCTCGTGGAAGCCGGCTGCCAGCCCCCCGGTGATATCAGAGCCTTCATAAATAGTGACTCTGTGACCTGCGTTCAGGAGGTCAAAAGCGGCCGATAATCCCGTAACACCCGCCCCGATAATAACGATATCCCGCTTGCTGCCGGAACTCATCCCGTCGTCGCCTCCTGTTCCGCCATCTGGGTCGCCTGTTGAATATCGGACCACCCCAGCTGATTTCGCAGCATGTAGAACGCCCCTAAGAGCGTAATCGGCAGCCAGAGGGCGGCATGCAGCACCAGCGTATATGCCCCCGCAATTGCCTCTTCAACCCCATACAGTATCAACACTGCGATACCCGGCGCGTCAAAGGTGCCCACATAGCCGGGGGCAGAGGGCAAGGTAGTGGCCAGGTTGACCACACCGTTCATCAGCATTAGGGCAAAGAAGCTAACCTCAAAGTTGAACGCATGCATCACAAACCAGTATTTAACCGTCTCCAGGAGCCAGATGAGGATCGAGGTAAAGAAGATCATCAAAACATTGCGAAAGCTGCGGAGCGATTCCAGGCCAGCCAGGAACCGTTCGGCCGTTTCCACCAATGGTTGCCGAAAACGGCCGGGCACAAAAAATAATCCGCTCCCCCAGGCCACCAACCGCATGGCCCGTTCCGGAGCCGCCGCCAGCGCAAAAAAGACAACAATCGCCACAAAAAATGCGACGCTGGCAATAATCACCAATAAGCGAATATCCTCGCTCGGCAGCGGCGCCAGCGGCAAAGCCGCGAAAACAAAGACCAGCATCACCAGCCCGTCAAAGACCCGCTCCACAATCACCGTCGCCAGGCTGGCGCTCATCGGCACCTCCTCCTGGCGGCGCAACACATAAGAACGCAGCACCTCCCCCGCCCGAAAGGGGTAGATATTGTTGCCCATATAGCCAATGACGACCACCGGGAAGAGACGGCGAACAGGGATGCGTTTAAGCGGCCGTAACATATAATCCCAGCGCCAGGTACGGACCCAGACCGCCACAAAGTAGGTGGCCACACTGGGAATCAGCCACCAATAATTGGCCTCGCCGATACTTTCAAAAACTTCTCCCAGCTTCAGTCCCTGCAGAGCCAGCCATAAAAAAACGGCGCTAACAATAACGCCGAGCCAAAATTGCCAACGTTTCAAAATTTGTCCTAATATCAGTAGTCAGAAGTCAGTAGTCGGTAGTCAGTATAATTTTCAGGTGTGGATAAATTTGTAAACCCGACCAACTTTTCGAAATAGGGTGTAGAAAATGAAATATAACCTGATCCGGGCTATATTCCAGGTGTGTAAATATACAACCGGTAACTCGGAAGTGCGTAATTTTACCATGAGTGGAGTGAGATGCATGTACGACGGCCGTTCTAATTCACAATTCATTATTTTTCCCCCTTGCCAACCAACCCCTTTGTTCTATATAATACCCAGGCGATTCGGGGTGTAGCTCAGCTTGGAAGAGCGCTGTGTTCGGGTCGCAGAGGCCGTGGGTTCAAATCCCGTCACCCCGACTATAAGGCCATTCTGGCTAACAGGTATGGCCTTTTTCTTTGCCAATTGCTGGTTACTTCGATAGCAGATTTTAGATAAATCGTTAACCTACATCTATTGCTATCGGATTGTAGTCATGCTATAATATTGGCATTGATAGTTCAGTAGTTATGTCCGTTTGGTTGCTTAACCAAATGTACGGAAAAAGTGGGCGAACCCCACTTTTTTGTTTTTTAGTGAGAAAAAGTATCGAGGCAAATAAATCAGGTTAGATATATGAAAAGCGAATTCATGATGGCCTTTAACGAGATATGTGAAGAGCGCGGCCTCCCCAAGGATGTCGTCATCGAAGCATTGAAAACGGCTCTGGTTTCCGCCTATCGCCGCAACACGAATGTCAGCAATACCCAGGAAGTGGTTGCTGAGATTGACCAACGTACTGGCGAACCGACTATTTACGCAGAAAAAGAAGTAGTAGACTCAATTATTGATACCCGCACCGAAGTTCTCTTGCGGGTGGCTCAGGCTGCCGGTTATAAAGACGCCGTGTTGGGCGATACGGTTATGGTCGAAAGCACCCCCGCCAACTTCGGCCGCATTGCCGCCCAAACCGCCAAGCAGGTCATTTTACAACGCGTCCGTGAAGCGGAGCGAGAAATGCTGTTTGAAGACTTCTCCGCCCGCGAAGGCGAAATCGTAAACGGCACCGTTCAGAGCGTGAGCGGCCAGAATATTACCATTGGCCTCGGCCGTACCGAAGCAGTCCTGCCCAAAAGCCAACAGGTTCAATCTGAACGTTATCGGGCCCATGACAAAATCCGCGTTTATGTCCTCGAAGTCAGGCGGACAAATCGCGGGCCGCAGATCTATGTCAGCCGAAACCACCGCAATCTACTCCGCCGCCTCCTCGAACTAGAAGTGCCGGAAATTTATAACGGCCAAGTTGAAATCAAGAGCATCGCCCGCGAAGCAGGCGCCCGCTCCAAGGTTGCCGTCATGGCCCTGCAGCCCGGAATCGATCCGGTCGGCGCTTGTGTCGGTATGCGCGGCGTTCGCATTCAAAGTATCGTCCGCGAATTGAACGACGAGAAAATCGACGTCATTGAATGGGACTCGGATCAGAAGACCTTTATCGCCAAGGCCCTCAGCCCAGCCCGTGTTTCCCAGGTATTTCTGGAAGACCACCCTGATGAAGGCAAGACAGCCAGCGTCATCGTTCCTGATGATCAATTGTCTCTGGCAATCGGCCGTGAAGGCCAAAACGCCCGGCTGGCTGCCAAATTAACCGGCTGGCGCATTGACATCAAGAGCCTGACGGAAGCGGCCGCCGAATCACTGGAAAACCTCGATCATCCAGCCGCCGACCCGGCCATTGTCACCAATGAAGAACTGCTCGACCAGGCTCGACTTGTCTTGGCCAAGAAAGAGGCCAATCGGCCGATTACCTCCGAAGATTATATGGTTCTGAACCGGGTTGTCGCTGGTGTAGAAGGCCGGATTGTCGCCCAACGGGCAATCGAATATGAACGGATCCAAAAAGAACGAGCCGCCGCCCGCAGACTGGTTCCGGAAAAATCCTGGGATATCACCCTGGAATCGTTGGAATTGCCAGAGAATATTCAAAATTCGTTGGCAAACGAGGGCCTCGACACTGCCGGCGCTATTCTTTACAAACTTGAAATTGGTGAAGAAACGCTCTTACGAATCAAAGGTATCGATGAGAGCGCCGTTGATCTAATTAAAGAGACCCTGGCCGACGCCCTGGCCGAAATGATTGAAGCTGCCGCTGAAGAAACGGCCGAACTTGAAGAAGCAGAAGCAGTTGAAGAGGCGGTCGAAGAAGAAGTTGAGGCGGTCNNATTAGACAAGCCCGAGAAAAAAGAAAAGAAAAAGGTCGTCGTCGTCCAGCCTGTCTCATCGGCTAAAGAAGATGAAGAAGACGAAGAGGATGCCGATAAACGGCGTTATAAAGGCAAACAGCTGGTCTTCGATGAAGAACGCGGCCGAGTTGTTACCAAACGCAAACGTAAAGGCAGCCGCCGCCGTCCCGAGTGGGAAGATTTCGAAGACATGGACGTCGATGACGTGCTTGAAGACGAATATTAATAAACGTTAACAACAAAGAGCCTGGCTTCTAATCAGAGCAGCCGGAAGCCAGGCCTTTTGAACACCGGTTCATCGGGTATGAAGGCAAAGCAAAAACAACGGCAAAAGCATATACCCCAACGAACCTGTGTCGCTTGCCGAAGAAAGATGGACAAGCGACAGCTGACCCGGTTGGTTCATTCAACTGAGGAAGGGCTGATTGTAGATCCAAGCGGCAAACGAAACGGCCGAGGCACCTATTTGTGTGAAGACCCGGCTTGCTGGGACAAGGTCATAAAAACCAGGCTGCTCGATCAGGCGCTTCGAGCCGAGATTAGTCAGACCGACAAAGAACGACTCGCCGAATACCAGCCTTAAAAAATTTTAGCTTCATCCTTCCGGAATTTACAAACCTCCGGGAGGAATTTAGAATACACCCCAAGCAGCCTGAATTTTACTATCCGCATACGTTATTCCTGGGAGAGGAACATAAATTTATGTCAGAAACTAAAACAGCTATACAAATTCCAGACTTCATAACTGTGCGCGAGTTGGCCGGTGAAATGGATGCCAGCCCAATTGATGTCATTAAACAACTCATGAATAACGGCATCATGGCCAATATCAACCAGCAAATCGATTTCGACACCGCTACCATCGTTGCAGCCGAAATGGGCTACGATGTTGTGCCAATCGCAGTAGAAGTAGAAGAGGAAGAAGAAGTTGATAAACCGGCCTGGAAACAGATATTGGCTGAAGAAGAGGAAGCCGATCTCGAATCTCGACCGCCGGTCATCACCATGCTTGGTCATGTTGATCATGGCAAAACCTCCCTGTTAGACATGATTCGTAAAACAAATGTCGTTGCCGGGGAAGCTGGCGGCATCACCCAGCATATCGGCGCCTACCAGATTGAACATGATGGTCAAAAAATCACCTTCCTGGACACCCCTGGTCACGAAGCCTTTACCGCCATGCGCGCTCGGGGCGCCAAAGCAACTGATATTGCGATTCTGGTAGTGGCCGCCGACGATGGCATGATGCCCCAGACCCATGAAGCGGTTGACCATGCCAGAGCAGCCGGCGTGCCGATCATTGTCGCCATGAATAAGATGGACTTACCAACCGCCAACCCCAACAAAGTGCTCCAACAGTTGGCTGAAGTTGGCCTGGTGCCTGATGAATGGGACGGAGATACGCTGGTCATTCCCGTTTCGGCCAAACAAGGTGATGGCATTGAGGATCTGATCGAAGCCATCCTTTTGGTCGCTGAAGAATTAAAACCGCGGGCCAATCCAGATGCTTCCCCTACCGGAACGGTGCTAGAAGCCAGAATGNNCCCTGTTGGTCCAGAATGGTACCCTTCGGAAAGGCGATACCTTATTAATAGGGGAACATTACGGCCGTATACGGGTCATGTTCGACTATAAAGGCAATCAAGTGAACGCCGTCGGGCCGGCGACCCCCGTTTCCGTATCCGGCCTGGATGGTATCCCGGAAGCCGGCGATCAGTTTGAGGTAGTCGAGAGTGAAAAAGCTGCCCGCCGCATCATTGATGAGGATTATGCTGCTCCCATAAGTGAAGAGCGCCGGGTGCCCGTCAGCCTAGATGAATTCTTTAGCCGCTTACAAGAAGGCGACTCAAAGACATTAAACCTCATCGTCAAAGCCGACGTACAAGGGTCACTTGAGCCAATTGTCAACTCATTAAATAAACTCAAGAACGATGAAGTCACCATTGATATTCTTCGCGCTGCAACCGGTAACATTTCCGAAAGTGACATTATGCTGGCGGCTGCCTCTGACGCGGTTGTAATAGGCTTTAATGTCGATGTCGATTCGGCCGCTCACATCACTGCCACAAACGAACAGGTTGAAATCAACACCTACTCTATTATTTATAAATTGATCGAAGATATTGAGAAGGCCATGAAAGGGATGCTGGCCCCGGTCTTTGAGGATGTCATTATCGGCCGGGCCGAAGTTCGGCAGGTATTCAAAATCCGCAGCGCCGGAACAGTTGCCGGCAGTTACATGCGAACCGGGGAAGCCCGTCGCAATGCCAGATGCCGGGTCATTCGCGGTACAACATTGCTCCATACCGGTGATGTCGCCAGCTTAAAACATCTCCAGGAAAATGTGCGCGAAGTTAAGGCCGGCTTTGAGTTCGGTGTCTCTGTAACTGGCTTCAATGACTTTAAGCCAGGAGATATTCTGGAATTTTTCGTCAACAAGCGAGTTGAACGGTGAGTAAAATAAGACAGAAGCGAACGGCCGATCGCATTCAAACCATTCTTAGCGAATTGCTGCTTCGTGATATGCGCGATCCCCGCTTGCAAGGTCTAACCATTACCGAAGTCCGCATTGATCGGGAACTGCAATACGCCGATATCTACATCAATGCCCTGGGCGACGATTCCCGGGAAGAGGAAACAATGGATGCCTTGGAAAAAGCAAAGGGTTTTATGCGCCATGAATTGGCCCAGCAAATGGACTTGCGAACCGTTCCCCACCTCCATTTCCATTGGGACCCCTCCCTGGCTCACGCCGAGCGAATCAGCGAAATATTGGACAGCCTGGAGATTCCATCTGACGAAGAAGAAAATTCAGAGGCCTGATTTTGCCCGATTCCAACATTACAGCATTTCGAGAGGCGCTTGCTAAAGCCAATCAGATTTTGGTTGCCACCCACATTGGCCCGGACGGGGACGCTATCGGCTCCCTGGCCGCTATGGGACTTATGCTCCAGCAATTGGACAAATGCGCTGTCCTGGTCTCTGAAGATAGCGTCCCCAAACGGTTTAAATATCTACCGTTAACCGATTCCGTTGTCCAAAAGCCGGCTGAGGATGATAAATACGACCTGGTCATTACCCTGGATGCCGGCGATATAACTCGAGTTGGGAAAGTGCTCAAGAAGCTGGCCGAACCGCTGCCTCCCCTGGTCAATATTGATCACCATGTCACCAACACCTATTTTGGCGACATTAATCTGGTTGACATGAAAGCCAGTTCGACAACAGAAGTTTTGTTTAACCTGTTACCGGCCTTAGACATCCAACTTGACAAACCGCTGGCCGAATGTTTGCTGACCGGATTAATAACCGACACCTTAAATTTCCGCACCGCCAATGTTACCGGCGATACCCTTAAAACGGCCGGTCTACTGGTCGAGGCTGGCATCAATCTCCATCATATAACCACCCAGGCGCTGACCCTTAAAGAAATGTCAACCCTACTCCTCTGGAAAAAAGGGCTGAACAATGCCCGGATAGAAGAAGGAATTATCTGGACCGCTCTCACCGTTGAAGACCGGCGGCGGGCCGGCCATCAGGGCTACAGCACCTCCGGCTTGGGTAATATGCTGGCCGATGTTTACGATATCAAGATGAGCGCGGTCTTGTTGGAAATATCAGACGGCCGTGTCACCATTAGCTTTCGCTGCCATCCCCCATACCAGGTATCCGAACTTGCCGAAGAGTTAGGCGGCGGCGGCCATCACCTGGCTTCGGGCTGTACCATTAAAGGCTCCCTGGATGAGGTAACCGAACTGGTAGTTTCTAAAAGTAAAGAGGCGATGCGAAAGCAAACCCGGGAACATCAAAACGCAGGGAAATGAGCCGCGCCAAGGAAGAACAAGACTATCTAGGGGGCGTCTTGAATGTCGATAAACCCGGCGGCATGAGTTCCCATGATGTCGTTGCCAGCCTGCGCCGTCTGACCGGTATCCGGCGCATCGGGCATACCGGCACCTTAGATCCGCTGGCCACCGGCGTCTTACTGTTATGCCTCGGCCGAACCACCCGCCTGAGCGAATACCTTATTGGCCAAGACAAACGGTATGAGGCCATCATCCGCTTGGGCCAGGAAACAAACACCTATGATGCTGAGGGAGAAATAGTGGCTGAGCAGCAGATTGAGACCGATCAGGCAGCGATTGA
>JABAOG010003342.1_pt1 | contig 11677 bp, 18 predicted proteins | sample 7062131 | NCBI WGS metagenome assembly JABAOG01 (sample SAMN14538629, study PRJNA623070) | marine sediment metagenome | biome: marine biome [ENVO:00000428]; feature: marine pelagic biome [ENVO:01000023]; material: deep marine sediment [ENVO:00002113] | place: India: Arabian Sea | collected... | reverse complement strand
CCTCTCCCTCCCCCCTCCCATTGCGCCCTCCCTTCCCCCCTGCCCATGTTCGCCCATCATGTCGTCCTCCTTGTCCGAGTACCACGCCAAACGCTCCCTGGACCGCACTCCCGAGCCCGGGGGCGGTGGCGAGACCGGTGGAGGAAGCCTGTTCGTAATCCAGAAGCATGCGGCCACCCGTACGCACTACGACCTCCGGCTGGAGTTGGATGGCGTGCTGAAGTCGTGGGCGGTGCCGAAGACGCCGTCGTACGACCAGGCGGACAAGCGGGTCGCGATCCAGGTCGAGGACCACCCGGTGGAGTACGCGGAGTTCGAGGGCGTCATCCCCGAGGGCAACTACGGGGCGGGTCCGGTGATCGTGTGGGACCGGGGCACGTGGGTCCCCGTCGAGGATCCCCACGAGGGGTTCGAGAAGGGGAAGCTCCTCTTCGAGCTCCGGGGCTACAAGCTGCGGGGTCGCTGGACGCTCGTGAAGATGAAGAAGACGGAGAAGGAGTGGCTCCTGATCAAGGAGCGCGATGGCCTGGAGGGGCCGGGTCGCGAGCCGCCGGAGGAGTCCATCCTCTCGGGTCTGACCGTGGAGCAGCTGGGCGCGGGCCACGACCCCGCGGCGGAGATCCTGGCGCTGTTGGACGAGCTCGGCGCCGCCGGGGGCCGCATCACGGCCGGGACCGTGAAGCCGATGCTGGCGGAGCCCCGGAAGAGGCCGTTCACGCGTGAGGGCTGGGTCTTCGAGCTGAAGTACGACGGGTACCGGCTCATCGCCGGGTCGGAGGGCGGCGAGGCGCGGCTGATCACCCGGAACGGGAACGATATCACCGCGTCCTTCCCGGAGATCGCGCGGTCGCTGGAAGCGCTTCCCTTCAGTGACTTCATCGTGGATGGAGAGGTCGTCGTCCACGACGANNCGCACGGCCGCTCAGCTCCCCGCCACCCTCTACCTCTTCGACTGCCTGGGATTCGACGACCGGGATCTGCGAGGCCTCCCACTCACCGACCGAAAGGCGGTCCTGCGACGACTGCTCCCGCCCGCCGGAGCGCTCCGCTACTCCGAGCACATCGACGCTCAGGGCGAGGCGATGTACGAGCGGGTGCAGGCCATGGAGCTGGAGGGCATCGTCGCGAAGAAGGCGGACTCCCGCTACCGCGCCGGCCGGTCGAAGGATTGGCTGAAGATCCGGGCGGACCTCGTGGACGACTTCGTGGTCGTCGGCTGGACGGAGCCGAAGGGCGGCCGATCCGGGTTCGGCGCCCTCCACCTGGCCGCGTGGGAGGCCGACCGGCTGGTCTATGCGGGCCGCGTCGGCAGTGGCTTCGACGACGCGCAGCTCGACGAGCTGTCCACCGCGCTGGCGGAGATCGAGACGGAGCGGCCGGCCGCCGATGGGGCCCCGGAAGGCCGGGGCCACCACTGGACGGAGCCTGGGCTGGTCGTCGAGGTGCGGTACAAGGAATGGACGGACGACGGCAGCCTGCGCCAGCCGGTGTTCCTGCGGACCCGACCCGACAAGCCGATGGAGGAGTGCCGGAAACGCGCGTCGGTGGCGTCGCTCCCGACGCAGGTGGAGACGGAGACGGAGACGGAGCGACAGGTCCGTCTCACGAACCTGGACAAGGTCTTCTGGCCCGGGGCCGGCTACACGAAGGGTGACCTGATCGGGTACTACGAGGCCATCGCCCCGTGGATGCTGCCGTACCTGCGCGATCGCCCCCTGGTGCTCACCCGGTTCCCGGATGGAATCGATGGCAAGTCGTTCTACCAGAAGGACCTGCCGGACTGGGCGCCCGACTGGCTCCGGACCGTTACGCTGTGGAGCGAAGGGTCCGAGCGGGAGCTCCGCTACATCGTGTGCGACAACGTGGAAAGCCTGCTCTGGGTCGCCAACTCCGCGTCCATCCCCCTCCACATCTGGCACAGTCGCGTTCCATCGCTCCAGACCCCGGACTGGTGCGTCATCGACCTGGACCCCAAGGACGCGCCCTTCGAGCACGTCATCCGGGTCGCCCGGGGCCTCCATGACCTCTGCGACGAGATCGACCTGCCCCACTTCGTCAAGACCAGCGGCTCGTCCGGCCTCCACGTCCTCGTCCCGCTCGCCCGACGCTTCACCCACGAACAGGCCCGGATCCTGGGCCACCTGCTCTCCAGGGTCGTGGTCGCCGAGCACCCCGAGATCGCCACCCTCCACCGCGTCATCGACCGCCGCGAGGGCAAGGTCTATCTCGACTACCTCCAGAACGGACACGGCAAGCTCATCGCTGCTCCCTTCAGCGCCAGACCCAGACCCGGGGCCCCCGTCTCCGCCCCCCTCACCTGGGACGAGGTCCGACCAGGCCTCGCCATCCTCGACTTCACCATCGACACCATGCCCGGGCGAGTACGTGAGCTCGGCGAGGACCCCCTCCGACCCGTTCTGTCCGAGCAGCCGGACCTCCTCGGAGCCCTCGAGCGGCTCCAGGCTCGCCTGGACTAGGCATCTCCACGCCGGCCGCTCAGCCCGGACCCGCTATCCGTCCTCGAAGATCCCCTCCATCGCCCGGGTCAACGCCTCCCGAAGCTGAGCGGCCGTCGCACCCGCGTGGAACGCCCCGACCACGACCGGTCTCATCCGCTCCGCCAGATCGTCGACCCCGGCCCCCCGCAGGGCCCCGACCGCCCCCGGGCGGTCCGCCACCCTCGTGCCGAGGGGGCCCGCAGTGACCAGCACCCCTCGCCCCTCGAGCTCACGATACGCCCGGGCCACCGTGCCGGGCGCCAGCCCCAGCCGCTCCGCCAATCGCCGGACCGCCGGCAGACGCGCGCCCGGAGGTAGCGCCCCCGTCGCCACCCGCTCCTCCACCTGCTCGACGATCTGGGCGAAGATCGGGGTCGACGAGTCGTCGTCGATCTCCATAAGCAACGGCGAGCCGTAGAGCCGGGAGGAACGCTCCGGATCCAGCCCGACCTCTGCAAGCAGACCGGCAAGCGGGACGCCGTGCTGCGTCGACACCGCACCGACCAGGAGATCCAGTGGCGACGCCCGCTCCCGACCCATTGCCTCCGCCGATGCGACCGCGGCCTCGATGGCCTCCGCCATCCGCGGATGCAGCGGGTAGACCCCTCCCAGCTCCAGCGGCTCCACCGCGCCCAGATCCCGGCCGCTTCCCCGCTCTCGAAGCAGCCCCTCCACCCGACGGCGCAGATCCCGGACGTCGATGCCGAGGTCCCCGAGCCGTGATACCGGCAAGCCGCCACTCCGGACCAGCGCCACCAGAAGATGCTCCGGCTCCGGAACGTTCAACCGGCCGAGCCGGACAGCCTCGTCCCTCGCCGTCAGGAGGGTCCTACGCGCTGCCTCGTCCACCCGGCCCAGCCACTCCGGCCGCCCCAGGCCGCGTCCCTTCAACCCCCTGCCCATTCTGGCCTCCCTCATGTACTGTTTCATACAACACATACGCTATGAAGTCATATGTGTCAACTGCAATAGTACAATAGCGGCGTTGCCCGGGNNAACTGTAATAGTACAATAGCGGCGTTGCCCGGGGGCGACGGGTTATCTTACTTTCGAGATACTTCACCGGAAGGTCTCTCTCGAGCGGGAGGAAGGGATGGAGATTTTGCACCTCATCGGCCGCGTCATCTTCGGCGGGTTCTTCATCTACAACGGGCTGAACCACTTCATGAATCTCGGCATGATGAAGGGGTACGCGGGGTCGAAGGACGTGCCGGCACCGGGGCTGGCGGTCACGGTGACGGGGCTCATGCTGGTGGTCGGGGGCCTGAGCGTGCTGCTGGGTCTGTGGCCGGAGATCGGGCTCTGGCTCCTGATCGTGTTCCTGATCCCCGTGTCGTTCCTGATGCACGATTTCTGGGCGGTGCCGGAGGAGCAGAAGGTGAGCGAGATGACGAATTTCATGAAGAACATGGCCCTGCTCGGGGCGGCCCTGATGATGTTGGAGACGTCGAGCGCCTGGACCTACACGCTCGGTGGCTGAATCTCGCGACCTCCGGTTCGACGCGGGGGAACGGGGCGAGGTGTCGGCGCTGCTCCGGCTCCCGGAGGGGGCCACGTCGCTCGTGGTGCTGGCCCACGGTGCGGGCGCGGGCATGCGACACCCGTTCATGGAGGCGGTTGCGGCGAGGCTGGGGGAGCGGGGCGTGGCCACGCTCCGATACCAGTTTCCGTACATGGAGGCGGGACGGAAGCGACCGGACCGGGCTCCGGTGGCGATGGCGACGGTGCGGGCGGCGGTCGCGGCGGCCCGGGGCGAGGCGGGCGGCCTGCGGCTTTTCGCGGGCGGCAAGTCGTTCGGTGGCCGCATGACTTCGCAGGCGGCGGCGGACGCGCCCCTCGAGGGCGTGGCCGGGCTCGTCTTCCTGGGCTTTCCGCTGCATCCGCCGGGACGGCCCGGAACCGACCGTGCGGAGCACCTGTCCCGGGTATCGCTCCCGATGTTGTTCGTGCAGGGCACGCGGGACCGGCTGGCGGGGCTGGACCTGCTCGAGCCCGTCCTGGAGGACGTGGGGGAGCGGGCCCGACTGCACGTGATCGAGGGCGGTGATCACTCGTTCCGGGTGCCGAAGCGTTCCGGCCGGACCGAGGGGGAGGTCATGGAGGAGATCGCCGGGGCGGTGGCGGGCTTCACCGCGGATGCGTGACGCCCCCTACGAGCTGTCCACGGCCTCCAGGAACCGCCGGGCGAGGGCGGGTCCGGTGGCCTCGTCCTCGTGCTTGAAGAAGACGAACGTCTCCGTCCAGTCCTGTGCCTGGATCCTCGCGGCCCACTCCTCGACCTCTCCGGGGCCGTACTCGACCTTCCGGAGCCGGAGGTACCCCCAATCGGCGGTGGGGACCAGCGGGGTCTCGGCGTCGCCGGTCTGGGCGATGACGAGGGCGGCGTTGCGCTGCNNTGCCGGAACTCGAACGCGGCTCGACAGCCGTCGGGCAGGGCGGCCAGGAAGGTCTCCAGGCGGTCGAGGTCCTTCTTGAAGTTGGGCGGCAGCTGCACGAGGATCGGCCCCAACCGGTCCCCGAGGGTCGATGCCTGGGACCAGAAGTACTCCAGGTCCTCGGTGGCGCTCCCCTTGAGGCGCTTGAAGTGGGTGATACGACGGTTCGCCTTGAGGACGAACCGGAAGCGCTCGGGCACCCGCTCGGCCCACCCATCCAGGACACGGGCGGACGGCATCCGGTAGAAGGTGTTGTTGATCTCGACCGCGTCGAACCGGTCGGCGTAGTAGGCGAGCATGTCGTCGGCCGACAGGTCCTCGGGATAGAAGGCGCCCTTCCATTCCTTGTAGGAGAACCCGCTGGTGCCGGCCCGGACGATCACCGGTCCACCGGCAGCTGGACGATCTCGTACTCGTGGCGCCGGTCCCCGGCGGCGGTTCGGATGAGGATCTCGACCGCACGGATCCCGGCCTGGCCCGTTCCGGCCAGGCGCGTGGAGAACGGCAGCGTCGGCGATCGGCCATCCGCTTCGGCGACGGTCTTTCCGTCCACGAGGACGGCCACGACGCCCGCCGTGTCGTGGGCCACGCCCTCGATGGCAAGGGTGTCCCCGCGGGCGAGGGGGACGGGGCGCCGGGCCATCCCCACGCGCCACTCCTCCGGCTCGGAGATGAGGAGGTCCACGCCGGCCTCCTCGGCGGCCAGCCGGCTCAGCTCCCGGAGCTCGCGCAGGTCCATGGTGTCCAGGTCCCCGAGCGACCGGTAGATCGTCCGCTGGATGGAGTCGACGAACTCCGGCCCCAGGATCTCCAGCTCCGGCGGGGCGCCGGGGGGCGCGGGCGGCCCCCGGTGCTCGCCCGCTCCGGCGGCGCGCTCCCCGGAGGCCGCCTCCCTCGCTGCGTCGGGGGCCGTCCCCTCGCCGGCCTCGCCGATGACGAACGCGACGGCCAGCGCGGTGGCGATCACGACCACCAATACGGCCACGGCCGCGAACCAGGGGGCGGGCGGCGTGGTGGTGCCGGCGCTGGTTCCCGGCTCGCCGCTCTCGGCGTCGGTCCGGTGGAGCCCTTCCGGGCCCCAGTCGAAGACCCAGGCCGTGATGAGCATGGCGGGGAACCCGACGAGGGCCGCTACGATGACGGCGGTCACGACCCACTGCGGCCCGTTGAGGTTGGGAACGACCACGTCGGCGAACTCGATGGCCGCCCACGCCGCCACCAGGTAGACGGCCGCCGTCTGCGGCACGTGGCGTCGCCGCAGCTCCTTCAGGAACCGCTGGATGGGGCTCTGATCGCTCAATGCTGCTCCCGGATGTACGGACGGCCCGCGGCTGACGATAGCCGCGGGCCGTCCCGGGTGCAACGCCCGTGGATCCCGACCGGGCCGGCCGGTCCGCTAGAAGAAACGGTAGCCGGGCGAAACCAGGTTCGGCGGCAGATAGGTGAGGAAGAACGGTCCGTAGGCCATGACGATGAGAATGATCGCGACCACGACCCAGAGCCACATGTTGTCGAGCCTCACCTCCCACCCGCTCCTCTTCGGCGCCGAGAGCGTCTCCGAGATCGGGATGTCCTTCGGCTGCTCGCCCTTCCGGCCCACCAGGATGGTCATGCCGATCACCAGGAAGAACATGACCGCGGCCACGGTCATGAGGGTCCCGCCGATCCCGGTGAGCGCGCCCGCCAGCGCCCACTCGCCCTTCTCCGCGGCGTAGGCCGACTCGGCGAAGAAGGTCCGACGCGGCATGCCCTCCAGCCCCCCGGAGATCATCCCCCGGGCGAAGACCAGCACGCCGATGGTGTACACCCACGACTGGGCCACGGCCACGCCCTTCCCCCAGAGCTTCCGGCCGGTGAGGTACGGGATCAGCCAGTAGGCGATCCCCATGAACGTGAGGGCCACGGCGCTGCCCACGGTCATGTGGAAGTGGCCGGGCACCCACGTGGTGTTGTGGACCACCTGGTTCACCGTGTAGCTGGCGTTGATCAGCCCGGTGATCCCGCCGAAGACGAACGTGAACATGGCCAGAACCTGCGCCGCGACCGACGGGTCGCCCCACGGCAGCTTCCTGATCCAGCCGAACAGCCCGGTCCCGCCCCGACGTCGCCCGCCGATCTCCAGCGACGCCACCACGCTGAAAGGCCTTCATCTTCGTGTCGATCCCCGGGTCCGTGTACTGGTGGTGGAACCCGGTGGGGATCGACAGCAGCAGGAAGAGGATGAAGACCATCCGCGTGAGCGAGTCGCTGATGACCTTGCCGTCCACCTGCCGCGGGATCAGGGCGTACCACGACACGTACGCCGGCAGCAGCCACGCGTACACGATGGCGTGGCCCGTCATCCAGAAGAGCGTCCGGTTGAACAGCGGGTCGACCCGCTCCAGCCAGCCCAGCGACCAGGGCAGCAGGAAGCCGATGAACGAGACGGCCACGCCGAAGGAGGCCAGGCACCACATGGCGTACGACGCCACGGAGATGTGGGCCAGTAGCGGGATCCGCTCGTCCGGGTGCTCCTTACGCCAGCCGCGCAGCGTGATGAACATGTTCGCCGCCGCCAGGTAGGTGCTCACCACCAGGAGCACGAGGCCGGCGTAGTACGTCCAGTGCGCCTGGAGCGGGGCGTAGGACGTGTACAGCACCGACGCCTGGTTCGTCACCACGGCGTAGATCACCATGACGTTGGCCACCAGCAGCAGCCAGAAGCTGCCGTGGAGCAGCCCGCCGTTCAGCGGCCGGTTCAGCGCCCGGGCCGTCAGCAGCGGCAGGAACCCGTTGGAGAACGCGAACGTCATGAAGAGCGCGTTCGCCACGCCGTGGGCGGTGAGGCCCTGGTAGTAGCCCCGGAGGCCGGGGAAGTACTGGAGGATGTTCACGCCGGCGTAGCTCAGCGCCTGCGCCAGGCCGTGAGCCACTCCGGCGGCGAGGGCGAAATAGCCGATGTAGATCGTCCAGCGAAGGACCCGACGCTGGCCGGCCGGGAACTCGTAGCCGGTCGCGTCGTACACGACGGCCGCGCTCATGCCCCCACCTCCTCGACGATCACCCGACCCCACATGTTGTGGTGGCCGATGCCGCAGTACTCGTGGCAGATGATCAGGTGCTCGCCCGGCTCCTCGAACGTGTAGGTGACTCGCGCCACCTGGCCGGGGATCAGCATCACGTTGAGTCGCGTGCCCTCCACGTGGAACCCGTGGATCACGTCCGGCGAGGTCATCAGGAACGTGACCTCGGAGCCCGCGGGGATCCGGACCTCGTTCGGCGTGAACGACCACGCCTGCCCCAGCATCACCACCTCGTACCGCCCCGGCGCGGTCTCCCGCACGCCCGGGTTGTCGAACGGCGGCATCGACCGGACCTGTGCGGGGTCGATGACATCCACGTCGTCGGGGAGCGAGATCCCCATGGTGTAGGACGTCAGGGCCAGTGTGATCATGAAGACCACGAGCACCCCGGCCCCCACCCAGAGAAAGGCCTTCTCGTAGGTGTGGACTTTCATGGCGTCACCGGTTCAGGAGAGTGAAGTACATGATCCCCCACATGCCCACGAGAGCCATGAGGAAGAGGACCATGATGAAGAGGGTCCCGGTCGTCGTGGGCTCCTCCTCGGGAGACAGCTCGGTCTCCTCCGCCCCGGCGGAGGGGGGTTCGGAACCGTGCGCCGGTGGCGTCACGGGCCCGTCGGGCTCGTGCGGCATCGGGACTCCTGGCTTTGGTGTGTCGTGGCTAGTTTAGCCGCTCTTCCCAGCGGCGGATGGAACGCGACAAAATGGTCAGCAGCCCCAGGAAGATCAAGAGCACGACGGCGGAAACACCGAGGCGTGGGCCGTCGAAATGGCCGGCGAGCAGCTCGTTGATCGTGGTCCACAGGTAATAGACCAGGGGCGCGCCGACGACGACGAACAGCAGCATCACGGCGATGAGCTTGCCGGTGCCCATCCCATCGGCGCGGGGGTCGGTGGTGTTCATGGCTCCTCGGCCTCGTATGGCATCGTGACCCGCAACGGGCTCAACCGAGCTCAGCTTCGGCCCTCTCGCCCGTGACCGCAACCCACTCCTCGCCGTCCAGGCGGACCATCGTCCACAGATTGACCGTGTCGCACTCCGGGCAGTGGGCGTGGGTCTCGTCGATGATCTCCAGCCGCACCACCCGCTCGCACCCGTCACACAGGGCCTGGACGTGATCCAGCTGCTCCGGCCGCAGCCCGCTCCGGGCGAGCCGGACCCCCATCACGACCCGGGGGAGCGCCGAGATCGCGCAGTACCGGCCGCGGCACCGGGGCCCGAAGTCCAGGCAGACCATCTCCCCGCCGTCCGGCACCGGGGCCTGACCGGCGCCGTGGAGAGGCTGGGGCGTGACGGTGACCGTCACGTTCTCGTTGCACTTGGGACAGAACACCTTCCGGGATTCCATGGTGGCCCTCCTCTCAGGACTTCGGGCGGAGCCCGCTGGCGTCGAGGTTCTGCCTCATCTGCTCCGGGGGGAGGCCGAAGAGGGGGCAGAGCGCGCCGGTGCAGGTATCCCCGTGGGCGAGACACACCATCGCGTCCGCCGGGATCGGCTCCCCGGGCTCGGGCGTGAACCCGGGTTTGAGGGTGACCTCGACCTCCCGGTCGCAGGCCGAGCAGTAGGCGAGGTGGGTCTCCATGATGCGTCCTCCCGTTGCTAGCCGATGTACAGCAGGCTTGCGCCCCGGTCCATGGCCGCGATCACGCGGCTCGCGCCGTGGCGATCCTGCCCGAACACGGCCGTGCCGGCGGCATCGGCCGTGATGCAGTGGTCCGCCGCCACCGTCACGCTGCGGACCGGCGTCTGCCGGGGGGCCCCCGTACGCGGGTCGAGCAGGTGATGGTAGCGGAGCCCCTCGTGGTCGAAATACCGCTGGTAGTCGCCGGAGGTGGCCACGGCCCGGTCGCTGATCCGGAAAGTGGCGGCGAGGCGATGGGCGTCGTCCGGATCGCGCACGCCGACCTCCCATTCGTCGCCGTCCTCGGACCGCCCCATCGCGTAGAGGTCGCCACCCACGTTGACCAGCGCGTCGCGGACGCCCCACTCCCGCAGGGCGGCCACGGCCCGGTCGACGCCGTAGCCCTTGGCGATGCCTCCGAGGTCGAGCCCGATGGCCGGGTCGTGGTAGACCAGGACGGCGTCGCCACCGCGGCGGCCCACCTCCAGCCGCCGGTAGAGCCCGGGGGAGGCGGCGGCCCGGACGTCCGCGGCCGGCGGCGGGGCGGACCGATGGCCGACGTCCCAGAGCGCGGAGAGGCGTCCCAGCGTCGGGTCGAACGCGCCCTCGCTGGCGGCGGCCCACGCCAGCCCCGCGGAGACCACCTCTGCCGTCGCCGGACTGACGGTCACCGGCCGGCGGGCCGCCTCCAGGTTGGCTCGCCCCACCTCCGAGTGGTCGCTGAAGCGGGTCATCGTGCGATCCACGGCCCGCAGCTCTGCGATGGCCGCGTCGATGGCGCCCTGGACGTATCGCTCGTCGGGGTGGATCACGCCGATCTCGGCGATGGTTCCCATGACCGGCACGGTGCGCCGGACCAGACGCCGCTTCGGGCGCAGCACTCCGGGCATCGCGGCCACCACGAAAGCGCCGGCTCCCAGGGCGACGAACTCGCGGCGCGAAGGCCGCCTGCTATCTGGTTGCGTCATGTGCTACTCCGAGTATTTGCATTCGGTGCCCGCACCACACGCACCGCAGCCCCCTCCGTCGCAGCGCTTACGGCGCAGCACCGGCGCCAGGAGACCGAAGGCGGCGAACAGGCCCGCGAAGCCGAGAACCGCGGCGACGGTGGTCACGAGCTGAACAGTCCGGCGAAGCCCATGAAGGCCAGCGACAGGCTGCCGGCCAGGATGAGCACGAGTCCCATGTTCCGGGCCACGCTGGGGATCGCCGACAGCGTGGTCCGCTCCCGGATCGACGCCATCAGGACCAGGGCGAGCGTCAGCCCCAGCCCGGCGCCGATGGCGAAGAAGAGCCCCTCGAGGAAGCCGTAGCCCCGGTTCGTCTGGAAGATCGCCAGCCCGAGGATCGCGCAGTTCGTGGTGATCAGCGGCAGGAAGATCCCCAGCTCCCGGAAGAGCGTCGGGCTGACCTTCTTGATGGTCATCTCCACGATCTGCACCAGCGACGCGATCACCACGATGAAGGAGATCAGCCGCAGGTAGGGCGCCGCCGGCAGGACGTAGGTGTTGAGGAACCAGGCCGTGATGGAGGTGATCACCATCACGAAGATGTTGGCTCCGCCCATGCGGAGCGCCGTCTCCACCCGGGCCGACACGCCCATGAAGGGGCAGAGGCCGAGGAAGAGCGCCAGCGTGAAGTTGTTGACCAGCAGCGCCGAGATGAAGATGAAGAAGAGCTCGCCGCCCATCACGCCACCCTCCTTCCGCGCCCGCCCGTCGTGGCAGCCACGCCGTGGGGCCACTCCCGGACGGCCGGGCGCTTCTCACCCTTCTTCCGCTCCTCCCACCAGCCGAACGCCAGCAGGATGAACCCGAGGGTGAAGAACCCGCCCGGGGGCAGGATCATGATCACCCAGGGCTCGAAGCCCTCCCCGAAGAGCGGATACCCCAGGATGCTGCCGTTGCCCAGCACCTCCCGGAACGTGCCCATCATGAGGAGCGCGATGGTGAAGCCGAACCCGGTACCGGCGGCATCCAGGATCGCCCGCCCGACGGGTTTCTTGCTGGCGAACGCCTCCTGGCGGCCCAGGATCATGCAGTTCACCACGATCAGCGCG
>JABAOG010021313.1_pt1 | contig 11690 bp, 10 predicted proteins | sample 7062131 | NCBI WGS metagenome assembly JABAOG01 (sample SAMN14538629, study PRJNA623070) | marine sediment metagenome | biome: marine biome [ENVO:00000428]; feature: marine pelagic biome [ENVO:01000023]; material: deep marine sediment [ENVO:00002113] | place: India: Arabian Sea | collected... | reverse complement strand
ATCCCGCTGAACCAGAACTCGAACCTGGTGAAGCTGTCGCGGACGGAGACGGCGCTGACCCAGCTCCTGGGACGGTCGCCCACGGATCAGGAGATCGCCGAGCACATGGAGGAGCCGATCGAGACGGTGCGAGCCCTCCGGCGCGTGGCCGCCTCCGAGCTCTCCCTGGACGCGCCCATCGATCGGGGCGACCGCGACAGCGCGTCCTTCGGCGAGCGGTTCGCGGGCGCGGAGAGCGACGACATCGAGGAGAGCGTGGAGTCACAGGCGCGCCGCGAGTTCCTGGACCGGATGTTCGAGAAGTACCTGACGGAGCGGGAGCGGAAGATCCTGTACCTGTACTACGGGCTCGACGACGGCGAGGAGCGGACCCTCGAGGAGATCGGCTCGCTGCTCGGCGTGACCCGCGAGCGGATCCGCCAGATCCGCAACCGGGCCTTCGAGAAGCTCCGCGAGAGCGCGGACGGCGAAGCGCTCTCCACCTTCTGGGCGGCGGAGTAGCGCCGACAGCAGCCGAAGGCCCCTCACGGCGAACGGGGGGCTGAATCCCCGCGGGCCCCTCGACGCGATCGAGGGGCCCGCGGTGCATCCGCCTCACTCCGCCTCGACCAGCGCTTCGGCCGTCTCGCTGGCCAGCGCGCCGTCGTTCACGGCGCGGCCCGACGCCGAGCCCAGCATGACCAGCTCTCGCACCACGACCTCGGCGGTCGGGATGGTGACCCCATCGCGCTCGTACGAGTCGTACTCCATCCGACCCTCGACGTACAGCCGGTCCCCCTTGCGGATGTACTCCTCGGCGAGCTCGGCCAGCCGGTTCCAGACCGTGAGCCGGTGCCACTCGGTGCGCTCCTCGAACCCGCTATCCCGTGGGATCCGGCGGCTCGTGGCCAGCGAGAAGTGGGCGACCTTGCTGCCCGTGCTGGTGGTCTGGACCTCCGGGTCCCGCCCGACGTTCCCCACCAGGATCAGCTTGTTGACCGAACGCGACATCTCGTCCTCCCTGTGCGTAGGTGCGGCCCCCGGGTGGGGCCGTTCCCCTCAGGGATGGGCGTCGGACGGGGCGGAGGAATGGCCGGACGGGACCACGCCTCTGCCCGGCCCGGTCGTCCGGGCGGGCGCGGGGGGGCGCGGGCGGCGGCGCCGGCTACCGGACCAGGATTCCGTAGTCCCCCGGCCTGGCCGCGTACCAGGTGGACGCCCAGAGCTGGTACCGGCCGGCCTCGAGCGTTCGCGACAGCGTGACGGCCTGGCCGGGCTCGTAGGCGTCCTCGGTGGCCAGGACCGTGCCCGTCGAGTCGGCCAGGACCAGCCGTCCGGCCATGGAGGTGACCATGTCCGCCGTGATGGTGCGGTCGGCGGTGAGGACGAGCTCCCATCGGTCGGCGTACCGCCCCGGCGGCGCGACGCAGTCCGTGGCTTCCAGGGAGCCAGCCCCCTCGTCGGGGAACGTCAGCGTACCGGACGGCTCGCAGTCGGGCATCCGTCCGGGCTCCGCGACGGACAGCCAGTACGGCCTGTCCGTTTCCCAGTAGCCGGCCACGATCCACAGGCGGTGGGATCCGGGGGGCAGCGACCACTCCGTGCTCCAGACCCGGGCCTGCTCGCGGGTGTAGCGGAGCACGGCGCCTGTGGAGTCCGTGACCAGGGCGAAGAGGGCGTATGCGCCGCCATCCCCGGAGTAGGCGACCTCGAGGGTGGCCGAGTCCTGGAGCGTGAGGGCGTAGCCGTGGGCGGGCCCCGGGGCCCACGCCTTCGCGAGCACGCACCCGCCGGTGTCGACGGTCCCGGAGACCGTCTCGCCCACCCCTATGGCCCCCTCGACGTCACAGGTCAGGAACGCCGGTCCCGGCATCACGTGGAGTGAATAGCCGGTCCCCGCCGCGGACTCCGGCACGCCCACGGCCACGTCGTAGCTGCCCGGCGGAAGCGGTGCGTCCGTTTCCAGCCACACCTCGTCCGGGAGGCCGAGCGACTGGAGCGCCACCAGCGCGCCGGTGGCGTCCGACAGTGAGACGGCGGGGCGCACCCCGTCGCCCACGGCCCGGATCACCGGGGTGAACGGGGTGTCCGACGCCAGGCTCCAGGCATCGATCCGGTGGCCCGCGTACTCGCAGTCCTCGGCTGTCAGGACGCCCGCCACGCTGGCGTGCATGGACAGATCCGCCGTGGGCAGACACGGTCGGGGAGGGGGCTCCCCCTCGATGACGCTGAGGGTGTACGGGTCGGTGTACCCGTACGAGCCGTCCACGCACAGGAGATAGGGCTCCCGGTCCGGCGATGACGTCACCGGCACGCTCTGGAAGCCGATGCCCGCGTGCTGCGCCCCCGCCAGGACCTCGCCACCCCGGTCCACCAGCCAGAGTCTCGCCGGCCACAGGGGCGCCAGGATCACCGTCATGTCGCCGGCGTCCCCGCTCCGCAGCCGCCACACCTCCTGGCACCAGGGGTGCCCGTCGACGCACGACGTCCCCTGGAGCTGGCCGGTGACCGTGTCGGGCGCCACCAGCTCACCCGTCGTCTGGCACGCGCCGATCTGCGTCACCTCCACCGCCACGGACCCGCTGTGGCCACCGCTGCTGGCCCGGATGGCCGCCTCGCCGCCCGACACCGCGGTCACCACGCCTTCCGCATCCACCGTGGCGACCGCCGGCCGGCTGCTCGTCCACGTGACCGGAGCGCCGGGCAGGGGCCGAGTGCCCTCCCCCACCGTGGCCGTGAGCCGGGTGGTGTCGCCGGGCCCGGCCAGGATGGTGCGCGACGCCTTGACCGTGACCCAGCCTTCGGCCGGCGGGTCGGCGAGACCGTCACATGCGGGAACGGCGAGGAGGAGCGGTACGGCGAGGCCCAGTCGGAGCGCCGCGAAGCGAAGGGATGGCATGCTGGAATCCGGATCGGCGTGGCTCGGTCCCGGTCGTCTCGATCCGGGGGCGGACCAGGGGGCACCTCGAAGCTGCGGGCGCGAGGCCGGTCGTGTCAATTCCCTTCAGCGACCCCGGGCCCGGGGTCCCGGATCCCGGCCCTCGGGATCCACGCCTACTTGCATTCGTACCAGCTCGCGCCCGACCCCGTTTCCACCCGCAACGGCACCGCCAGCTCGAACGCGCCCTCCATGCGCTCGGTGATCAGCCCGGTGATCTCGTCCACGGCCGCCGCGGGGGCCTCGAAGAGCAACTCGTCGTGGACCTGGAGGAGCATGCGGGTTTGATCGTCGCGCTGGTCTAGCGCGTCGTGGATGTCGATCATGGCGATCTTGATGATGTCGGCGGCGCTGCCCTGGACGGGGGCGTTGGTGGCCGCCCGCTCGCCGAACTGGCGGATGTTGTAGTTCTTGCTCTTCACCTCGGGGATGTAGCGGCGCCGCCCGGCCAGCGTCTCGACGTAGCCCTCCTCGTAGGCCCGCTCGATCTGCCGGTCCAGGTAGTGCCGGACGCCGGGCAGTCGCTCGAAGTAGCTCTCGATGAACGTCCGGGCCTCCTGGACGCTGGTCCCGAGCTGCTTCGAGAGGGCGTACGGTCCGATCCCGTAGATGGTGGCGAAGTTGATGGTCTTGGCGGCCGCCCGCATGTCGGCCGTCACGTCGTCCGGATCGACCTCGAACACCAGCGCCGCCGTCTCCCGGTGGATGTCCGCGNNAGCTCGATCTGGGAGTAGTCGGCGGAGACGAACCGGAACCCGTCGGCGGGGACGAACCCCTTGCGGAGCTCGGCGCCGACCTCGGTCCGGATCGGGATGTTCTGGAGGTTCGGGTCGCTCGAGGAGAGCCGGCCGGTGGCGGCCACCGCCTGGTTGAAGCTCGTGTGGATCCGACCCGTGTCCGGGTTCACGAGCTGCGGCAGCGCGTCCACGTACGTGCTCTTCAGCTTGTCCAGCTGCCGGTACTCCAGGATCAGCGTGGGGATCCGGTGGCCCTGCTCCGCCAGCTCCTCCAGGACCGAGGCGTCGGTGGAGGGCCCCGTCTTCGTCTTCTTGATCACGGGCAGCTCGAGGCGCTCGAACAGGACCTCCCGGAGCTGTGGCGTCGAGTTGATGTTGAACTCGTCGCCCGCCTCCTTGTAGATGTCCTCCTCGATGAGGCGCAGGTCCCGCTCCAGCTTCTGAGAGGTCTCCTCGAAGAAGGCCGGGTCGATGGCGATGCCGACCTGCTCCATGTCGGCCAGGACCGGGATCAGCGGGGTCTCGATGTCGCGGAACAGCTCCTCGAGATGGGACTCGGGCAGCGACGGCTCGAGCCGCCCCCGGAGCCGCAGCGCCAGGTCCGCCTTCTCGCAGGCGAAGTCCCGGACCCGATCGATGGCGCATTCCGCCACGGGGATCGCCCCGCGGCCCTTGCCGCAGAGGTCCTCCCACATCATGGCGCTGTGCCCGAGATGCTGCAGCGCCAGGGAGTCCAGATCGTGCTCACGACGACCCGGCTCCAGCAGGTAGGAGGCGACCATCACGTCGAAGAGGTCGCCCCGGAGCTCGACCCCGGCCCGCCGCAGCAGCAGGATCGTCTGCTTCAGGTCGTGCCCGGTCTTCGGGATGGCGGGGTCCTCCAGGAGCTCAACCAGCGGGGCCATCAGGTCCGCGTCGAAACCGGGCAGGTTCATGCCATCGTGGCCGCCCAGGTCCAGCTCGCCGGCCCGGCGGTGCCCGAGGGGCAGGTAGGCCGCGCGGCCCGCCTCCAGGCCCAGCGCCAGCCCGACCCGCTCCGCGCGCAGGGGCGCCGCGGACGAGGCGATGGGTTGGACCGAGACGCCCCCCCGCTGGCGGGCTTCGGCCACCAGGTCGCGTACCTGTTCCGGGGTGCTCACGACACGGTACTCGGCGTCCAGCTGCTCGGTCTCCGGCTCCGGCGCGGCGATCTCGCGCACCAGCCCGTGGAACTCCAGCTCGGCGAACAGCTCCTTGAGCCGCTCCCGGTCCGGACCGGTCACCCGCAGCGCGTCCAGGTCGAGCTCCATGGGCAGATCCCGCATGATGGTGACCAGCTTCTTGGACAGCACCACCTCGTCGCGGTACTCGAGCAGCGCCTCCCGCGCCCGCTTCCCGCTCACATCCTCGGCGTGGGCCAGGATCTCCTCGACGGGACCGAACTTCTCGATGAGCTTGACCGCCGTCTTCGGCCCGATGCCCCGCGCCCCCGGCACGTTGTCGGAGCTGTCGCCGATCAGCGCCAGGTAGTCGCACACCCGCTCGGGTGGCACCCCCAGCCGCTCCGCCGCGTTCCGCGGATCGACCCACTCCTCGTCCACGTTGGCCTGCCCGCCGCGGCCGGGGTTCAGCAGCGAGACCCGCTCGTCGATGAGCTGGTAGAAGTCCTTGTCCCCGGACACGATGACCGTGTCCACCTCCGCCTCGCCGGCCAACCGGGCCAGGGTGCCGATCACATCATCGGCCTCGTGGTCCTCCAGCTCCAGGACGGGGATCCGGAACGCCTCTACCAGCTGCCGGATCCGCGGGAGCGAGGCCCGCAGCTCGTCGGGCATCTTCTCCCGCGTCGCCTTGTACTCCGGGAACATCTCGGTCCGGGAACTGGTCCCGGCGTCCATGACCACGCCCAGGTAGTCGGGCTCGTACTCGTCGAGCAGCTTCAGCAGGAACCGGGTGAGGCCGAAGGCCGCGGACGTGTTCTCCCCCTTCGACGTCGTCAGCGGGCGGCTGATCATGGCGTAGAACGCCCGGTAGATCAGCGCGTACCCGTCGATCAGAAAGAGACGCGGGCGGGTCTTTTCGGGTAGCTCTACCATCCACTCTCGGTTTCGGGGAACGCCGGGGAGATCTTACCCCGGAACCTCTCCGCCGTGCAACAGAAACCGCCCCGCCACCCGATCGGGTGGCGGGGCGGCGCGCTGCCGGAGAATCAGCGGTCAGGTGTTGTCGGCCATCCCCATCGGGTCGGCGGTCCCCATGGGATCGCCCATCTCGACCGGGTCGGCCACTTCTTCGATGGACTCCTGACCGCGCTGAACGTTCGCGGCCTGCAGGCCCTTGTCCGTCTCCCGGACCTCGAAGTCGACCTCCTCGCCCTCGGTGAGGGTCTTGAACCCCTCCATGGAGATCGCCGAGAAATGGACGAAGACGTCTTCTCCGTCCGGCTGCTCAATGAACCCGTAGCCCTTCGAGTCATTGAACCACTTCACCTTACCTCTGGCCATGAACCTGTCCTCCTCAACAAGGGTGCCTGCAACAGCTACTACGCCAGCGTCGGACAAGGTAAAAAACGGACTTTGTGAGCGTCAAGGAATTCATCCCGCGCCCGTCACCCCTAGGGTGACCCGGACCACGCCGGCAGCGATGGCCGGGAGATACAGGTTGTCGTCCACCGGGATCGTCGCGGCCTCCACGGCGGTGAGGGTGAGCGCCACCGCCGCGGCCGCCGCGGGCCCCAGTCCGGTGATCCCCACGGTGAGGGCGAAGACGGCGATGGCGAACGCCGCGCTGCCTTCCACGCTCTTGCCGCCGCGGTACCGGTGCCGGCCCAGTCGGCGGCCCACGACGGCGGCCAGCGCATCGGCGACACCGGTAATCAGGATCCCGGCGAGCGCCGGCGTTCCGGGCAGCGCGACGGCGGCGACGGTGTAACCGATGGACAGGGTGGTCGCGCCGGTCAGGCGCCCCGCGGCCTCCGCCGGGCGGAGCATGGGTCCGAGCCCGCGCCGGAACGCCCCGCCGAACGCCCCGCTGGCCCTCCGTGCGACCTCGGCGGCGAGGGCGATCAGGGTCGCGGCCGCGAGTATGGTGGCGGCGGTGAGGGGTCGGGTCTCCGCGACCACGAGCGCGGCCACGACCGAGAGGGCGACGTGGATCGTCTTCCTGGCGGCCTCCCCCTGGGCGCTCGTCACGACGGCGCGACCGCGCGTCAGGGGGCGGCGCCGCGGTCCGCGGGGGTGTCGAGGGGCCCCGCGCCACGTTCGTCGGTGTCCAGCTCGAGGTCCGGATAGAGGGCCGCGTAGATGGCGCGGTGCAGGAGCACGTGACGGACGTAGTCCCGGGTCTCGCCGTAGGGGATCCGCTCGGTGAACAGCTCCGGGTCCACCGCCTCGGGCAGCTCCCGCCACCGTCGTGCCCGGTTCGGGCCGGCGTTGTAGGCGGACAGGACCAGCGGCAGGTGCCCGTCGAACCGTCCGAACAGGCTCTCGAAATAGCGCGTTCCGAGGTGCACGTTGATCTCCGGCTGTTTCAGGAGCTCGGGGCGGAACCCCTGAAGCCCCGCGCCCCTGGCGAGGCCCCGCCCCGTCTGCGGCATGATCTGCATGAGCCCGATGGCCCCGGCGGAGCTCACCACCACGGGGCTGAAGGCGGACTCCCGGCGGATCAGCCCGGCGACCAGGTACGGGTCCACTCGCCGCTCCCGGGCCTCCGGCACCACGAGCCGTCGGAACGGGAACGGGTAGATGATCCGGAGGAGACGCGGGTTCCACTCCCCTTCCGCCCGGAAGATCTCCCAGCCCATCCCGATCCCGGTGAGGGTGTACCCCCGCTCGTTCAGCGCCTCCGCCAGCGCGTAGTCGCCGCCGTCCCTGCGAGAGAAGTGGGCCCGCAGCCGCTCCACCTCGTGCACCAGGTCGGTCCGGCGATCCAGCTCGGCCAGTACGTCCACCCGCCGGAGACCGGTGGCCACGCTCGACTCCACCACCGTGTCCCGGGCGGGCGCCGCCCGCATCGGGAGGTCAAGGACCTGCTCGCCGAGTCGCGCGGCCGCGCGCACCCCGTAATAGGAGAGCGGATCGGCCCGCCGCAGCTCCCGGAGCCGGGCCGCGGCCAGCGAGTCCCGCCCCAGTGCGGCGTACGACCGGGCCGCCCAGTACGTCGCCTGGGCGGCCCGGCGGCCGTCGGGATGGAGCCGGCGGTACTCCTCGTAGATGTCGGCGGCCGCGCCATAGTCCCGCTCGAGGTAGGCGAGCCCTCCGAGCCGCATCAGGGAGAGGCCGGCCTCGTTCGCCGCGGGCACGGCGTCGGCGGCCCGCCGGTAGTAGAGACGGGCCTCGTCGATCGCCAGGTCGTCGTGCTTCAGATCCGCCAGCAGGTAAAGCCCGCGGGTGACGGCGTCCTCCCTCGGGAATCGCTCGGCCAGGCGGACGAACGTCCGCTGGCCGTCCTCGCTACGCCCCTGGCGGTACTGGGCCCGGGCCGCCCAGTACAGCGCCTCGGCGGCGGTCCCGGCCGGCACGGCGTCCCCCGCGAGGGCCAGCAGCTCCCGCTCCGCGTCCCGGAAGCGACCCGCGTCGTAGCGCGCCCGGCCGAGCTCGAGTCTGGCCCGCGCTCGCTCGGCCTCGCCGCCGTCGTTGCTGGCCAGGTAGCTCTCGAACGCCTCGATGGCCCGACTCGGGTTCCCGTGCCAGCGATAGATCGATCCGATCGCCCGCCAGTCCTCCGGCGTCGGCCCCAGCTCGGTGAGGGTGCGGGCGGCGGTCACCGCGGCCGCCGCGGAGCGGCTCTCCATGGCGCGGCGGAACGCCTGCCGGGCCCGAATCGTGTCTCCGGCCTGGAGCCGGAGCCGGCCCAGCTCCACCCACGCCTCCGCCCGATCGCCCGCCGACGAGAGTGAGCCGGCCGCGGCGAGCGCCACCTCCCGGGCCGCCAGCCGGTCGCCCGCTTCCCTGGCCGCCTCCAGCCGGATCCGCCAGCGCCGGTCGCCCGCTGCGCCGCCGGCATCCGCGAGGCGGCGGCGGACCTCCGCCGTGTCCCCGGCGGCCGCGGCCGCCTGCGCGGCCATGAACGCCGCCCAGTCCCCGAACCACGGCAGGGCGATCTCGGCGGCGTCGAACGCCTCCAGCGCAGCCCCGGTCTCCCCGGCCCGGCCCAGCGCGATCCCCCGACGCAGCTCCGCGATCCCCCGATCCAGGTCGCCCGGCGCCCGGACCCTCAGGTAGCGCGCCAGGGCCTCGCTGCCGGCCTCCAGCCGTCCCAGCTCGATGCGGCTCCGGCCCACCAGCTCCCAACCCGCGCCCCGCTCCACCTCGTCCAGCCAGGCCCGGCCTTCCAGCAGGCGCGAGACCGTCGACCAGTCGCCCCAGCCCGCGCTCAGCCGGGAGGCCAGGAGGACCGTCGGCGGCGTCGTGTCCGCCACCGTCTCCAGGTGGTCCTCCAGCAGCCGGGACGCTCGCCAGAACCGTCCCTGCGCGGCGGCCCGCCGGACCGCCTCGGGGACATCCGGCGAGTCCGCGGCCGCCTCGGGGATCTGTCCGGGACCCGAGCGCGGGTACCAGGACGGGATCCCTGCGGCGGCGAAGAAGAGAGCCAGAGTGAGGGCGTAGCGCATCATGTCGTACCAGGGGTTGCAACTGTCGGACCGGCTACCGCCTGGCGCCCCGGCGCCGGAGTCGCTCGGCGACGGCCCGGAACGCGGCTTCCGACGACGGCGACAGGCGGAACGCCCCGAAACCCGTGGCGTCCAGGAAGATGAGCCGGAGCGGACCGACGTTCGGCACCCGCTCGTACACCCACTCCTGGGCCTCCGGCTCCCCGGGGCGGCCCGCTCTCCGCGCGGACGGCCGCTCCATGAAACGAGTTGGCGGTCCCAGTACTATGTACACCTCGCCCCGGTCGGTGCGCCAGCCGGGGAGACCGGGCTCGGCGAACTGCTGCGTGGCGACCCGGATCCGCTCGAAGAACTCCTCCCGGAACTCGTTCACCGGTGTCGCCGGGATCGGATCCCGCTCGGCCCAGAACGCGTCCCATCGCGCCCGCCGCTCCTCCAGCGTCCCGCGGGCCAGACCCTCCAGCTCCTCCGCCGGCGCGACGTAGCGGAGGAACTCGATGACCTCCTCGAAGTTCGACACCAGCCAGCTGTCCGAGATGGTCACCAGCAGCGGGACCGGGGCGGAGCTCGCTCCCGCCGCCGACGCCGTCAGCCGGAACAGCCCCGGCGGCAGCGAGTCGGCCGGCAGCTCGACGGCCGCGGCCGACAGCCCGCGGCCGGCCTCCAGGCGCAGCGACCGCGTCCACAGCCCGGCCCCCTCGCCATCCTCGACGCCCAGGGTGACGGCGGTGTCGCCGTAGACCTCCACGTACACGAGCGGCGGCGTGCTCCCGTAGGCGACGGCATGGCGGGGATTGAGGACGAGGTCCGGCTGGGCGTCCGTCCCGGCCCGCGGGGAAGCCCGGTAGACCGGGATGGGCCGGCTCACCCGCCGGCCTCCCGGGCCGTAGGCCGGCACGTCCAGGGTGTCGACGCGTTCGAACCCCCGGGCGCTCAGGCCGTCCCGGACCCGGACCGACAGCGCGTACCGGCCCGGCTCCACCTGTAGCGCGGTCTGGAAGAGCACCGCTTCGTCGGGGCGCGTGGTCTCGGCGAAATCGGCCACCCGGACCGTCTCCTGCCGGTCCACCGAGCCCACGAGGCGGTCGTCACGGGATACCCGCACCGCAACGACGTAGCCGGCGGTGAAGCCGGCGCCCTCCCGCTGGAACCTCAGGGCGTCCGTGGGCATGGAGAGGCCCAGGAGCAGGAGTGTGGAATCCGCCCGCCCGGCCACCGTGGCCACGCTGGCCACGACCGGGAAATCGTCCGGGCCGGTGATGAGCCCGATCTCCCGATAGACCTGGAGCGGTCGCGCGAAACGGACCGACGGACGGGGCTCGGCGCCGGGGGGCGTCACCCCACCCGCGCATCCGGCCACGGTCAGGGCCCCAAACAGGAAAAGGCCACCGAACCGGTGGCCTTTTCCCTTGGCGGATCCGGAGGACCGCGTCACATCACGCCCTGGCGCCCGCCTCGATCTCCTGGAGCGCGTCGATCATCTTCTGCGCCGACTCCTCCATGTCGATGACCAGGCGGTCGACCTTCGTCACGAAGTAGTTGTGCATGATGTTCATCGGGATGGCGATGGCCAGNNGCCTGGATCATCCCGATCACCGTGCCCAGGAACCCGAGCAGCGGCGCGACGTTCGCGATCGTGGCGATCCAGACCAGCCCGGTCTCCAGGCCGGCCATCTGGATCAGGCCGACGTTCTCGATGGCCTTCATCACCCGCTCGCTGCCCTCGTGGTGACGCTCCAGCCCCGCCAGCAGGATCCGGCCGGCGGGCGTGTCCGACTCGCGGGCGGCCACCATGGCGCCCTTGACGTCCCGGGCCGCCAGCCGCTCGTCGACCTCGCGCAGGACCTTCTTGGTGCGGGAGCTCGTGATGGACAGATCGATCAGCTTCCAGATGATGACCCCGATCCCGATGGCGAGAGCCGCGCCCAGCGGCCACATCATGAATCCGCCGTCCTCCCAGATCTGGACCATCCATTCCGTCACGGTCAGATCCGGTCCCTCCATGCCTGGGATCTGCAGCGCGAGGTTCAGGAATGTGACACCGCTCAAGTTCGCCTCCATTCAACCAGCCCGAGCCGCCCGGCCTTCGGGCAGCAAGCTCAGTACGCTAAGGGTCGGTACGGGAACCGGCAAGGTATTGGCGACCCCGGAAGGTGTCAAGACGGCCCGTCACCCAGATCTTCAGGGGGCTTCGGGCTGGCGGAAGAGCCCGGCNNGCTAACTGTCGGTACAGGAAACGGCAAGGTAGAGACCCCCCCGGAGGGTGTCAACCCTCCACGACGCCTCCGTCTCCGACCCCGCCGACACTGTCCCGTTCCCGGTTCGGCTCCTTGATGCATGCGGCGAAATGCCCCGGCGCCTTCTCGGCCAGCGGCGGGGTCACCGTGGCGCATTCCCGGTCCTTGAGGGGGTGGGGGCAGCGGGGGTGGAACGGGCAGCCGGACGG
>JABAOG010016960.1_pt2 | contig 11690 bp, 11 predicted proteins | sample 7062131 | NCBI WGS metagenome assembly JABAOG01 (sample SAMN14538629, study PRJNA623070) | marine sediment metagenome | biome: marine biome [ENVO:00000428]; feature: marine pelagic biome [ENVO:01000023]; material: deep marine sediment [ENVO:00002113] | place: India: Arabian Sea | collected... | reverse complement strand
TCGGTGGGCGAGGTCGCGGCACCGGCCAGCGTGCGGTCGGCGCCCTTCCTCTTCTTTCGCGGCGGTGGAGGTGGCGCGGCGCTCCCTTCGAGCTCCTCCACACCGACTTCCATCGTCTTCGGGCGCTCCTTCTCCTCGGCCATGAGGGGATGATGCCCTCGGCACTCGCGAGATCATAGGAGGAACTCGGGGTTGCAGTCTGGGTCGAATCCTCCGTTCAGGCAGCGGGCGCGAAGTCGCGCAGCTGGGCGCGGAGCTTGCGCTTCGCGCGCGCTTCGAGCTGTCGGGCTCGCTCCCGGCTGACGCCGAGATCGCGCCCGAGGGCCGCGAGGGTGCGCCCATCTTCGGAGAGGATCCGCTCCTCCACGATGTAGCGCTCGCGCTCGTCGAGGACGCCGAGGGCATCACCGAGGCGCGCCTCGATCGCGGCTTGCCGCGAGTTGCGCTCGTAGAGGTCGTCCTGCGGCGTTTGCTCCGACACCAGCGTGTCGACCATCTTCACCCCGCTGTCGTCGAAGACCTGCTGGTCGAGGGAGACGTCCTTCGCCTCGAGCCGCCGCAGCATCTTCGCCATCTTCTCGGGCGTGACGTCGAAGCGCTCGGCCATGAGCTCGATGCGCTTGCGCGGGTCGTGGGTCAGGGTCGACACGCGGGCGCGCTCGCGGCGGAGGCGGAAGAAGAGCTTGGATCGCAGCGGGCCGCTGCCGGCGCCGACCATGCTCGTCGAGCGGACGACCGCTTCGAGCACGTAGGCTCGAATCCAGTAGCCCGCGTAGGTGACGAAGCGCGTGCCCCGCGAGGGGTCGAACTTCGAGACGGCGGTCACGAGGCCGATGCTGCCTTCGGCGATCAGATCGCCGAGGCGCACGTCGTAGCGCCGGTATTGCAACGCAACGGCGACCACGTAGCGGAGGTTGGCCTCCACCAGCTCGTCGGCCGCCTGCTGATCACCTTCCTGGACGCGCTCGGCGAGCTCACGCTCGGTCTCACGGTCCAGCCGCGGGATCGCCCGAACCCGCTTGATGTATCGGTCCAGCTCGGAATCTCGTCGGTACTTGGCCACGGCTCGTTCGGCTCCTCTCCACCCGCTGGAAAGCGCGGGTCAGGGTTGGCCGAGAGACGTGTTCCCGGAGGTAATCGTTACGACAAGTATTTTTCCCGACAAAGCACGGGGTCGACCGGGGCAGGGCGCCACGATCGGCGCTCCGCCCCCGCATTTTTGGCGCAGCGAGCGTCAGTCGGGCGGCGAGTCAGGCAGCGAAGCTGCTACCGCAGCCGCAGGTCGCCTTGGCCTGGGGATTGTTGAACTTGAAGCCGGCGCCGTGGAGGCCCTCGACGTAGTCGATCTCGGTGCCCTCGAGGTACTGGAAGCTCATCATGTCGATGTAGAGCGGAATCCCGTGGGACTCGAAGGTCTGGTCGAGGTCCGTGGTCTCGTCCTCGAAGAAGAGGTCGTAGGTGAAGCCGGAGCAGCCCCCGCCGAGCACACGCACGCGGAGCCCTTGGGACCCGAGGTCCTCGGCTTCGCGGATCTCTTTGACCTTGGCGGCGGCGGCATCGGTGAGCGAAATCATGATCGTCGTTTCCTGACTGAGGTGGGGTGCGACTGTCGAGCAGTGTAGGTTCAGCACCATGGCGCTGCAACGGCTCGCTCCGTCCCCCGTCCTATCACCATGATCGACCTGAAAGGCAAGCGGGCGCTCGTGACCGGCGCCGGTGTCCGCGTGGGCGCCGGCATCGCGACCGAGCTCGGTCGACGAGGGATGAAGGTGGCGCTCCACTACCACTCCTCGGACGAAGGCGCGAAGGAGACCGCCGCCGCCATCGAGGCCGCCGGGGGACAGGCGTCGCTCTTTCAGGCCGACCTCTCCGACCCGGCCGCGGCCGCGGCGCTCGCCGAGCGAGTGATCGGCGACTTCGGGGGCCTCGAGGTCCTGGTCCCGAGCGCCGCGAACTTCGAGGCGGTCGAGCTGCACGCCATCGACGACGGCCACTGGGAGCGCGCCTTCGCCCTCAACCTCCGCGCGCCCTTCGAGCTCGCCCGTGCGGCCACGCCTTCACTGCGCGCGAGCGAGGGCGCGATCGTCTTCATCACCGGCTTCGGCACCGCCGTGCCCTACACCGGCTACCTGCCCTACCTCGCGTCGAAGGGGGCGCTGCATCAGGTGATGCGGACGCTGGCCCTCGAGCTCGCGCCCGCGGTGCGGGTCAACGCCGTCGCCCCGGGCACCGTGCTTCCGCCCGAGGACATGAGCGAAGAGGCCATCGAGGCGTTGGCGTCGGAGGCGCCCCTCGCGCGAGTGGGTGCCGCGTCGGACGTCGCCGAAGCCGTCGCCTACCTGGCGTCGGCGCCCTACGTCACCGGTCAGCAGCTGCTGGTCGACGGCGGGCGCAGCGTCGCCGCGACCTGAGTCGGAGGTCGGCGTCGGAGCTACTCCACGACGGTGACGGTCGGCGCTCGAGCGCCCACCATGATCGGCGCATCCCCTTCCAGCGCCTTGCGCTTCACGAGCGCCAGGGCGACCGCGCCGCTGCCGTCGGCCGCCGCGGAGCTGACCTTGCCGACCTCCCGCTCGCCCGCGGTCACCGCGTCGCCGGCGGCCGGCGCGGGCCCTTCGGCGAAGGTCAGCCGCACCAGCCGTTTCGGGGGCTTGCCGCGGTGCTCGAGCATCACCACCGGCTCTTGCCCCACGTAGCAGCCCTGGTCGAAGGCCAGGGCGCGCTCCTTGAGGCCCGCTTCCTGGGGGAGGGTGTGCTCGCCGAAGTCGACGCCCATCCGTGGCCGTCCCTGGCGGAGCCGGGCGAGCTCCCAGCCCGCCTCGGAGATCGTCGGCACCGCGAGCGCCGCGAGCATGGAGTCCGCCTCGTCCGCGGGCACCAGCAGCTCGCGCCCGCCGTGGCCCAGTCGGTCGATGGCCAGCCCCTCCACGCCCTCGGGGAGGACGTTCGCCGCCTCCGGCCCCTGGATCGAGAGCACGCGCAGCGGCAGTCGCTCGAGCTCGACGTCTTCCATGACCAGGAAGCGCCCGAGTCGCTCGAGGATCGCGTCCGCGTGGCTGCCCGGCAGCAGCAGGTCGAAGCGCTCCTCGTCGTCGCCGACCGGTCCGCGGTCGATGACGTGGAGGTCGCCGACGATCTTGCCCTTCACCGCGAGCACCAGCCCGTAGCGCACCGCGTCGCTTCGTTCCCGCAGGTCCACGGTGAGCTGGCCGTGGAGCCACTCCCGTGCATCCTCGCCGACGGCGCTCACCACCACGTCGTCCAGCAGTCGCGCGCCGGCGCTCGTCGCCAGCCGATCGGCCTCTTCGGTCGCGTTCATGGGCCCATCCATCGCGCGGGTGGGGACGGATGTCGAGGCCACGGTCCGCCGGCTCGATCGTGAAGATCCATTCACGGTGCGCCGTTTCGTCGGACTTCAACCAGGGTTCGGGCGCGATCCCTCGTCGGAATCATTGAGGAATTTGCAGCCCCATGACTGGCGTGGAGATTGCTCTTACGTTGAATCGTCCCATGCGCGCCCCGTCCATCCTCGCTCTCTGTCTCTCGATCGCCTTCGGCGCGTTGGCCGCCCCGGTCGCGCTCGCGCAGCCCGCGCGTCGCTCGGCCGCCGCCTTCGACGACGCCGGCGAGGCGCGGATGATCGCCAAGATCAACGAGATGCGGGCTGCGGCGGACCTCGAGCCGCTCCAGCGCCACCCCGGCCTCGACGAGGCGGCTCGCGCCCACTCGCGGGACATGGCGCGCCACTCGGAGCTGGTGCACGTCTCCGAGCGGACCGGCACGCCGGCCGCCCGGGTGCAGGAAGCCGGGGTCCGAGCGACCCGCATCGGTGAGAACATCGCCAAGCACGCGACCACGGCGGGTGCCTTCGAAGCCATCCTCGGCAGCGAGGCCCACCGGGCGCAGCTCTTCGAGCCCGGCTTCACCCACATCGGCCTCGCGGCGCTGCCGACCTCGAGTGGGACCTACGTCACCCAGGTGATGGCCGTCATCGAGCCGCCCGCCGAGCTGCCGCCGCCCGCCGTCGAAGACACGGCCGTCCCCGNNCCCCGAGGCGCCCGTCGAGGCCGCCGAGCCGCAGCCCACCCCGAGCGAGGGTCCGGAGCTGCAGGATGCCGCGGACGTCGAGGAAGAAGAGCTCGACGCCGCTCCCGCCCTGGACGAGGGCGACGCCGTCCCGGCTCCGCCTCGGCAGCAGGCTCGCGTGCGGCCACCGCGCCTCCGAGTGCCCGCCGGTCATCGCAACGTCGCCGGCTACTGGGTCCATCAGAACGGCCGCTGGTGGTACTTCCCCGTGCCGCGCAACGCGCGCCCCGGCATGCTCCTGGATCCCGACCTCAGCGCGCAGGGGCCGCCCCCCGGCGTCGAGGACGTGCAACCGCAGGCCATCCCCGGCCGCCGCACCCGCAGCCCGCGCGTCCGCGTGCAGCGCCGCACGACCCGCCGTCGCCCCGGCGTGATCAGCCCCCGCCGCGGCGGGCAGATCTACTGGTACTGAGCGAGCTGGCTAGCAGCTGCCGTTGCAGACCGAGCTGCCGTCGGGACAGCTGATCGGGTCGCAGGCCTGCAGCAGGCACATGTCGCCTTCGCCGCAGCGAACGCGGCAGGTGCCCTCGCCGGGACAGGTCACGTTGCAGTTGCCGTCGCAGACCACGTCGCAGCCGCCGGTGCCGTCGCAGACCACGGTGCTGGCGTCGCCGACCGAGACGTTGCACTCGCCGGAGCCGGGGCACTCGGCCAGGCAGCCGACGCCGCAGCTGAAGTCGCAGTCCGCGCCCTCGGAGCAGCCGAGCACGCAGGCGTCCGTGCACATCTGCACGCAGCTACCGGTCGCCGGACAGTCGCAGGTGGCGTCGGTGCACGCGCACTCGTCGCCGACACACTCACCGTCCACGTCGTCGCCGCCGCAGCCACCGAGGAGGGCGCCGGTCAGCAGGATCCATCGCAGGGCTTTCATGGTCTTTTCGGTACCACAGGGGGTGGGGCTCCCCCAAAAAGCCGCCGCGCTCAGCGCCGAAGGCGACCGGCGTGGAGGATCCGCTCGGCGCCATCGACTCGGAGCCGGAGCCCCCCGTCGCTGGCGACGCCCAGCAGCTCGCCCTCGACGTCGTCGCAGCGCACGCTCTCGCCGCGCCAGGCGAGGGCGTCGTCGAGCGCGCCGGTCACCGCGCTCGGCTCGGCGAGGCTCCAGCGTTCCATCGCGTCGAGGAGCGCGACGAGCACCGCTCCCCGGTCCTGCGGAGCGCCGGTCGCCAGCCGGAGCGAGGTCGCCCCGAGCGCCGGATCGAAGCGCTCGCGGTTCACGTTCAGGCCGATGCCCACCACGGCGTCGAAGCGCTTCCCGCGGCTCCGGCTCTCGCAGAGGATGCCCGCGACCTTGGCCCCGTCGACGAGCACGTCGTTGGGCCACTTCACCCGCACCCGCTCGCCGTCGATGCCCACCGAGCGCGCCGCGTCGACGACCGCCAGGGCGGTCGCGAGGGTGAGCGTGGGCCGGGGGCGCTCGAGGCGCAGCAGCGCGCTCAGGTAGAGATCGTCGCCGGGGGGTGACTGCCACGCGCGCCCATGGGAGCCCCGCCCGGCCGTTTGGTCCTCGGCGACGATCACCAGCCCATGGCTCGCGCCCTGGTCGAGCGCCTGCCAGCCCTCGTCCATCGTCGAGGTGGCCTGCGCCAGCACGCGCGCCTCGGCGCCGAGCCAGTGGCCGGAGCGATCGGCGAGGGCCGCCTCGAGCTCCGCGACGCTCACGAGACCCAGTCGAGACCCAGGTCGACCGCGCGCACCGAGTGGGTGAGGGCGCCGCTGCTGATCACGTCCACGCCGGTGGCGGCCAGCTTCGGGATCCGCTCGAGGGTGACGTTGCCGCTGGCTTCGAGGATGGCCCGACCGGCGGCGAGCGCGACGGCGTCGCGGCATGCGTCGTCGTCGAAGTTGTCGAGGAGGATGATGTCCGCGCCGGCGTCGAGCGCCTCTCGCAGCTGCTCGCGGGTGTCCACTTCGCACTCGACCCGCGAGGTGTGCGGGGCGTAGGCCTTGGCGCGCTCGATGGCCGTGCGGACCCCGCCGCAGGCGGCGATGTGGTTGTCCTTGATCAGCACCGCCGCGCCCAGGTCCTCGCGGTGGTTGTGGGCGCCGCCGCAGCGGACGGCGTAGCGCTCGAGCGCGCGCAGGCCGGGGGTGGTCTTGCGCGTGTCGACGATGCGGCAGGCGCTCCCTTCCGGGAGCGCGTCGACGTAGCTGCGGGCCGCGGTCGCGATGCCGCTCATCCGCTGGGCGAAGTTCAGCGCGACCCGCTCGCCGAGGAGGATGGCCCGCGCCGGTCCCGTCACCCGCGCGGCGACGGTGCCCGCGTCGAGGCGGTCGCCGTCGGCGGCCTCCGCGGTGACGGTCACGCGCGCGTCCACCAGCCGGAAGACCATGTCGATCACCGGCAGGCCGCTGAGCACCAGTGGCTCGCGGGCGCCGAAGGTCGCCTCGCCCGGGGTCTCGGGGGCGACGGTCGCTTCCGTCGTCAGGTCGCCGCGCGCGATGTCCTCCTCCAGGGCCGCGCGCACGATCCGCTCGAGCACCACCGGCGCCGGCGGGTTCATCATGGGGGTCATCGCCATTCCTCGACGGTCCATCCTTCGCGGCGCGCCAAGAGGCGCAAGCGCGGGTCGGGGTTGATCACGCGCCGCTCACCCACGCGCCGGAGCATCGGGGCGTCGCTGACGCTGTCGGTGTAGAAGGCGCTGGTCTCGAGATCGACGCCGTGCTCGGCGGCCCAGCGTTCCGCGATGCGGACCTTGTGCGGCCCGTAGCAGAGCTCGGCGCAGCGGCCGGTGAGCATGCCGTCACGGGTCTCGAGCTCGGTGCAGAGCACGTGCTCGATGCCCAGGTCCTCGGCGAGCGGCTCCACGACGTAGGGGGTGGAGGCGCTCAGCACGACCAGCAGGTCGCCGGCCGCTCGTCGCCGCTCCACCTCGGCTCGGGCCTGCCGGCTGATGTGCCGGCGGACCGAGCTCCGGTACCAGTCGGCGAGGAGCCTGCGGAACTCCGCTTCGTTCTCGCCGGCGACGGTCTCCAGCGCGCGGCGGGTGGCGGCCTCGGCGTCGATGGCGCCGAAGGAGTAGAGCACCAGCCACCGGGCGACGCGGGCCATGTCGCGCAGGCCGGCCTCGCGGCGCCGGAAGCGCCAGCGCGCGTAGAGGCTGCCGGTGTTCACGGTCACCAGGGTGCGATCCATGTCGAAGATCGCCGCCCTGCGCGGGCGCGTGTCTTCAGCGGAGCCAGCCGCGGACGAGGAGGTCGGAGTAGACATTGCTCAGGGCGTGGAAAACGATGGCCGCTCCGACGCCGCCGCGCCAGGCGCGGATGACGCCGAAGAGCAGGCCGGGGAAGAAGACGGCCAGCCGGGCCGGGTGGTGGATGGCGACGAAGTGCACCGCCGCGAAGAGCAGGGCCTGGATCAGCAGACTCAGCGGATGGACGCCGAGCTTGGCGAAGAGGGCGCTCTTCGGCTCTCCGAAGTGGTCGTTCAAGCGCGTCTGCACGTAGCCGCGGAAGAAGACCTCCTCGGGCAGCGCCACCACCAGCAGCTGGGCGAAGGCGAAGCTCGCGAAGTCCTCCGGGAGCTCGAGGGAGGGCCAGCCCTGCGCCTGATGCCACCAACCGAAGCCGAAGAAGAAGGGCGGGAAGATCACCGCGGCCAGCGCCAGCGCGATGCCGATCTCCTTCAGCGCCGAAGGGAACGAGCGGCGCACGAGTCGACCGAGGTCGTAGATGCCGAAGGGCCCCGGGTCGGCCTCTTCGTCGACCGGCGCCAGCAGCCCACCGAGGGCGATGCCGTAGCGGTCGAGGGACGCCCGGTCGCGCCCGGTCCGCCAGAGCGCCGCCAGCAGGAAGAGCGCACCGACCCCGAGGTGCACGTAGTCCTTCAGCATCGGCACCGCCCGCAGCCGGGTGATCCCGAAGGTGAGCGCCGCGACGGCCACGTACACCAGGAGCACCTCCTGGAACGCATTGGTCTTCTCGGCAGGCGCCTCCGTCACGCTCGTCGTCTATCACGCCTCCCCCATCCGAGCCCGCTCCACCCACTGAGCCCCTTGCCCCGCACAGAGTCACGGAGCCACAGAGGACACAGAGGAAGAAGGAAGGTGTGAGGGGTGGGGCCGTCGGTGCGGCGGGGCTTCGGGCGGGAGGCTGACCGTCGTCTTGCGCAACGCCGCGCCGTGTCGATCGAGCCGACGCGTGCGCCGACCGTTCCTCGAACCTCTGTGGCTCCGGTACTCTGTGCGGGGCAAAGGGCCCAACGGTCGGAGTGGGAAACGCTGCCGGAGCGGCCGCTTGCCGAGTGCGTGGCGGGGGGCATACTGCCCGCTTCGTGTTGGGGCGATGGTCAATCGGGGGTTCGCTGTGATCCCGGACGACGTGATCGCGTCGATCCGTGAGCGCACCGACATCGGTGTGCTCGTCGGCGAGTACGTGAAGCTCAAGAAGTCGGGGGCGAGCCTCAAGGGGCTCTGTCCCTTCCACAACGAGAAGACCCCGAGCTTCTACGTGCACCCGCAGCGGGGCTTCTTCCACTGCTTCGGTTGCCAGGCCTCCGGCGACGTCTTCGGCTTCCTCACCCGCCTCGAGGGGCTCGCCTTCCCGGAGGCGGTGCGACGCCTCGCGGAACGGACGGGGATCGAGATCCCCGACAGCGACCCCCAGCGCGACAAGGAGCGCCGGCGGGAGAAGGAGAAGACGGACCGCATCGCGGCCCTCCTCGACGAGGCCGCCGGCTTCTACGTGCGCATGCTCGAGGAGCATCCGAACGGAGCGATGGCCAAGCAGTGCTTCCGCGACCGGGACGTCGACGACGAGACCGCGCAGCGCTTCCGCCTCGGCTACGCGCCGGACGCCTGGGACGGGCTGGTGAACCTCTTCCGGCAGAAGCAGCGCTCGCCGGGCGAGGCGGAGGCTGCCGGGCTCGTCGTGCCGCGCCGCACCCGCGACGGCTACTACGACCGCTTCCGCCACCGGCTGATGTTCCCGGTCTCCGACTCGCAGGGGCGCATCGTCGCCTTCAGCGGCCGGGCGCTCCCCTCGCTCGAAGACGACGACGACCGGGACCCGCCGGCGAAGTACATCAACAGCCCGGAGGGGCCCCTCTACCAGAAGGGCAAGCTCCTCTTCGGGCTCTGGGAGGGGCGAGTCTCGATCCGGCGGCAGGGCTGGGCCGTGCTCTGTGAGGGCAACTTCGACGTGGTCTGCCTGCACCGGCACGGGCTCGACAACGCCGTCGCGCCCCTCGGGACCGCGCTCACCGCCGACCAGGCGCGGCTGCTGCGGCGCTTCGCCGAGCGGGTCGTGCTGCTCTTCGACGGTGACAAGGCCGGGCGCAAGGCCGTCCGCGCGGCGTACCCGCACCTCGCCGAGGCGGGGCTGCCGGCGCGCGTGGTCGCCCTCCCGGAGGGCCACGATCCGGACAGTTTCTTGCGCGAGCACGGCATCGATGCCTTGCAGTCCCGTATCGATGGTGCTCCAGGCATCGTCGAGCACCTCATCGACCAGGCGGCATCCAATTCGCGCGGCGACGCGGCGGCCACCGCCGACGCCATCTCGAGCCTCGGGCCGGTGCTCAAGAAGGTGGAGAACCCCGTCGAGGGTCGGCTCTACATCGATAGAATTGCTCAGAAATTCGGCGTTCACGACATCGACGCCGTCCGGCAGCAGCTGCGGCGAGGGATCCGGCAGAACCGGCCCAAGCGTCGACGGCCGATCGAGGAGCCCCCGCCCATGGAGGGTCCGCCGATCGAGGAAGCGCCCGTTCGGCGAAAGATTGACCCCCTGCAGGGGGAGCTTCTGGGGGCGGTGTTGGATCAGCCCGAGCTTCTGGAATCGCCAGAAGCCGAAAAAATCCCTGAGGTTTTGACGGATCCGGATCTTCGGGCCATCTTTCAGGCCACTTCGCGCCAGGTGGGTCGGCGCGAGGGAGTAGACGCATCGGTACTCCTGGATCAGATAGGGGCGAATGGAGCGAGTTGGTGGCTCGAAGAGCGACTGGCCGTTCAGCTCCACGAAGACTTGGAGTCCGCGCGTCGACTGGTGCGGGATGTGGTCCCGCGGTTGGAGAAGAGGGCCCGCGAAATGTCAGCGGGGCAGCTCGAGCAACAGATTCGGGCAGCGCGGCGAGCGGGGGACGATGCTCTCGCCGACCGTTTGACCAGGGAACGAATGGCGCTACTCCGGGGTGCTCTCCGGAAGTAGGGCTCGAGAGGTGAGAATGGCGACGAAGGCGCGAACGGGTGGCAAGGCGACCAAGAGCAAGAAGCGCTCGAAGACGACCAAGGGCGAACGCAAGCGCGTGTCGGCTCGGAAGTCGTCCTCGAACGGAAAGGCGACCAAGCGGGCGAAGGCTCGCCGGTCCAGCTCTTCCAGCTCCAACGGCTCCGCGAAGCGGAAGGCCACGAAGAACGGCGCGGCGAAGAGCACGCGCTCCAAGAAGGCCAGCTCCGGCTCCAAGAAGAAGGCGAGCAAGGCCAACGGAAAGTCCAAGTCGGGCAAGAAGGGCACGACCGCGAAGGAGCGGAAGGACGTCCATCTGCTCCTCGAGCGTGGCCGGGTGAAGGGCTACCTGACCTACGAAGAGGTCAACGAGGCGCTCCCGCCCGACGTGGTGACCTCCGAGCAGATCGACGACCTGATGCTGCGCCTCAACCGTGAGGACATCGATCTCGTCGACTCCGTCTCCCAGGCGCGCAAGCGCGAGGCGGCGAAGGCCAAGGCGAAGAAGAAGAAGAAGGGCCGCAAGAGCAAGCGCGACAGCCTGCTCCCGCCCTCGACCGACTCCTACACGACGAAGTCGAACGACCCGGTCCGGATGTACCTGCGCGAGATGGGCTCGGTCTCGCTGCTCACCCGCGAGGGCGAGGTCGAGATCGCCAAGCGCATCGAGGAGGGCGAGAACAAGATCTTCCAGGTCATCCTCAACTCCCGCGTCGGCGTCTCGGAGATCATCGACATCGGCGAGAACGTCAAGAAGGGCAAGCTCCGCCTGAAGGACGTGGTCAAGGAGATCGGCGACGACGAGACGGACGACGACGTCCGCGCCCGCGTCGCGAAGCACACCGACAAGGTCAAGCGGCTCGAGAGCCAGTCGACCAAGGTCCGCGAGCAGCTCGAGAGCGGCAAGCGGATGGCCGAGCGCACCCGCAACGCGCACCAGGCGACCCTCGACAAGAACAAGGAAGAACGCATCGCCGTGCTTCGCTCGCTCGGCCTGCACAAGAAGCAGATCGACAAGGTCGTCAGTCGCATCAAGGGCTACATCCGCCGCATCGAGCGGGCAGAGCGAGCCATCGCCGACGCGCAGGAGCGCATGGGCGGCCTCGACGAGAAGGGCATGCGCAAGCTCATCAAGGAGCTCGACGCCGGCAAGCCTTCCGCGAAGCGTCAGCTGCGGAAGATCGGCGCTTCCGTCGAGCAGCTCCGGATGGCCGAAGAGGCGATCCGTGAGGCGCACAAGTCGGTGATGAAGGTCGCCGACGACATGGGCCAGCCCATCGAGGTGTTGCTCTCGACCTACTCGGAGCTGAACAAGGGCGAGCGCCAGGCGGAGCGCGCCAAGGCCGAGCTCGTGGAGGCGAACCTCCGCCTCGTCGTCTCCATCGCCAAGAAGTACACGAACCGCGGCCTGCAGTTCCTGGACCTCATCCAGGAAGGCA
>JABAOG010027882.1_pt1 | contig 11698 bp, 9 predicted proteins | sample 7062131 | NCBI WGS metagenome assembly JABAOG01 (sample SAMN14538629, study PRJNA623070) | marine sediment metagenome | biome: marine biome [ENVO:00000428]; feature: marine pelagic biome [ENVO:01000023]; material: deep marine sediment [ENVO:00002113] | place: India: Arabian Sea | collected... | reverse complement strand
CTGAGCCAGGATCAAACTCTCCAGTTGAAAATCTGGTGTTGCGGCTGCTCGGAGGGTTTTCCCCGAACGACACCGCAGAGTTCGTCCCGACAATGGATTCGTCGCTCCCGAAAGAGCTCCGGACCCATCATTGGATACGTTTGCTTGGATTCCGCTCTTGGTCCGAGGACCAGGAAACGGGACCCGCATCTTACACGATGAGATTCCGATTCAGTTTTCAAGGCCCGAGCCGCTTGCGCGTCCCGGAGTCAAAGGATCGGCAGCTTACTTCGTGCTGCCGGGCTGTCAAGGGAACTTTTTTCCGGCCGTGCCGGGGACCCTCGAAGGGCGGCAACCTTAGCGCCGCCGGGGAGAGAGTCAAGCTCCTTTTCAACCTTTTTTTCAACCCCCTCGGTGCTGGGCCTGTTGGCCACCGCCCCGAAGGGATGCGCTTTCTAGCACCCGGCCTAGGGCTGTCAAACTCGTCTGCGAGAAAAGCGTCGTTTTCGCGTCTTTGCGATCGGGTCGGCGCAGCCGGGCCACCCTGTGTGCCGCAAGTGGCCTGTGGACAACCGTAGGGGACCCTACCCGAGGACACTCAGTCGAGCGGTAGAGCCCACACGGGGGCTCCTTCGGGCGCTTCGAGGCACTCTCGGACGGCGGGAGCCACCCGAACCTTGCCCTCTTCCACCACCGCGGGAGCGGCACAGGCCCTGAACCAGGGGGGCCCGTCCACGTCCCGGGCCACCAGATGGCGACGGGCATCGGCGGGAACCGCCCCGACCTCGAGCGTGGTGCCTTCGGCGTTCTCGATGAGGCTGATCTCGTCGGTGGGCGCCGCGAAGTGGGGGCCACCGTCGAAGGGGTCGACCCGGTCGACGTAGCGGAAGCCAATGCGCTCGAGGAGCTTGGCGACCCCCTTGGTCTCGCGCCCGACCTCGCCGATGACCCGCTGCGCCGCCTCCGGGAGCAGGGAGGCGTAGATCTCGCCGTGGGGGAAGAGGCCGCGGATGAACTCCTTGTTCCGGCGGGAGAGACGGTCGGCCTCCCGGTAGCTCATGCCGGTGAAGTGGCGGCCCACGGCCTCCCAGAGATGGGAGGTGCCGTCGTCCTCGAGCGGGGGCAGGAGCTCGGCCAACACGTGGTTCTGGAAGTCCCGCCGGTGCATCGCGATGAAGAGGAAGCGGATGTAGGAGATCTGCATCCCCAGCTTGTCGCGATTCCGGCGGTATTCCGGGTGCATCACCAGGCCGCCGATCTCGGTCGGCCCGTTGTAGGAGTAGCCGATGGAGAGGACGTCGTGGACGAAGTAGCGGTCGAGGGTCTGCGAGTAGCGCTCCTCTGTGGCGACGTCGAAGTAGATGTGCGGCGCGCGCTTGGNNCTCTTTGGCGACATCGAAGTAGATGTAGGGGGCGTCCCGCGTGCCCAGCTGACCGACGATCAGCGAGGTGCCCACGGCGCGCTCTTCCTGCCGGTCGTAGAGGACGAAGACGTGCTCACGGCGGCGGGGGTCGCCTTCGGTGCCGCTGAACGAGCGCTCCGAACGCCGAATGATCGGCTCCATCGCCGCGGCGTCGTTCGGTAGATTCACCGAGTCGAGGAAGCGGGCGAGCTCCAGCAGGTCGGCCCGATCGCTCTTGGTCACCCCGCGGATCTCGTAGCGGACCTCCATGTCGGCCATCAGAACGCCTTCTCGCTGTCCACGAGGATGGTGACCGGGCCCCAGACGTCGGCCCGCACGTTCATCATCGCCCGAAAGCGGCCGGTGGCGACGGTCAGTCCGCGGGCGCGCAGCCCCGCGACCACCGCCTCGTAGAGACGCTCCGCCTCGCCGGGGGGCGCGGCCTTGGTGAACGACGGCCGTCGGCCCTTGCGCACGTCGCCGTAGAGCGTGAACTGCGAGACCACCAGGACCTCGCCACCCACGTCCTCCACCGAGCGGGACATCTTCCCGTCGTCGTCCTCGAAGATCCGCAGACCGGCGATCTTGGAGACCAGGTAGGCGACCTGCTCGTCGCCGTCGCCCTCCCCGGCACCCAGATAGACGAGCAGCCCGCGGCCAATCGCTCCGACTCTCTCGTCTCCGACGTCGACCGAGGCCGACGCGACCCGTTGAGCCACGGCTCGCACCACCGCTGGGTACCACGGCTCGGGGCCCGCCGTCAGCCGTGTGCGAGCCCATTGCGCGGACGGGCGCCGAGAGGGTACGCAGGATCCATGGGCAAACCGACGGTTGGACTCACGGGAGGCATCGCCAGCGGCAAGAGCACGGTGGCCGAGCTCTTCCGCCAGCTGGGCGCAGCGGTGGTCGATGCCGATCAGGTCGCGCGCGACGTGGTGGCCCCCGGCTCGGAGGGGTTCGTCGCGGTCGTCGACGCGTTCGGCGCCGGGATGGTCGGCGCCGACGGATCGCTGGACCGGGCCAAGCTCGGAGCGCTGGTCTTCGAGGACGACGAAGCCCGCAAGAAGCTCAATGCGATCACCCATCCGCGAATCGCGAAGGAGTCGCAGCGACGGATCGCGAAGGAGCAGGCCTCGGACGCGCCCTACGTCGTCTACGAGGCGGCGCTGCTGGTGGAGAACGGGCTCGCGAAGGCCTTCCGGCCGCTGGTCGTGGTCGCCATCGCTCCGGAGCAGCAGATCGCCCGACTGATGGCGCGGGACGGGAGCACCGCCGAGCAGGCACAGAAGCGCATCGACGCCCAGCTCCCGCTCGAGGAGAAGCTGGCGCTCGCCGACTACATCATCCGCAACGACGGCGCCCTGCCCGAGACCGAGCAGCGGGTCCGCGAGGTGCACGAGGCGATCCTCGCGAGCATCGAGGAAGAACGATGACCGTCGCGCTGGTCACGGGCTTCCCGACCAGCTTCCTCGCGTCGCGCCTCGTTCGCCGGCTCCTCGATGATCCGGCGATGGAGCTCCGCTTGGTCGTGCAGGAGTCGGCGCTCGGGCGAGCGCGAGAGCTGCTCGGCGAGATGCAGGCCGGAGAGCGGGCGCGGGTGCTCGTCGGCGACGCCGCCTCGCTGGACCTCGGCCTCTCCGGCGCCGAGGTGAAGGCGCTGGCCCGAGAGGTGGACATCATCCACCACTGCGTGGCGGCGACCTACCTCGGCGTGGATCCCAAGACCGCCGAGCGCACCAACATCGGCACGGCGCGGGAGGCCCTCGAGCTGGCGGAGCTCGCGGAGAACCTGGAGCGGCTGGTCTTCTGGTCCACGGCGCTGGTCGCCGGCAAGCGCCGGGGACGGGTGCTCGAGGACGAGCTCGAGCCGAGTGGGCCCTTCCGCAACACGGTCGAGCGCACGCGCATGCGCGCGGAACGGATGGTGCGCGAGGTGCTCGGCTCGGTGCCGACGACCATCCTGCGGCCGAGCCTGATCGTGGGCGATTCGCAGACGGGCGAGATCGAGCGCCTGGACGGCCCCTACCTCTTGGTGCTGCTGATGTTGAACGCACCGCCGGACCTGCGGGTGCCGCTGGCCGGCCGGGGATCGGTGCCGCTGAACCTGGTGCCCGTGGACTACGTGGTGGACGCGGGGCTCCACATCGCCGCGCAGGAGGCGAGCATCGGCCGGACCTTCCACCTGGTCGATCCGGCGCCGCCGACGACCCGCGAGGTGTTCGAGACGATCGCGTCGATCCTGGGCAAGGCGCCGCCGCGCGGCGAGGTACCCACGCGGCTCGCGACCACGCTGATGCGGACGCCGGGGCTCGAACGCTTCGCGAACGCACCGAGGACCTTCCTCGAGCAGATGGCCACCGAGGTGAGCTACGACGACCGCAACGCACGAGCGCTGCTCGAGGGCTCGGGGATCATGTGTCCGAAGTTCGAGGACTACGCCGAGACCCTCGTCCACTACGTCGAAGCGCTCCACGCCCAGCGCCGGGCGGAGCCGGTCGAGGTCACCGTCCGCCCGGACGACCTGCCTTCCTAGGGGTTCCAGGGGGGCGCGACCAAGCGGCGCTTGCCGTCGGCCGAGCGCAGGCCGGTGGGGTCCGGGCTCTCGAAGTCCCGATCCCAGCGCTGGCAGGTCACCGACTTGTGCTTCTGGTCGAGGCCCTCGCAGTAGTTGGTGAAGGAGCAGCGTCGGACCTGCTCACCGTGGCCGAGGCGGATCTTGCGAAAGAAGTCCGGGTCGGCGAGGGACTGACGCGCGGCGGCGACGACGTCGGCTTCGCCCTTCTCGAGGATCGCCTCCGCCTGCCACGGGCTACAGATGCCGCCCGCGGTGACCACCGGCGTGGAGTGGCCACGCTCGCGGACGTGGGCCCGGATCGCGGCGGCGAGGGGAACGTTGCGGCCGAAGGGGCCGCGCTCGTCGAGCTTCACGGTCGGCATGCACTCGTGGCCGCTCGGGCCGGTGTAGGGGTAGGCCGCCTCGCCGACCTGGGGCTGCTTGGCGTCCTCGAACTTGCCGCCCTTGCTGATGGAGAGGAAGTCGAAGCCGGCGGCGGCGAAGCGCGCGCCGAAGTCGATGGCGTCGTCGAGCCCGCTGCCGCCTTCGATGACCTCGTCCCCCAGGAAGCGGACACCGACGGTCCGATCGGCACCGAGGCGCTCCCGGACGGCGGCGTAGACCTCGAGGGGTAGGCGGGCGCGCCCTTCGCGGTCACCGCCGTAGCCGTCGTCGCGGTCGTTCCGAGCGCTGAGGAACGAGGCCATCGTGTAGGCGTGCGCGTAGTGGAGCTCGACGCCGTCGAAGCCCGCGGCGCGCGCCCGCTCGGCGGCGTCGGCGAAGAGACCGGGCAGCACCTCCGGCAGCTCGCGGATGTGCTCGAGGTGAGTGTCGGTGACGCGCTCGCGGTAGCCCATCCGCAGGCTCTCCCGCTCCCGATCGGGGAGGACCGCGTCGAGGCGCTCGTCTTCCAGCTCGATCAGAGCCTGGCGGAGCGCCGCCTCGTCGCGCTCGGCGAGCTCCGCGAGCCCGGCGTCCTGCAGCCTCCGACGGAGCTCGTCGTCGACCTTCAGGAAGCGCCGGAGGAACTTCTCCTTCGGCGGTCGCCGCTTGATGGCGAGGAAGTCGATCAACTGAATGAAGAGGCGCGTCCGTCCGTCCGATGCTTCGCTCACCGCTTCGGTGAGCGACTTCAGTCCGGGCACGAAACGGTCGTGGCCGATCCGGAGCAACGGACCGCTCGGCACGTCACGAATGCCGGTCGCCTCGACCACGATCGCCCCCGGCTGCCCTTCGGCGAAACGCCGGTACCAGGCGATCACCGCATCGGTCACCTCGCCGTCGCCGGTGGCACGCCAGGGCACCATCGCGGGAACCCAAGTGCGCTCCTCGAGCGAGAGGTTGCCGACCTCGAGCGGCTGGAAGAGGCGCATCTCGGCTGCCTCCTCCTGGGTCGGCCACCGGTCGATGGGCAGGAGCCGCTCGAGACGCTTGTCGCTCACGGGGCACAGCTACCAGACGGAGCGCACCCGAGCCAAGGGTGGCACGCGCTGACACGCGGCCCTCCGCACGGGATGTCGTGGTCGACGCGCGTGCAGGACCTCGGTCGACCCTCTGCGGGGTGAAGGAGGACCCGGGCACGGCGCTTGCTCTGTTCCCCCCCATAGCTTGTCGAGGTTCCTGGGACGCCGCCCCCGCGGTCGCGTGACGGCGAGGCTCGGCCTGGACGGGAGGAACGGATGAAGAATGCTTGGAGATGGTGCGTCGCGATCGCGGCGTTGGTGGCGCTGGCGTCGCCGGGGACGGCGTGGGCGGTGTGCCGGGTGGTGGAGCCGCTCGGGGACTCGGAGAGTGGCGTGGTCTTCGACAGCACCACGGCGGTGCTGGTGGTGCAGGCCCCCGATCAGGTGGTCGACTATCACTGCGCTCGCGACCAGCTGCGCGGGGAAGACGACGAGCCGAGCCTCCGCGAGGACCCGGCGATCTGTCCGGACGGAACGCCGGCGACGCCGGAGCACGACTCGCTCACTCACGTGGTGGTGCAGCCGACGATCCTCGCGAGCGGTGGGCGCGCCGGGCTGGTGATGCCCCTGCCGCGGCGCTCGGACGTCCACGAGGCGCCGCCCGAGGTGATGGCCGCCGCCGACGCGGCGGTGCCCGTGTCGCTGGTGCGCGAGACCGTCGAGTTCGTCGAGGACCCGACGCTCGGCTACCAGTGCTCGGACCCGCACTACGCCCAGGCGACCCCGGAGGGCGCGATGCCGATGGGACTCTACGCCTGCGGTGATTCGGGCTACTACCGACCGGGGCTCGAGGGCACCGACACGAGCGTGGTCGAGTACAGCGACGGCACGGTCGAGTACGAGTCGATCGACGTCAGCGACGACTACGACGTGACCGTGCTGAGCGCCTCGTCCCTCGAGGCGCTGACGACCTGGATGGACGAGCGCTCGCTCGCCCACGACGAGGTCGCCGACGCCGCCTTCGCCCGCTACGTGGGCGAGGGACGCTGGTTCGTGGCCATCGAGGTCACCCCGATGGACCTCGGCGGCGAGGAGCGAGCGCTGGCTCCGCTGGTGGTCACCTGGCGAGGTGCCGACTTCCCGCTCACCCACGAGCTCACCTACGACCCGCGGGGCGGCATCGTGGAGACCGACCTCTACGTCATGGCGCCGACGCGGATGGCGCTCGCCGATGGCGACGGACGGACGGTCTACGCGGCGCCCTTCGAGCTCGATCCGCTCGACGCGGTGCTCGGGCCCTTCGGCCTCGAGTCCGGCTGGCTGACACGCATCCACGTCGAGCGCCGGATGAGCGACGCGCTGCAGCGGGATACCGAGCTGGTGCCGGCCGCGTTCGAGGAAGAGGTGCCGCGCATCGTCGACCGGGAGACGCGGGTGCGCATCGCGCAGGCCTGCTGCAACGGCAGCCAGATGCCCGACAGGGACGCGCCGCACCGGACCTTCGTGGAGACCCGCGAGTACGCCCCCGACGATCCGCCGAGTGACGACACGCTCTTCTACTCGGCGCCGGAGCAGGATCCGGACTGGTGCGTCGGCGGCGAGCACTACGACGAGCCGGTCTACGACTACGGCTATGGCTGCACGGTCGCGGGCGCAGCCTTCAGTTGGTCGCCGCTCCTGATGGCGCTCTGGCTCACCTGGCGCCGGCGCCGGCGGTCGAGGGCGGACCGATGAGCACCCCGACGCGATGGGTGCGCGGGAGCGCGATCGCGCTGCTCTCGCTCTGGCTCACGAGCCCGCAGGCAGCGCTCGCCGTCTGCCGGATCGTCGAGCCGGTATCGGAGAGCGGCGTGCTCTTCGATCCGCTGACCACGGTGGTGATGGTGCGGGCGCCGAACCAGCACGTCGGCTGGGAGTGTCCGGTCACCGAGGCGCCCGACGCGGGGACGGGCGAGGGCGACGCCGGCGCGATGGAGACCGGTGACGCGGGCGCGACGGAGCTACCGGACGCGGGCGCCCGGGAGACGGCCGACGCCGGCGAGGGCGACGCCACGGAACTGGGAGGGGACGACTCCGTCGACGCCGGAGCCGCCGACGCGGGACCCGAGTCCGACGTGCCCCTCTGCCCCGACGGCCGACCGGCGACGCCGGTCTACGACACGCTCTCGCACGTGGTCGTGCAGCCGGCGATCTACGGAGGCGGCGGCAAGGCCGGCATGATCATGCCGGTGCCGCGGCGGGCCGACGTCAACGGCGCCCCCGAGGCGCTCATGGCGGGCATCGAGCGCATCAGCGGAGGGTGGGTCCGCGAGAGCGTCACCTACGTGGAAGACTCCTCGCTCGGGTTCCAATGCTCGGACCCGCACTACTCGCGGCGCGAGCGCAGCATGGGCGAGACGCTGCTGGCCGGGCTCTTCGCCGGACCGCTCTTCGCGACCGGCTGCTCGGGCGACGACGACTACTACCGGCCCGGGCTCGAGAGCTACGACGCCGGGCGCATCGTGTACACCCGCGACGCCGGGCCGGACGCCGAGCCGAGCGAAGAGGACGCCGTGGTCTACGAGACCATCCCGGTGGGCGTGGACTACGAGGTCACCGTGCTGAGCGCGACGACGCTGAACGCGCTGAGTCAGTGGATGGACGACCGCCAGCTGGCCCACGACGAGATCGATGACGCCGCGTTCGAGCGCTACATCGGCGAGGGGCAGTGGTTCGTGGCCGTGCAGGTGCAGCCGCCGGCAGTGGAGGACCCGAGCGCCAAGCGCGTGCTGCCGCCGCTGGTGGTGAGCTACATCGGCGGCGAGCTACCGATCAGCCACGAGCTGACCTACGACCCGGCCGGGGGCGTGGTCGAGACCGATCTGGTGGTCCTGGCACCGACCCGAACACGGCTCGAGGACGACGACGGCCTCTTGCGCCAAGCGGCCCCCTTCGAGCTCTCGCCCTTCGACCCCGACGATCGCGCGCTTCGTGGCTTCGGGCTGAGCGACGGCTGGATGACCCGAATCCACCTCGAACGACGCATGGCCGAGGAGAAGATGGACACCCGAGTGATCGAGGACCCACGGACCGAGCCCTTCGGGGAAGGCGGCCTCGTCCAGCGGGAGACGCGAGTTCGGATCCCCCTCGCCTGCTGCCCCGGCGGGTCCTACGCGCCCCGGGCCAACGAGGGTGCGGAGCACCACGCGGTCCACGAGTACGCCCTGGGCGAGACCTCACCGGCGGAGTCGGGGTTCTACTCGACCACCCCGCCGCCCGAGCTCTGCGACGGCGGCTACTACGGCTCGGGGTCGTCCTCGTCGCCACCCCCGACGAGCAGCTCCGACGACGACTACGACTACTGCGGCGGCGGTGCGTGCTCGGTGAGTGGCTTCGGTGTCAGCGGCGCCCCGCTCCTGATCGCGCTCATCCTGACGGTACGGCGCCGACGGCAGCTCCGGCGGCGCGGTGCGCTCAGCGACCGGCGACGGTCATCGAGCTGACGCGGAAGGTCGGCGCGGCGGTGCTCGTCCTCAGATCGAGGTCGTCGCCGACCGCGTCGATGCGCTTGAGGAGCTCGTCCAGGTTCAAGCTGATGGTCACCTCGGCCACCGGCTTGGTCAGCTCCCCGTTCTCGATGAGGAAGCCGGCGGCGCCGCGGCTGAAGTCGCCGGTGACGGCGTTGAAGCCGAAGCCCATCATCTCGGTCACGTAGAGCCCCTTGGGGACGTCGCGGACCTCTTCGGGGCTGAGCTCACCGGGCTGCAGCAGGAAGTTCGAGGTGGACGCGCCGACGCCGCCGCTCGCGCCGCGGGAGGCGCTGCCGGTGCTCTCCATGTCGAGCTTTCGCGCGCTGTAGCTGTCGAGCAGGTAGCTCTCGAGGGTGCCGCCGTCCACGATGACGTTCTTCCGTGAGAGGAGCCCTTCCCCGTCGTAGGGGCGGGACCCCGGCGCGCGGGGGATGAGCGGGTCGTCGACGATGGTGACCAGCTCGGAGGCCACCGTGGTGCCCAGGCGGTCGAGGAGGTAGCTGCTCCGGCGCCAGATGGCCCCGCCGTTCACGCAGCCGGCGACCAGCCCCAGGATGGCTCGAGCGGCGTCGGGGTCGAAGACCACCGGCATCTCCGCCGAGTCGATCTTGGTCGCGCCGAGCTTCCGCAGGGTGCGGCGGGCGGCCTCCTTGCCGACCACGTCGTCGCCTTCGAGCTCGGCGAGGTGACGCTTGGCCGTCCAGTGGTAGCCGCTGCGCTTCTTGCCGTCCTCGTCGTCGGCCACCGGGTTGACCACCAGCGAGGCGTAGGTGCCGCGAGCGGTGCCGCGAAAGCCACCGCTGGTGACCAGCGCCGAGCCACCGCTCGCGCGGGTGAAGGTGGCCCCTTCGCTGTTGGTGATGCGCTCGTCGGCGGCGAAGGCCGCCGCCTCGCCGGCGAGGGCGTGCTTCAGCGCCTCCTCGGCGCCGACCGCGTCCATCGTCGGGTCGTAGGTGTCGAGGTCGACGTGATCCTCGGCGCTCGAGAGGAGCGAGGGGTCCGGCGGACCGGCGAACTCGTCTTCTTGGCTCAGCTGGGCGAGCTCGATGGCGTCGGCGACGAGCTGCGCCCGGCCGCGGGCGCTGAGGTCGGAGGTGTAGGTCACCGCGACCTGCTTGCCGATCATCACCCGCATCCCGAGGGCGCGGGAGCCCGCCTCTTCGACGAGCTCCGGCTCGCCCTTGCGGACCTTCGTGCTCAGGTGCGAGCCCTGCCGGATGGTGGCTTCGGCCACGGTGGCGCCCTTCGCGAGCGCTTCCTCGACGACCTGGTCACCGATCTCGAGGAGGGATTCGAGAACTTCTTCGCTACTCATCCGAGCTGGGTTCCTCCGACCGTCACGGCCGAGATCTTGATGGTGGGGCAGCCGACGCCGACGGGCACCGACTGGCCGTCCTTGCCGCAGGTCCAGATGCCGTCGGAGAGCTCGAGGTCGTTGCCGAGCATCACGACCTTGCGCATCACGTCCGGGCCGTTGCCGATCAGGTTCACGCCCTTGAGCGGCGCGGTGAGCTTGCCGTCTTCGATGAGGTAGCCCTCGGTCAGCGAGAAGACGAAGTCGCCGTTCGAGATGTCGACCTGACCACCGCCGAACTTCCGGGCGTAGACGCCCTTCTTCACGCTCTTCAGGATGGCCTCCGGGTCGTCCTCGCCGGCCAGCATGAAGGTGTTGGTCATGCGCGGCATGGGGTGGCGCGTGAAGGACTCGCGGCGACCGTTGCCGGTGGGCGTGGCGTCCATCACCTCGGCGCTGTGCCGGTCCTGCATGTAGCCGCGGAGCACGCCGTTCTCGATGAGCGTCGCCTTCTCCGGCAACAGGCCCTCGTCGTCGACGTTGATGGTCCCGCGACCGAAGGGCAGCGTGGCGTCGTCGACGACGGTGCAGAGCTCGCTGGCCACGACCTCGCCGATCCGGTCGGAGTAGTTGCTGGTCTTCTTGCGGTTGAAGTCGGCCTCGAGCCCGTGGCCGACGGCCTCGTGCAGCAGGATGCCGCTGTCGCCGGGCGCGAGCACGACCTCCATCTCACCGGCGGGGGCTTCGCGGGCGTCGAGCATCTGGAGCGCCTGTCGCACCGCCTCGGCGGCGTGGTCTTCCGGGGAGTGCTCGTCGAAGTACTCCATGCCCATGCGGCCACCGCCACCGGACGAGCCGGACTGCCGCTTGCCCTCTTCCTCGGCGATCGCGCGGATGCCGAAGCGAATCAGCGGCTGCCGGTCCCGCACGAAGCGGCCGGTGCTGCTGGCGATGAGGATCTCGCGGAGCTCCTCGCTGATCGAGCCGGTGACGCGAACGATGCGGGGGTCGGCCTTCCGCGCAGCGGCGTCGGCTCGCTCGAGGATCGCCCGCTTGGTCTCGCCGGGCACCTCGAGGCTGAGCTGCGGGATGCCGTAGCGCGAGGGCAAGCTGGTGGCCGCGAGCTCGGCGGGCGGGCTCTGGCCGCTCGCCGCGATCTGAGCGGCCGTCCGGGCGGCGTGGCGCATGGCCGCCATGTCGAGGTCCTCGACGTAGGCGTAGCCGGTGGCGTCCCCCTTCATCACCCGCACGCCGAGGCCCATCGAGACGTAGCGGCCGACGGACTTGAGGATGCCGTCGTCGTAGGCGTAGCTCCCGCTGACCGAGTACTCGAAGAAGAGGTCGGCGTAGTCACCGCCCTTCTCGAGGGCGACGCTCAGGAGTTTGCGGGCGATCTCGCGATCGATCGGGGCCGGTCCTTCGGGGCCGAAGGGGGCCTGGTATCGGCTGGGCATGAAAGGCGCAGAGTAGTGTCGATGAGGGTCGAAGCAAACCCTCCCTCGGGGGCGCTCTGGCCCGGAACCGGAGGACGCAGCGCGAAGCGCGAGGACGCAGCG
>JABAOG010004616.1_pt1 | contig 11703 bp, 10 predicted proteins | sample 7062131 | NCBI WGS metagenome assembly JABAOG01 (sample SAMN14538629, study PRJNA623070) | marine sediment metagenome | biome: marine biome [ENVO:00000428]; feature: marine pelagic biome [ENVO:01000023]; material: deep marine sediment [ENVO:00002113] | place: India: Arabian Sea | collected... | reverse complement strand
CCGGTGGCAACCATGGCGCACAGTTCGGTGGCGTTGGAGGGAGCTCCGATCGTCATGCCGGGAATCATCCGGAGGTACGTGAGGTCGAACGCACCGTGGTGAGAGGGTCCGTCCGGTCCGGTGACGCCGGCTCTGTCGAGCAGGAACGTGACCGGCAGGCCGTGGAGGGCGACATCGGTGATCAGTTCGTCGAAGGCGCGCTGCAGGAACGTCGAGTACACCGCGACGACGGGCTGTTTCCCGCTCATCGCCAGCCCTGCGGCCAGCGCAACGGCGTGCTGTTCTGCTATTCCAGTGTCGATCACCCGGTCCGGGAACTCCTCCGCCATGTCGCCCAGGCCGGTTGGTGTCACCATCGCCGCGCTGATGGCGACGACGTCCTCGTTGTCTCGTGCGGCGTGAAGCACGGCCCTCGCCGCCACGTCGGTCATCTTGAGCTCGGAGTTGAAGGGCCGCCCCGACTCGATGTCGAAGGCGCCGACACCGTGCAGTTTCTCCACCTCATCGCGGATGGCCGGTTCGTAGCCGCGTCCCTTGTCGGTGATCACGTGCACGATGGCCGGCTCGCCCATGTCCTTGGCGTGGTCGAATGCCTCCTCGAGCGCTCCGATGTGGTGCCCGTCCAGCGTGCCGGAGTACTTCAGCCCCAGCACGTCGAAGAACGTTGCGGGTTCGACGAGTTGCTTGAAGCCCTCTTTGACCCGAAAGGCGAGTTCGTCGGCGGTATCCCCGACGATCGGCAGGCTGCGCAAGATGCGGCCCATCAGCTTCTTCGCGTGTTCGTAGCGGGGGTCGAACCGCAGATGAGCGAGAGCGGCCAGGCCGCCGATCGTCGGAGCGTACGACCGCCCGTTGTCATTGACCACGATCACCAGATTCGGCGGCCGGATCACCGAGATGTGATTGAGCGCTTCGTAGGCAACCCCCCCGGTGAGGGCTCCGTCTCCGATTACGGCCACGGTGTAGCGGTCGTTTCCCGCTTCGGCATTGGCGATGGCATTGCCGAGCGCATAGCTGAGCGCCACCGACGCATGGCTGTTCTCGATGAAGTCGTGGTCGCTCTCGGCGCGGCTCGGGTAGCCCGTCAGTCCTCCGAACGATCGCAGAGAATCGAAGCGTTCGGCACGGCCGGTGACGATCTTGTGCACATACGCCTGGTGGCCGACGTCCCAGTAGATGCGGTCGATCGGGCTGTCGAACACCCGGTGGAGGGCCAGGGTGAGCTCGACGATGCCGAGNNATCTCGGCCGCGAGGATCTCGAGATCCTCGTGGGTCAGATTCCGTAGGTCGGACGGTTCGTGGATGTTCGGGAGGAGCTGTGCGGTCATCGGCCGTGTGCGTGGGGAATCGGTACGCCCGGGGCCGGGCGCTGGAGGCATCAGGTTAGCGCCGCTACGGGCCTCCGGTCATAACCACCCGAGAAATAGGTCCCGGTTTCGGTTGAAGCCCCTGAGTGCAGCGGTCTAGGGTAAACCCACCATCGGGGAGGACTAGTCCCTGAGTGCCTCATCGGGAGGAACAACATGAACTTGAAGAAGCTGATCGCGGTACTGGCGGTTTTCGCCCTCATCCTGGCGGCGTGTGACGCCGGCGGCGGTGGTGACGAGGACGTTACGACGACGACCGCGGCAACCGACGACGGCGGTGGCGACACCGACGGCGGCGGCGACGATGGCGATGGTGGCGACACCGGTGCCCAGACCGGCGGCGACCGACTGAGTGAGGTCATCGCCCGCGGGACCCTCAACTGCGGTGTCAACGAGACGCTGCCCGGCTTCGGCTCGAAGGACGAAACCGGCGCGTTCGTCGGCTTCGACGTCGACCTCTGCCGTGCGGTTGCAGCGGCCGTTCTCGGCGACTCGGAAGCCGTCGAGTACTCGGCGCTGACCGCCGCACAGCGGTTCGAGGCGCTGGCCTCGGGCTCAATCGACATGTTGAGCCGGAACACGACCTGGACCCAGAGCCGTGACGGCGAGCTCGGTGTCGATTTCTCGCCGACCACCTACTACGACGGCCAGCAGGTCATGGCACGGTCGGCAGACGGGTTCGACAGCGGTTCCACGCTCGCCGACCTCGAAGGCGCGGTGGTGTGCACCAACGCCGGGACCACGACGGAGAAGAACATCACCGAGGCCATGCAGGCCATCGGCGCCGACTTCACGCTGACGACGTTCGAGGACTTCAACATCGTTCTCGAGAACTTCAAGAGCGGTGCCTGCGATGCCGTCACGACCGACGGTTCCGGTCTCGTTTCCCGCAAGGCGACGGATGAACCTGCCCCCGGCGACTGGGTCATCTTCCCGTCGGTGCCGATCTCCAAGGAGCCGCTCGGACCGGGTGTTGCCCAGGGTGATGCCAAGTGGGCCGACGCGGTCAACTGGACGATGTTCGCACTGATGATCGCCGAAGAGCAGGGGATCACTTCGGCCAACGTCGACGATATGAAGGCCAACCCGCCCAACGGTGAGGTTGAGCGCCTGCTCGGCGGTGCCGAAGAGAAGCAGACGGCCATGGGCCTGCCGGCCGACGCCTTCTACAACGTGATCAAGCAGGTAGGCAACTACGGCGAGATCTTCGACGCCAACCTCACCCCGCTGGGGCTCGAGCGCGGCCTCAACGCGCTGTGGAACCAGGGCGGCCTGATCTACGCCCCGCCGGCCCGCTAGCCAACGACCACCAGTGAGGGGGCGCGAAAGCGCCCCCTCGCTACAACCCCACCGGGAGCAGTCTCTTGACACAGACGGCCGAACCGAAGACGGCGCACGAGCGGCCACCGCTGTGGCGTGATGCCACCGTCCTCAAATGGGCGGCTCAGATCGCGGTGCTCGCCGGCCTGATCTTCGTCGCCGTCGTTGCCGTGCGGAGCGCCGCCGCCAACCTCGAGGCACAGGGGCTGACCTTCTCCTGGCGATTCCTGAGCGACCCTCCCGGTATCCAGCTGTCCGAGGGATTCGCCACCCTGCCCGAATCGGGAATGCAGGCGGTCCTGGTGGGCATCATCAACATGCTGCGGGTGACGGCCTCGGGCATCGTCGCCGCCACCATTCTCGGAGTGATCATCGGTATCGCCCGCCTATCGTCGAACTGGCTGGTCAACAAGACCTCGACCGTCTACATCGAGACCATCCGCAACATTCCGCTCCTGCTGCAAATCGTCTTCTGGGCGGCCGTCTTCACCTCGTTCCCAACGCTGGAGCCCGAAGGCTCCGGACCCATCGAGAACTGGTTCTACATGACGAACAAGGGCGTCTCGATCCCCTGGTTCTTCCCGCGTGAAGCATTCTGGCAATGGTTCGTATTCGTTCTCGGAGGGGCGATTGCCGCACGCTGGGTCTTCCGCTGGCGCATCAGGGTGTTGGAGCAGACGGGGCAGGAAGCCCATGCGGTCGGCTACTCGCTCGCGGCGTTCGTGCTCTTCGCCGTCGTCGGCTGGTTCGCCCATCCGATTGCCGGGGCGCTCGGATGGATCTTCGGCGGTCTCTCGTGGATCTTCGAAAACACACCTCTCTTCTTGATGCAGGCGATCCTGGCGGTGGTTGCGGTCGGACTCGCGGTTTGGTGGATCAAACGATTCCTCGATTCGCTGCGCAGCCCGGCCGGACTCGCCAAGCTCACCGACGACGACATCTTCCGCATCGGTCTGGCCGGAGCGATGGGCCTGGTGGCGGCCGTTGTCTTCTTCATCGTTCCCGGGATCACCGAAGGCATCAACCTCGGGTTGGAGAGGTTCTTCGGGTTCTGGGACGGCAAGTTCAACTGGCTCGAGACCGGTACGGTGCTCGAGTTCGGACGTCCGACGGTCGAAACACCGGGCCGGTTCGCACGGTTCGGCCTCACAGGGATGACGATGACCGGACCGTTCTTCGGCGTCTGGGTCGGTGTCACGCTCTACACGGCGGCGTTCATCGCCGAGATCGTCCGGGGCGGCATTCTCGCCGTTCCCAAGGGCCAGACCGAAGCCGGATTGGCCCTCGGCCTCAAGCGCGGCCAGTTGCTGCGGATGATCATTCTGCCGCAGGCCTTCCGCATCATCCTGCCGCCCATCGGCAACCAGTACCTGAACCTGGCGAAGAACACCTCGCTGGGGATCGCGGTCGGCTACGCAGAGGTGGTGGCCGTTGGCCAGACCCTCTTCAATCAGACCGGCGCCACGATCCAGGTGATCCTCATCTGGATGGGCTTCTACCTGCTCGTCAGCCTCATGCTGTCGGCAATCGTCAACTGGTACAACCGTCGAGTCGCACTGGTGGAGCGCTGATGACCGACCCCATCGTCAACGAGGTCCAGGCGGCCGAGGCCGCACCCGAGAAGCCGTCCGCGGGCGCCGTCCGGTGGGCGCGCGAGAACCTCTTCTCGTCGGTCTTCAACTCGATTCTCTCANNCGCAACATGAAGCTCTACTGGACCGAGGCCTACCCGGTGGCGGAAATGACCCGCACCTGGGTATCGCTCGGGATCGTCGTCATCCTGACCGGGCTCAGCCTGGCCGTGTGGAGGGTCGGGGGCCGCACGTCGCCCAGACAGTTCGGTCGGGTGCTGTCATCGCTCGGTATCACGGCACTCGTTATCGCCGCTCTGGCAAGCAACGCCGGTGGCGGCGTTCGAATCGGATCAGCCGTGGTCGGAGTCGTCTTGCTCCTTGCCGCCCAGGCGGTGCGGATGCTGGCGGGAGATCGCCTGAAGGAAGAGACGATTCACCTCCGAAGCCTGATGCTCGGCTTCCTCGTCGTCGTCGCAATAGTCGTCTGGATTCTTCCTATCGAGTCGGGAACCAAGGTCAACCTCACGATCCAGGGTGTGCTGCTCATCGTTTCCTATCTGCTCGGCGAAGTCGTGAACCGCTACCTGCCGCAGGGAGCGGCACGAGGTCTGCTCGTCGGATTGTGGATGCTGTCGCTGCCCGTCATCTACCTCGTCGTGCAGCGAGCACCGATCACCGCCGACGTTCCATTGACGAGTGTCTTCCTCCCGACCGTTCTCGGATTCATCGTCATCGGCGGCGGACTGCTCTGGTGGAGCGGTTCGGGCAAGGCCGGCGAAGCGGGACGTCTCGTTGCGGGTGTCGTCGTGCTGGCGGCGCTGGGGTCCTGGCTGATCTCGATGCCGATGCTGGTGCGATTCCTCCTGCTGCTGCTGGCGGTGTTCGCACTGGCTGCACCCACCTTCGGTGGCGCGGACCGGGCGCAGAAGAACATCGTCGTTGCCTGGTCGGTGATGGTCATCCTCGTCTCCTACTTCCAGGCGATGATGCAGGCCGAGACGGGACTCGAAGGGCTGCAGGGCGAGTTCATCGGCGGCCTCAACTTGACCTTCCTGCTGGCCATCGCCGGGCTCGCGATCTCTTTCCCAATCGGCATCCTGCTGGCCCTCGGGAGGACGTCGTCGATGCCGATCTTTCGGTTGCTCAGCACCGGCTACATCGAGACGATCCGCGGCGTCCCGCTCATCACCGTGCTCTTCTTTGGAAATCTGGTCATCAACCGGTTCCTGCCACGCGAGGTCGAACTCGACGATGTCGTCAAGGCCATCGTGGCCATTGCCCTCTTCTCGGCCGCCTACCTCGCCGAGAACGTGCGCGGCGGCCTCCAGTCCATCCCGAAAGGTCAGTACGAGGCCGCCAAGGCGATGGGCCTCTCCACGGTGCAGATGACCGTCTTCATCACCCTGCCGCAGGCCCTGCGATCGGTCATCCCTGCCATCGTGGGTCAGATCATCTCGCTCTTCAAGGACACGTCGCTCGTGGCGATCATCGGCCTGGCCGACTTCCTGCGGGTGGCCCGTGACATCGTGCCGAATCAGCCGGCCTCACTCGGAAGCCTCCGGGAGAGCCTGCTGTTTGCGATGGTCATCTACTGGGTTTTCACATTCAATGTCAGCCGCGCCAGCTTGAGGTTGGAGCGGAAGCTCGGCGTCGGCGAGCGGTAAGCGGAGGTGAACGTGCCAGGCGACCAAGACATCATCATCACGGACGGAGTCAAGAAGTGGTTCGGCGACTTCCAGGCCCTCAAAGGTGTGACCACCACGGTCAAGGAGGGTGAAGTCGTCGTGATCATCGGGCCGTCGGGGTCCGGGAAATCGACGTTCATTCGCTGCATCAATCGCCTCGAGGTGCATCAGGAAGGTCGCATCGTCGTCGACGGCGTCGAACTGACCAACGATCTCCGCAACATCGAGAAGATCCGCTCTGAGGTCGGGATGGTGTTTCAGCAGTTCAACCTGTTCCCGCACCTGACGGTCATGCAGAACATCACCTTGGCGCCCATATGGGTCCGCAAGCACACCCGGGCCGACGCCGAGGAGACGGCAATGGCGCTCCTCGAGCGGGTGGGCATTCCCGAGCAGGCCGACAAGTATCCCGGGCAGCTGTCCGGCGGCCAGCAGCAGCGTGTGGCGATCGCCCGGTCGCTGGCGATGGAGCCCAAGATCATGCTCTTCGACGAGCCGACCTCGGCGCTCGACCCCGAGATGATCAAAGAGGTGCTCGACGTCATGAAGGAGCTGGCCCAGTCGGGCATGACCATGCTGGTGGTCACCCACGAGATGGGCTTCGCCAAGGAGGTGGCCGACCGGGTGCTGTTCTTCGACTACGGCGACATCGTCGAGGCCGGAACCCCTGAGCACTTCTTCACAAACCCCCAGCACGACCGCACGAAGCTGTTCCTGAGTCAGATTCTCTGAGCGAAGCTCAGAGAATCTGAGGTACTTCGTACTACGTACTACGTAATCCGACCCGTTCGCGGAGGCTTCGTTCGAGACCGGCAAGCTTCGGTTTGATTGCGCCCAGTCGCTGAGCGAGGGGGCGGTATTCGTCGCCTTCTATGAAGCCAAGGTCCAGCGCCAGTTCCAACTGCGCCTCCAACTCGCACGTCGAACCGATCGCCATTCCGACGAAACGCGCAAAGTCCAGCTCGCCGGAGCGGCCGGCGCCTTCAGCGATGTTGGAAACAATCGAGACCGCGGCGCGACGCATCTGTTGCGTCAGGCCGAAGCGCTCCGACTGGGGAAATCCATCGGTCAGGCGATACACATTGCCGGCGATACTGCGAGCATCCTGCCACACCCGCAGCCTTCGGTAGTCGTGCATATGGAAGACCTATCACGCCACGGATCTATCCGGTAGGGGGTCGTAGTACGAAGTACGATGTACCGAGTACGTGGGATCAGCGAAGCTGATCCCACAGTTGCTCCTCGGCCAGATCGATCACCGTCCAGGCCATCGCCAGTGCGCCGTCCTTGATCACCTGGTCGCCGTCCGGCGTGATCGTGTGCGCGGCGAACTCAGGCTGGTGGTTGACGTATTCGCCGGTGTGCATGGCGAGAAAGGGGTGGATCGAGGGGACGACATGACTCACGTTTCCCATGTCGGTGGAGCCGGCCGCGCCGGGTTCGAAGTCGGATCCTCGCTTCATGGTGCGCCCGAGCTGCGAGATGTTCCGGTCGAAGAGTTCGACGAGCACAGCGCTGTTGATCAGATCCTCGTAGGGGTGGCCGATCTCTTCGATCTCGTAAGTGCACCCGGTGGCGGTGGCGGCGGCGGCGAAGCAGGCGACGACCTTGTCGTATAGCTCGGCCATGCGGTCTCGGCTTCCGGCCCTCACGTACCACGAGGAGCGGGTCATCGAAGGAATGATGTTGGGGGCATCGCCGCCGTGAGTGATGATGCAGTGGACCTTGTCGGTGGGGTAGAAGGCCTGGCGCAGCGTGGAGACGTTGACGTACGCCTGGACGAAGGCGTCGAGCGCGTTGATGCCGAGTTGCGGGGCGAAGGCGGCGTGTGAGTCACGGCCGTGGAATGTGACGTCGATGTGGCGGACGGCGAGGACCTCCGGGTCGAGGACGTCGTCGGGAGACGGGTGGATCATCATGCTTGCCGCGGCATCGTTGAAGGCGCCGGCTTCGATGAGGTCGACCTTGCCGCCCTTCATCTCCTCAGCCGGTGTGCCGAGGACCGTGACCCGGACACCCAGGTCGGCGGCGATCCCGGCGAGCGCCGCTCCGGCGCCGAGGGCAGAGGTGGCGATGATGTTGTGACCGCACGCATGTCCGACGCCCGGAAGGGCGTCGTATTCGGCGCAGATGATCACCTCGGGGCCGGCGGTGCCGGCGCGCGCTGCGAACGACGTGTCGAGTCCGTAGGCCGGATACTCGACCTCGAACCCATGCCGGCCGAGGAAGTCTGCGAGCCGGGCCGAGGTCTCGTATTCCTCGAATCCGATCTCGGGGTTTTCGTACATCCAGCGGCTCAGTTCCCGGAGTTCGTTCTCGATTGAAGTGAAGGCCTCGTGCGCGGCTGCCTTGCGGTCCATGGCGTCCTTTCGTCTCACACACCACACTAGGTTCTTGCGTACCCGGCTTCCCTCTGCGGGCCAGTCGAATACGCACGTATGCTCCGGACCGGTCGCCTCCCGTTCTTGCGTATCTGGACGGACACGCTCGGGAAGCGAGATACGCCGGAATACGGGACGTCGCGAGGGTCTTCACATCGGCCCATCGGGGCCGCATATTGTCGACGTGGGATACGAAACCGCGGCTGCCGTTGCCCGACAACAACACGGCGTGATATCGAAGCATCAACTGGGCGAACATGGGGTCGCTCCGAAGGCCATCACGTCGCACGTGCGGTCCGGCCGGCTGGAGCGTGTCGCCCTGGGAACGTACAGGTATCCGGCAGTCCCGCCCTCTTGGCGGCAGGAGGTGATGATTGCGGTACTCGCCGCCGGTCCGGAAGCGCTTGCTTCGCACGCGACGGCCGCCACGTTGCACGGGATCCTCGACAGACCTTTGGAGGATGTCGAGGTAGTCGTTCCCCGCTGGAGACGCAGGCACCAGTCCTTCGTCGTTCATGAATCGAAGGATCTCGAGCATGAGGATCGCGACATCGTCGACGGAATACCCGTCACATCCCCGGCCAGGACGGTCGTCGATCTCGGCGCAGCGGCACCCTGGCTGGTCGAGAAGGCCCTCGATCGGGCGCTCCGCACTCGACTGGTGACCCTGAGCGACGTTGTGCGATTCGTGGCGCGAGTGGCGCAGAAGGGCCGATCAGGGGTTGGTGTGATTCGGCCCCATCTCGAATCGAGGATTGGCTGGACCGGTCTGACAGAGAGCGATCTTGAGGACCTGTTCCGGCAGGCTTGGGGCGATCGAATACCGCAGCCCGAAGCGCAGTACATCATCGAGGATCCAATGTGGGGCTTCGTCTGCCGCTCCGACTTCGCGTTTCCTGCGCACAAGATTCGAGTCGAGCTCGATTCGGAAGCGTTCCACATGGATCGTCCGACCTTCCAAAGGGACCGATCCGTCCAGAACAGAACCGGATTGATGGGATGGACGACTCTTCGCTACACGTGGCAGGACCTGACGACGAGACCGTGGGTGGTCGTAGCCGAGGTGAACGCGGCTCTTGACTCCGGCGTACCCCCCTTGAAACCACCGGAACCCAGGTACGCCAGAACTGAATGGCGAGCGTCGGGACCCGGCCGCACCACCAAACATGCCTACCCGGCTATCCGGTATGGGTGAACGACAGACGCCAGAACGGGAGAACAGAGTAGGGTTCCCCGGTGTATCGACTCGGGGTCGTCTTGCTCGCCGTCGCCGTCATGGGTTGCTCGTCGGACGTTCCGCCGGCATCGACGGCCGCGGTGGCTCCTCCCACTACGACGGTGGCTGCCGAGTCCACGACCACCCTGGCGACCATCGAATCGTGTGACGACGTCCCGTACCGACCCCTCTTCGTTCCCGATCGAGTGGCCGGTGCCGGCGCCGTGGCTGGAAGCTCCGACGACGATCCGTATCTGGCGATCCCCGGCACGACGGTCGACGTGTGGGTCGANNGCTCGGGAAGACGGCGCACTTGGCCCTCTTGCGGACGGCGTGTGGGCCGTCGCATGGTTCGAGAGTGATGCACGTTGCGACCTCTACACGCTCGTTCTCTACCCGCCGACGTCGGCAAACGAGGCGCTCGAGGTGGCGGAGTCTCTCATCCCCGCCCGGTAGCGACGTTCCGGCGTATGTGCGTTTCCCCATTCGGAGAACGAGCTACGCAAGAACGGAGATGGCGAGAAAACGGACCCGGCCGGCGGGAGAACCGCCGGCCGGGTCCGTGGGATCGTTATCTACTCGTCTGTCAACCCATCGGGGGAGGAGGCATGGGAGCCTCGCTCGGNNGCCGGATCGGCGTCCACGAACAGGTCGCGGATCGCCCCGATGCTGCCGAGGATCCCGGACGTCTCCACGGGCATGAAGATCTTCGTCGCTTGCCCGTCGGCGATGCCCTGCAGCGCCTCCAGGTAGCGGATGGCGATCAGGTCCGGCGTCGGGTCTCCGGTGTGGATCGCGCTGAACACCCGCTCGATCGCCTGGCCTTCACCTTCGGCGACGGTGAGCTTCTGGTACTTGTCGGCATCGGCGACCCGCTTGATGGCCTCGGCCTCACCTTCGGCCCGGAGAATCTGTGCCTCCTTGACACCCTCGGCTTTGAGGATGGCGGAGCGCTTCTGGCCCTCGGCCTCGGTGACGACGGCCCGGCGGTCGCGCTCGGCCTTCATCTGCCGGTGCATGGCGTCGGTGACGTCGGCCGGCGGCTCGATCCGCTGGATCTCGACACGCACGACCCGCGTTCCCCACTTGTCGGTGGCCTCGTCGAGGATCTCACGCAGCTTGGTGTTGATCACCTCGCGCGAGGTGAGCGCAGCGTCGAGTTCAAGGTCGCCGATGACGTTACGCAGGTTTGTCTGCGCCAGCTTGATGACCGCCTGGGCGAAGTTCTGCACGTTGTACTGCAGCTTCACGGGGTCGGTCGCCTCGTAGTACACCACGGCGTCCACCGTCACGACCACGTTGTCGGCGGTGATGACCTCCTGCGGCGGGACGTCGATGACGCGCTCGCGCATGTCCACCTTCGTCATCCGCTTCACGAACGGCATCACCCAGCGCAGCCCTTCGCCGACCGTCCGCTCGTACCGACCCAGGAACTCGATGAGTCCCTGTTCGAACGGCCGCACGATCTTGAGGCCCGTGGCGGCGATGACGATCGCCATGACCGCGAGGACGATCAGTAAACCGATCAATGCCTCCATGTCTTCTCCCTTTCTCCAGTCGTCCTTGTCTCCAAATCTCCGGGCGCCCGCCCGTACGGTTCAGTCGGGCACCGCTGGTGCCCCTCCCATTGCGTGATCATTCCGCATCGTCCTCGGTCACGACCAGTCGGGAGCCGGTGATGCGGATCACCTTGACCCGAGCGCCCTTTTCGATCACCTCTCCCTCGGTGGTGGCGCGCCATTGCTCGGATTCCATCCGGACCATGCCGGTGCCGGCCATCGGATCGATCGTCTCGAGAACGATCGCTTTGGCGTGCAAGTAGCGGTTGCTCCCCACCGGTGTCGGTTCGTAGTCGTCCTGGTGATGTACGAAGCGCCGTACGTAGAACAGCGAGATGATCGACACCACGAAGAACGTGATCCACTGTGCCGCCGGCCCGGCCTCGAACCAGGCGAGGATCGCCGCCGCGCCGGCGCCGATTCCGAACGGCAGCAGGAAGAATCCTGCTGTGAACATCTCACCGATGATCATCACCACGGCGAGGATCGTCCAGACCCAGCGCCAGATCTCGAGGTCCATGTTCTCGTCTCCTTTCCCAATCCAAACTCCTATGGCCGTCACCCCCGCCACCGCTACGAGGTAGAGGAGCAAGGCCGTGCG
>JABAOG010034006.1_pt2 | contig 11714 bp, 10 predicted proteins | sample 7062131 | NCBI WGS metagenome assembly JABAOG01 (sample SAMN14538629, study PRJNA623070) | marine sediment metagenome | biome: marine biome [ENVO:00000428]; feature: marine pelagic biome [ENVO:01000023]; material: deep marine sediment [ENVO:00002113] | place: India: Arabian Sea | collected... | reverse complement strand
GATGAGGCACCGTGGCCTTCCCTGCATTCCTCGACACGTGCGTGCTCTACCCCGCCTACCTATGTGACACCCTCCTGCGGCTCGCCGAAGCGGGTGCGTACCGGCCGCTGTGGTCGGCCGACGTGCTCACAGAGCTACGCCGGAACCTGATCGAGGGTGGGTCTGCTGCACGGATAGGTGAGAGCTGAGCTGTGGTGCCGAGAGGTGCCACTGGAAGGATGTTCACCGTGCCAAAGCCGTTCCCCAAAGAGTTCCGCGACGACGTCATCCGGGTCGCCAGGAACCGTGAAACCGGGCAGCATCTGAAGCAGATGGCTGCCGACTTCGGGATCAGCGCCAGTCGTCGATGAGCCAGGTGCCGGGGCGGCTGTAGCCCTCGTCGTTGGACCGGTGCATGGTCACCCCGACCAGTCCGGCCCGGTACCCGCGCGCCACCACTGCTGCGTAGGCCTCGTGGCGGCCGGTGTTCATCCCTAGCTCAACGTGATCTGCGTGGTGGTCGACAGCCAGCGCTTCGCACGCGTCGAGGAGCGCCCCGAAGCGCCGCTCAGTACCTGGTCCCGGCCTGGCCAACCCGAACTTGACGTAGCACCCCCGGCTACCGGCCTCCGTGCCGGTGCCCAGATGGCACACGGCCATACCCGCCAGGCCCGCCGAGTCGTCGAGCAGGACGACCTCGCCGAGGTTCTGGCTCTCCACGGCGCGGATCTCGCGCTCGAGGTCAAGGCCCTCGTACGCCGTGGCGGTCAGCTCCCGGCACGCGTCGAGGGCTCGGACCCGCTCGGCGGGTGGGAGCTCGGTGTAGCGGATGGCCCAGGATGACCTCTGCCCGGCTACCGCCGGCTTGGCCATCACGGGGGTCAGGAACCGGGGCCAGAACCCGAACTTCTGGTAGAGCCCGAGGTGCTTGGCGCTGTGGGCAAAGGTGAAGAGGCCGGCGTGTGCCGTGCCCCAGCGGTCGAACAGCGCGACGGTGGCCTCCATCAGGCGGCTGGCGATGCCCTGATCCCACAGCTCCGGGCGCACCGAAAGGGGCCCGAAGAAGCCTACGCTTCCNNACATAGTCCCTGTCCCCGAACAGTGAGGCCTCGCCGGTGAACGTGTCGAACGCGGAGCGCAAGATCACATCGGCAAGGGGGAGGTCACTCTCGCGCAGCTCCCGCACGATGACGTCCGCCCGCTCGGCCACCTCCAGGGTACCGGTCTCGGTCATGGCCACTCCTTCAACGAATCGGTGTGGCCATGTTCGGAGTGGTGCCCGCGCCCCGGCATCGGGCAGGCCCCCATCTTTAGGTCATCCCGCCCCCACACGGTGACGGGCCGCGTAGGCGACCAATTCGGATCGGCCCCCGACGCCCACCTTAGCGGCCAGGTTGGCAATGTGGCGCTCGACGGTCTTCGGAGAGACATAGAGGCGGGCCGCGATCTCTCTGGTGGAGCGGCCCTCGGCGAGGAATGCCAGCACCTCCGCCTCCCTTGGGGTCACACCCAAGGTCGCCATCCGCGCCGGCAGGTCCGGGGCCGGACGGCGGCGCCGCGGCACCGGTGCGCCGGCCTGGCGGAGCAGCGATCGGCATGCCGAGGCCACCGCGGGCGGCCCGGACGGATCGAAGAAGGCCAGCGCCTCCGCCAGCCATCGCGTCGGGTTCCCCCAGCCGTCGGCGATGGCCGCCTCGGCCACCAATCGGCGGGCGTGGTGGCGGAACCAGTCGCACGGGGCGAGATCCGCGTCAGCCCGGATGAAGGCCTCCTCGGCCTCGGCAGTCCGCCCTTGCCGGCCGAGGGTCACGGCCCGGGCGTGGCCCACCCATCCTCGGATCAGCCAGTATGTCGTCAGTCCCGACGCCTCCACCTCGGCCACCGCCGCCTCACCATCGCCGACGTCCAGGGCGTGGACGAGGGCCCACAAGCCCCGGCCTGGCGCGGTGACGGGCGTGCCCCGCAACAGTTCCATACCAGCGTCCAGCTCGCGCAGTGCCCGGGCGCGGTCCTCCCGGACGACCCACAGCAGCGCCTGGGCCATGAGCAGAGCCACCCCTCGGACCTCGGGGTGGCCGCCCGAGGAGGCGACGGCCTGGTCGATGGCCACCTCCATCTCGGCCCGCTGATCCAGCAGGGCGTGAGCCACCGCCTGCAATGCGAACCCCAGTCCTTCGACGAGGGGGAGCCGCAGCCGCCGCGCCTCCGCGGCGCAGGACCGGCCTGCGTCAAGGGTCCCTTCCGGTTCGGCATGGTTGATGAACCATGCGGCCATCTGGAGGCTGGCCGTGGCAGCGGTGGCTAGTGCACCCGCGTCGAGCGCTGCCTTGCGAGCCTGGGCGAGCCGATCGAGCGGACCGCCGCCCAGCAGGTCAATGGTGCCCAGCTCGTGGAGGGCTCGCACGCGCCACAGCGTCAGGCCGTGCTGCTCGGCCAGTGCCAAGGCAGCCGAGAAGGCCCGGGCCGCTGAGGTGAGGTCACGCAGGCGTTCCCGTTGGCCCAGAACCGCGAGGGCCTCGCAGGCCAGCTCGTAGCGCCCAGCGGACTCTGCCGACGTCAACGCCCTCCCGGCGAGGGTCACGGCGTCGTCGAGGCGGCCCTCGCCGAGCGCCACCTGAGCGGCCAGGATGTCGAACTCGCTGGCGGCAACGCCACCGTTTGCCGCGAGCTCTCGCGCGTGGTGAAGCTGATCGAGGGCACATGCCCAATCGGCGGACACGATGGCTGTGCGAGCCAGCCACAGGTGCACCTGCGCCCTGCGTGTCGGCGGGGCCGCCAGTGCGGCCAGCCGAGAAAGCAGGCGCTGGCCAACCTCGCGCACCCGCTCGGCGTTGCCGGCCTTGACGAGCACCTCGCAGAGCGCCTCGTCGATCTCGACGGCCAGTTGCCGGTTGTCGCCCACCAGCCGTCGGGCCCGCTCCAGGTTCGCCTCGGAGCTGGTCAGCGCGGCGCTACCGAACGCCCGTCGCCCCGACTCGAGGTGCAACACAGCGGCCCGGGACGGTTCCCCAGCCTGTTCGGCGAGCTCGGCCGCCAACTCGCACCACTCCCCCGGCAGTCCCGGATGAGCGGCCTCGACCGCACGGAGACCGCGCGCGGCGAGGGTTGCTCGCTCCGGCGGAAGAAGCTCCGCGAGGATGGCCTCCCGAGTCAGCGCATGGCGGAACCGGAAGCGTGGCCCGGGGTCGGCGGCCTCCACGGACAGCAGCTGAGCATCGACAGCACGGCGCAGGCGATCGACAACAGTGGCTTCGTCTTGGTCGCTCATGTTCGCCAGCAGGCGCCAGTCGAAGCTTCGGCCTTGTAGTGCCGCCGCGACGAGAAGGTCCCCAACGCCCGGCCGTGAGGCGAGGCGGCGCCACACGGTCTCGGCAAACGTGGCGGGGACGGTCAGCCCCGGTGAGCGGTCGAGGACCCAGCCGTCTGCTGTCCTCTCCAACTCGTGGGCCTGGACCATTGCCACCAGCAGCTCCTCGACGAGAAAAGGCAGTCCATCGGCCCTTGCCACGACCACCTCGGCAAGCTGGCGGGGGATTGCCGGAGTGCGCAGGCAGCCCTCGACAACCGACACGACCTCCTCGTCGCTCAGCCTCCGCAGCGACACCATCGTTGCGGAGCGTCGTGCGGCGAGATCGTAAGCGCACGACAGGGCCCTGCTGGGTTCCTCGTCACGAAGCGAGATCACACAAAGGACCGGTTCCTCCGCGATGTTGTCGGCGAGGTACTCCACGACCTCGACAGTCTCGGCGTCCGCCCAGTGCAGGTCCTCAAGCAGGAGCACGCAGCCAGGACCGTCACCCAGGGCGGCGAGCAGCCTGACCACGGCTTCGCCCAGCACCACGAGCGACTCCTCGCCGGGTGACTCGCCAGGGAGACGCCACTGCGGGACGAGTCGGCCGAGGATGGGCAGAAACGGTGTCAACTCCCGAACCTGCGGTGGTCCCGACTTACGAAGGTGCGAGAACAGTGCCTCCGCGATCGGCCGGAAGGGGTGCGGGCTGTCGCGCTCAACCGCCCGGCCGGTCAGCACCTGCGCCCCCCGACGAACACCTTCGGTGGCGACCTCCCACAACAACCGCGACTTGCCAACCCCGGCCTCGCCCGCGACCACCAGCGTCGCGCCGTGTCCGTCAGGCAGGCGATCTAGGGCGCGTCGTAGCTCCTGCCACTCCTGCTCACGGCCGACAACCACGGGGCACCGTAGGTCCCGCACCAGGCCAGTATGCCACCGGCGCAGGTGCGGTAGCGGAACAGAGCCAATCGCTTCGGCCAACGTCGGCCCGGGTGGTGCCGACGACGTCGCCGCTAGGGTGGCGAGCCAATCCTGCACTCCGACCGCGTACCGCTTCGTAGATGTGGCGCGGTCGAGATCATCAAGCGCGGGGGGTCTGTCGCGGTCGCTGCACCTCGAGACTTTTTCTCACACTGCGCCAACATCCGGTCAGAAGATTCGTTTGGAGGCGCGACCCATTCGAAGCTTCTCGCCGGACACCCTGCTGCATTCTGGACGAAATGACGCGCGAGCTTGAACGCGCGATGGTCCCGGGTGCTGCACAGACGCATGGGACATTGGAAACGAGCCTCCCTGCGATCAGCCATGATCGGACCTGGTTTTTCGATCGCAGACGTGGTGCCGTCCGTGGTGCGAAACGCTGTGAAGCGACGCGAGCAGGGGTGCCATAGCTGGTCGTGATGAGGGCATAGTGGCTTGTAGAGGCCATGGTCGACCTCGTCGGGGCTACTCATAATCCCTGGGTCGCGGGTTCGAGTCCCGCCCGCCCCACCGCTGACCTGCGGGAATGTCGTTGGTGGATTGCCGGCCGGTGGACCGTCGGGACAGGCCGCGGGATGTGGCCGCGTTCGAGGCGACCCGCAAGGCGTGCGCGGAGGTGGGCTGGCCGCGGCCCTTCCTACGATCAGGGAACGGGTGCGTGGAGCGGTTGCGAGGCTCCTGACCTCGGGCCGTCGGTTCACACCCTGACGGCATGTTCGACGGCTTGGTCCATCGTCATGCGGGTGCCCACGTCCCACCATTGGCCGATCAGTTCGGCGTCGACTGACACTCTGAGCGATTTGACGACCTCGTTCATGCGCAGCCGATCGTGCGCCGAGATGAACCCTTCTAGGGAGTCGCGGAGGTTCTCGGAGAATCCCAGGAGCTGAGCGGCATTTTCATACTGGTCTGTTAGGATCGCCAGCCAGCCGATTCTTCTGAGGGCGGCCGTTACGGCAGCTTGGTTATCCAACGTCAGGAAGCCGTTCAGGGCCTTGGACAGGTGTTCTCGACTCGCGCTGAAATCACCTTCATCGGACAGCATCTCACCGAGGTACATGTTGATGAGGGCGGTGCAGTTCTCGTCACCGATCTGTCGATGGAGTCGGAGAGCCTCGTCGAATTGGCGTTTGGCATCCTCGAGGTCGCCGGTCATCATGGCCACCATCGCCAATCTGCTCTTGCAGTGGGCAACGACGTAGCGGGCCTCTGTTCCTTCCACCATTTTGAGACCTCGCTCGATGATTTGACGACCCTCTTGGTACATCCCTACGCCTGCCAGACTGTCCCCGAGCCGTGCGGAGAACGAGCCGGCGGTGTAGCGGTCCCCAAGGTGGACCAGGGCTTGAATTGCTTGTTCCATGTGTGCGTGGCCCTGATCCTGGTCTGAGGCGAACATGTACGAGCCGAGCATCATCATTACGTACGCCTCACCCCAGGGGTTGTTCGCGGCGGAGAAGAGCGCCATGCTCTCCTTGATCAATTCGACACCNNGGTGTGCCGAGCCTGGGCTTGAGCCAAGCTCACGGTGGCCCAGGCAACGTCCAGTGGCGTGCCGTGGGCGCGGAGTATCGGGAGACCCCTTTCCAGAAGGGGCTTGACTCTGGCAGGGCGAGTCCGTCGCACTTCGAGGGACCCGAGTTTGGCCACCATGCGGTTGCGGAGCACGGGATCGGCACCTTGGGTGGCTTCGTAGACTCGCTCGAACCAGTCTCGGGCCTCGTTCCAGTAGCCGCGCAGCCACCAGAACCAGCCCATCGCGGCGGCGAGACGCAGCGCCCATTCGTCTCGTCCTTCGTCGAGGGACCAGCCAATGGCCTTGCGCAGGTTGTCGTGCTCCCGATCCATCCGGCGGATCCAAAGCTCCTGCTGGTGACCTCGAAGACCCGGCTCGGAGGCCTCGGCGAGCTGGAGGAAGTACTCGGTGTGACGTCCGCGGGCGAGATCTTCCTCCGTCTCGGCTGATCCCAGCTTGACCAGGGCGTACTGGCGCACCGGTTCGAGCAGCCGGTAGCGGTTCGAGCCCTCCGCCTCGGAGATCTCAACGAGCGATCGATCAACAAGGCGGCCAAGAAGATCGAGTACTTCAGATTCGCCCGGCTCGCAGACGGCCTCGGCCGCTTCCAGCGTCCAACCTCCGGCGAACACCGCCACCTGTCGGAAGAGCGACCGTTCTTGAGGGGAGAGGAGGTCGTAGCTCCAGTCCATCGCTGCTTCCAAACTGGTGTGCCGACCTCGATCGACCCTGTCGGAGGTGATGAGCCGGAACTGATCATCGAGGCGCTCGAGGATCTGGTCCGGGGTCAGCAGGTTGCTATGACAAGCGACCACCTCGATCGCCAATGGGAGGCCATCCAGCCTCCGGGTGATGGCCTTCACCGCCGAAATGTTCTCCGGGGTCAGCCGAAAGCTGGGTTGGAGCTGAGCAGCCCGATCCCGAAAGAGACGGACGGCCTGCGTCTCTTCGAGCTCTTCTGCCTCGGCGCCGGGGACACGCAGAGGGGGGACCGGGTAGACGACCTCACCGGAAACGCCGAGCAGCTCTCTGCTGGTGGCCAGGATCCTCAGTCGAGGGCATCGAGTGAGCAGAGACCCTGTCAGAGATGCGCTTGCCTCCCTGATGTGTTCACAATTGTCAACTACGAGCATCAGCTCCCTCTCGGAAAGGTAGTCGACGAGCACGTCGAGCAGCAGCCTTCCCCTGCCGGTCTCCAGATCCCGGACCCCGAATGGCTCGGCGGCCTGAGCGACCACCAATGAAGGATCGGATACAGAAGCGAGCTCCACCAGCCAAATGCCGTCCGCATACTGGTCGATCAGCTTGCCGGCGACTCGCAGAGCGAGGCGAGTCTTGCCCACCCCTGCCGCCCCGGTCAGCGTGACCAGCCTCATCTCGGAGAGCAGCTTGGATACCTCTTGAACCTCCTGTTCGCGACCGATGAAGCTGGTGAGCTGAACGGGAAGGTTGTTGGGATGGAGATCCACCGAGGGAAGCACCTCCAGCTGCTGCTGGAGTATCGACTCGTAGAGATCTTGCAGTTCGGGACCAGGTTCGGCGCCGACCTCCTCAACCAGTTGCTCCCGTACACGCTGGAAGGCCTGCAGGGCATCCGCTTGTCGACCGGACCGATAGAGGGCTTCCATGAGCAGAGCCCAGGCTCGCTCTCGGAGTGGGTGGTCGCGGACGAGCCAGCCGGCCTCCGTCGCAACCTCGGCGGCTTCGCCCGACCGTAAACGTAGGTCGAGGAGCTGCTCGATTGCACTCAGCCGAAGCTCCTCGAGCCGGATGCGCTCGGCGATCAAGGATGGCCGGTCTCCGAAGTCGCCGAACGGCCGGCCCCGCCAAAGAGCGATAGCCTCTTCCAGCCTTCGACGAGATTCGTCGACGTGTCCTCGGTCGGCAAGCTCACATTCGCCCCCCGTTAGGTCCTCGAATCGTCCCGCGTCGACATCCACCGAGTCGAGGTCGAGGATCCAGCCGTCTGGCACCGAGCGTAGGCGAGAGCCGCGGTCGTTCGGTGGTTCGAGAATTCCCCGTAGACGAGCGATTAGCCCCTGAAGCAGCCGCGGCGCATTCGGCGGCGGTGGGTCGCCCCACACGGCCTCCTGCAACAGGTCGACGCGACACGCGTGCCCGAGGTGAGCGACGAGCATGGCCAGCACGGCGCGCTGCTGGGGCAATGGTCGGATCCAGGGCTGCTCCGGCGACGATCTGACCTCGATCGGGCCGAGCACTCGGACAAGCACGGTTCCTCCTAGAGGAACTCTCAGATTCGACCTTGGCGAGGTGTCCGCGGGATGTCAACACTCCACCAACACCCAATCAACAGGCTAGTGGATCCTTTGTTACAGGAGCGGTGGTTAGGGAAGGAGAGGATGATCATGACCACGGAGAGCAAGATCGACGATGCGATGTATCGAGTCGAACTTCAGCGAGACATCGATGCGCCCGTTGAGGATGTCTTCGCCCGTCTCATCGATGTCCCTGGCTACTCGAGTTGGCTACCTAAGAAAAGCGCTTCTCGCAGCTGCGGGCTCACTTCCGATGGGCCAGTCGACGTCGGCACAACTTACGTCGACCACACGGTCCTCGGTCCTATGGTGGGTGAGGTCCTCGAGTTGCAGAGGCCGACGCGCGTTGTGTTTCGCCAACGGCTCTCCCGGTTGGGACGTGTGGTCTTCGAGGCTCTGCAGACGAACATGCTAGAAGCTATCGAGGGTGGAACGAGGGTCCACCATCGATTCGACGGGAAGCTCTTCGGTCCAGCCAGGCTTCTGAGGCCTTTCGGCCCCCGCATGTCTGGGAAGGAGCGGCGCATTGTGTTGGATGCCCTCAAGGCATCGGTCGAGAAATGACCGATCGCGGGATCCCTGAAGTCCGTCACCCACGTCCCCGCCTGGTAGTTGCCACTCACCGCGCCGATCGTTACCTCCCACAAACGAGGGCGATCCGCAGCGCCCATTCGTCTCGCCCTTCGTCGAGGGACCCGCCAATGGCCTTGCGCTGGGGACTGGCCGGCACGGCTGGTCGACGCGGAGGACTGCGGCGGCCGCGCGGGCGGCTAGGGGCGCGGTGGTGGCCGATCGCGAGGGTGAAGGCAAGGGTGCTGCGCGCCTCGATCTCGTCGGGGTCGTCGACATAGGTCCCGAACATGGTCCGCAGGTAGCCGATCCGGGCGTTGTCGACCCGCTTCAGCCGGGTCGCTACGTCGGCGTCGTGGCGTGCCCACGAGCGGACCGCGAGTTCGATCGGCAGCAGCTCGCTGGAGAAGGTCAGTAGGCCGGCCCTCCGCATCTTCCCCGCCGCGTCCCCGCCTTCCTCCTCGACTCGGGCGATCACGTCGTCGGTCGTGCGGCGCTCCCACTCGTCGAGCATCTCGGCCAGCAGGGCGCCGCGGTTGGGGAAGTAGCCGTAGAACCCGCCCTTGGTCACGCCGAGCTTCGCCGCAAGTGCTTCGACCCGGACCCCTTCCGGCCCGCCTTCCGCGAGCGCTTCCAGACCCGCGGCTACCCAACGATCGCGGGGCGTACGGGCTGGTGCGGGCATGGGACTCGGACTTAGATGAGGAATGGGCGCTCGACCCCAGGGAGGCCGGCATGAGAATCCCGCTCGCAGAGCACACCTCGCGGCCCTGGCGCATCCACGAGATAACCCGCGATTTCGAGGTCGAGGACGTCTGGGCATTACCAACACCCGGCGGACCGGCCGACTTCGAGCGGCTGATCTCGGCACTGACCACCGCCGGGCGGCCGGGCAATGACGCCACTGGGATTCCCCGCCTGATCTGGGCGGTCAGGTGGAAGATCGGCGAGCTGCTCGGGTGGGACCGGGATGACGCCGGGCTGGAGAAGCGGGTCCCGACCCTGAGGCACCGCCTGCCTGCCGACCTGCGTGAGGCACCACGGCCCCAGCTCGGGGAGCTGCCATTCTCGGCGCTCTATCAGCTCGATGACGAGTTCGCGGCGGAGATCGCCAACGCCACCGTGCACGGGGTCATGCACCTCGGCTGGGTCGAGGACGGCGCCGGCCGCTACCGGGGCCAGATGGCGGTGCTGGTCAAGCCGAACGGTCACCTCGGGCGGCTCTACCTGGCCGCGATCAAGCCCTTCCGCTACCTGATCATCTATCCGGCGCTGATGCGGAACTACGAGCGTCGATGGCAGGCGGTCACACATGACCGCGGCTCATCCGCCACCGTGACAAGCACCCTCGGCGTCCAGCAGGTGCCCGAGTCGATCACAGACGCGTTCGACGCCGACTACGCCGACGCGTTCACCCACCCCACGGACGTCACCGCCACGCCGGAGCAGTGGGCGCGGACAACGCTGGAGGACGTCGCAGGCGACGGAGGGCAACGGATCTGGCGCAGGGTCCTGGGACTCCGCCTCACGCAACCGCCGTGGACGGACACCGTGGCCGGCTGGGGCGTGGCGGAGCGCGGCGACGACTGGATCCGGCTCGAGGCCAGCTCCGGATCCCTCACGGCAAACCTCGTCCTCCTAGCCGACGATCGCTCGGTGACGCTGACCACCCTGCTGCGATACGACCGGCCGCTCGGCCGGATCGTGTGGACCCCGACCTCCCCGCTCCACCGTCGGCTGGTGCCGGGATTGCTCCGCGATGCCGCGGCACGCCTGGCCGAGTAAACCGAACGTCGTCGTATCCAACTGTCGGGCGATCCCTGGGCGGGGCCAGCGGGAGCAGGCATCCGCCGACCAGAGGCGGTTTCGACAGATCTACCGCGGTCAACCGGTCAGATAGCGCTGGATCGTGGGGCCGACCTGCTCGATGATCAGATCGTGTTCCATGGCGACGACGGGCGGCAACCGCAGGATGTGCCGTGTGAGCGCCAAGCCGAGAAGCTGACTTGAGATGAGACCGGCCCTCCGGGAGGCCTCCCTGGAATCGCCGACCACCGACGTCACTGCCGGCACGAGCTGGCCAGCGAACGTGTGCTGCATCCGCACGCGAGCGGCCTTTTCGGTAGCCGCGGAACGCAGCAATATCAGCAGAGCGTCGTCCCNNCCCAGCGCTCGAGGAAGTGCGCGACCAGTACCGCCCCGAGCTGGTCTCGTGGGACGACCGATACGTCGGGCAGGCGTAGGTCGAGATCGACCGCGGTGGCGAAAAGCTGCGCCTTGGAGCCGAAGTAGCGCATCACCATCGACGGGTCGATCCGGGCGCCGGCCGCGATCGCTCGGATGGTTGCCCGGTCGTAGCCGTCAGCGGCGAATTGCGCCTGGGCGGCCCGCAGGATCGCCGCGCGGGTCGCGTCCGACCGCCGAGGTGGTGCTGCCTCGTCCGCCATATGCACCGACTGTAGGCCAACACCCGTTGACCCACACAGCCAACTCCCCGTACCGTCCATGCCAACAGCCGTTGGCCAACAGGCGTTGGCCACCTTACGCGAGGCAGGTCCGATGGCATTTCGGCCATACGACGTCATCGTCGTCGGAGCGCGTGCCGCCGGCGCGGCGACGGGAATGCTGCTCGCTCGCACCGGACTGCGGGTGCTCGTCGTCGACAGGGCCCGGTTCCCGAGTGACACGCTGTCGACGCACGCCATCCAGATCACCGGTGTCTCGTGCTTGCGGCGATGGGGTCTGCTCGAACGACTTCGCGCCGCCGGCACACCGGCAACGCCCGAGGTCCGGTTCGACCTCGAGTACACAGCGCTGCAAGGGCGGTTTCCCGGCTACGACGGTGCAGACGCGCTCCACTGCCCGCGGCGCACCGTGCTGGACGCGCTCCTGGTCGAAGCGGCCCGCGAGGCTGGAGCCGAGGTCCGGGAGAACGTCACCGTTGAGACACTCACCTGGGATGAAAACCGGGTGTCGGGGATTCGGGGCCGCGAGCGGGCCGGGCCGCAGTTCAGCGAACGCGCCCGGCTGGTCGTCGGCGCGGACGGCAAGCACTCGCGCGTCGCTTCCGCCGTCAACGCAGCCAGCTACCGGCAAAGGC
>JABAOG010002497.1_pt1 | contig 11718 bp, 12 predicted proteins | sample 7062131 | NCBI WGS metagenome assembly JABAOG01 (sample SAMN14538629, study PRJNA623070) | marine sediment metagenome | biome: marine biome [ENVO:00000428]; feature: marine pelagic biome [ENVO:01000023]; material: deep marine sediment [ENVO:00002113] | place: India: Arabian Sea | collected... | reverse complement strand
GCGGCGCCTATGCGACCCTCAGCCCCGTCGTGCTGTCGCGCGGCGTCATCCACGCGGCCGGGCCGTACCGCTGCGACAACGTGCGCATCGTCGGCCGGGCGGTGATGACGAACACGCCGCCGAACGGCGCGTTCCGCGGCTTCGGCGCGCCGCAGACCCAGTTCGCGCTCGAGGTGCACATGGAGCGCATCGCCGAGGNNCGGACGGCAGCGCGCTCCAGGTCCTGCGCGAGGCCGTACGCCGCTCGCGTTTCCACGCCAAGCGCCGCGCCTACCGCGGCACACGGCGCGGGATCGGGCTCTCCCTCTTCTTCCACGGCGCGGGTTTCACGGGCGCCGGCGAGCGGGTGCTGGCCTCCCGTGCCGCGCTCGAGCTGACCGCGACCGGCGTGCGCATCCGTTCGGGTACGGTGGAGATCGGCCAGGGTACGCGTACCATCCACGCGCAGATCGTGGCCGAGACGCTCGGCATTCCGGTGGCGAACGTGGGCCTGGCCGAGCCGGACACCGCCCGGGTACCCGACAGCGGCCCGACGGTGGCGTCCCGCACCTGCATGGTCGTGGGCGGGATCCTGAAGCGCTGTGCCGAGGAGCTGAGGGACCGGCTCGGCGGCCTCTCGCCCTCGGAGTACTACCGCCGCCACGGCCCGCTCGTCGTCACCAAGGATTACCAGCCGCCGCCCGGGCCGGCGTTCGACGAAGAGCGCTACAGCGGCGATGCCTACGGCACGTACGCCTGGGCGTGCGACGTGGCCGAGGTCGAATACGATCCCGACACCTACGAGGTCCGCCCGGTGCGGGTCACCGCGGTCCAGGAGGTGGGCAGAGCGATCAACCCGACGCTGGTGGCCGGCCAGATCGAGGGCGGCACGGCCCAGGGGATCGGGTTCGCGCTCTTCGAAGAGGTGGTGATGCGCGGCGGCGCGATGGCCAATGCGCGGCTCACCGACTACCTCGTTCCGACCACGCGGGACACGCCGGAGATCGACGTGGTGATCCTGGAGAACCCTTACGCCCACGGTCCGTTCGGCGCCAAGGGGGTGGGTGAGCTGCCCATCGATGGACCCGCGCCGGCCATCGTGAACGCGATCCGGCAGCTCGGCCTGGACGTGCGCGCGCTACCGGCCACGCCCGAGCGGATCATGGAGGCGGCATGCGGTTCACCGTGAATGGCCGGGAGGTCGAGGTCGAGGCGCATCCCATGAAACGCCTGCTCGATCTGCTGCGCGAGGACCTGGGGCGCTCACCGGCACGAAGGAGGGGTGCGGCGAGGGGGAGTGTGGCGCGTGCACCGTGCTGGTGGACGGTAGGCCGGTCTGTTCCTGCCTGGTGCCGGCCGTGCACGTCGCCGACGCGGCCGTCACCACCATCGAGGGCCTGGGAGGGGACCAGCCGTTGCAGCGCGCCTTCATCGAGGCCGGCGCGGCGCAATGCGGGATCTGCACGCCCGGCATGATCATGGCCGCACTTACGCTGGGGCGCCGACCGTCGCGGCGCCGGATTCAGCAGGCGCTCGCGGGGAACCTCTGCCGGTGCACCGGATACGAGGCCATCTACCGTGCGATCCAGGCCGCCGCGGCCCGACCGGAGCCGGCGCCCGCCACGACGCGACGCGGTGCGGTCGAGCGGCACCCGGTATGAGCGGGCCGATCTCCTCGCTGGAGCTGCTTCGGCCGTGTTCGCTGGAGCACGCTCTTCGCCTGCTCGGCGAGGATCCGTCGCTCGTTCCCCTGGCGGGGTGCACGGACCTCTACGTGATGCTGAACGCCGGCTCGCCGCCGGGCCGCCGTTTTCTGGACCTCGCCCGGCTGGGAGAGCTGGGGCACATCGAACGGCGGGGCGAGTGCCTCTCCATCGGTGCGCTCGCCACGTTCACGCGGCTCAGGCGCTCGCGCCACGTACGCGCGCACCTGCCGATGCTGGCGGCGGCGGCGAGCGGGATCGGGGGCGCGCAGATCCAGAACCGCGGCACGCTCGGAGGCAACATCGTCAATGCGTCTCCCGCCGCCGACACGCTTCCCGTGCTCGCCGCTGCCGGCGCGGTGGTGGTGCTGCGCAGCGTGAGCGGCCAGCGGCGCATCCCGTTCACGGCCTTCTACACGGGCTACCGGCGGACGGTCATGCGCCCCGACGAGCTGGTCATTGCGGTCGAGGTCCCGCCGGTCTCGGGAACACAGTGGTTTCGCAAGGTGGGGACTCGGGCGGCCCAGGCCGTCTCGAAGGTGGTGATGGCGGCGGTCCGGGGGCCGATGCCCGTCGTCGCACTCGGGAGCGTGGCGCCGACCGTGGTGCGGCTGCCGCGTACCGAGGCGCACCTGGCCGCCGGCGGGTCGATCGAGCGGGCGGCGGACCTGCTCCAGGACGAGATCCGGCCGATCGACGACGTGCGATCCACGGCCGGCTACCGCCGGCGAGTGGCGGCGAACCTGCTCCGGCGGTTCTGGGAGGACACCGACCCGTGAAACGCGAGGACGATGCGCCCGACCTGGTGGTCCGCGGCCGGCGCGTCGCGACACCGGACGGCGTGATCCCCGCCGCCGTCCACGTGCGCGCCGGCGTGATCGAGGCCGTGGCCGACTACGAGGCCGTACCTCGCGGCGCCCGGCGGCTGGAGCTGGGCGATGCCGTCCTGCTGCCGGGGCTGGTCGACACGCACGTGCACATCAACGCGCCCGGGCGCGCGGAGTGGGAAGGCTTCGAGACGGCGACTCGCGCGGCCGCGGCGGGCGGCGTCACCACGCTCGTGGACATGCCCTTGAACAGCGTTCCCGCGACGACTACGGCCGCGGCGTTCGCCGCCAAACGCGCGGCGGCCGAGGGGCGTTGTTGGGTGGATGTGGGTTTCTGGGGTGGGCTCGTCCCCGGGAACGAGGAGGACCTGCACGCGCTCTTCGAAGCAGGCGTGCTCGGCTTCAAGAGCTTTCTCGTCCCCTCCGGCGTGGACGAGTTCGGCCATGTGGGTGAGACGGAGCTTCGACGGGCGCTCCCGGTGGTCGCGGAGTTGAAGCTGCCGCTCCTGGTGCACGCCGAGCTCCCCGGCCCCATTGCGGCGGCGGCGCCACCGGTGACGTCGTCTCCACGGCGCTACGCCANNGAATCGGCCGAGGTGGAGGCGGTGCGGTTGTTGTTCCGACTCTGTCGCCGGACGTGTGCCCGCGTACACATCGTCCACGTCTCGGCGGCGAGTGTGGTGCCCGTGTTGCGCGAGGCCCGACGGGAGGGCCTGCCGCTCACCGCCGAGACCTGCCCGCATTACCTTCACTTCGCCGCCGAGGACGTGCCGGACGGCGCCACGGAGCTGAAGTGTGCGCCGCCCATCCGCGGCCGGGACAACCGCGAGCGGCTCTGGGCCGCCCTCGTCGCCGGCGAGCTGGACCTGGTGGTCTCCGACCATTCCCCCTGCCCGCCGGAGCGAAAGCTGCGGGACTCCGGCGACTTCCTGGACGCATGGGGCGGCATCGCATCGCTCCAGGTGGGGCTCTCCGTGGTCTGGTTCGGGGCGCGCACGCGCGGCCACGACGCGGCGGACGTGGCGCGCTGGATGGCCGAACGGCCCGCAGAGCTGGCGGGGCTCGAGCGGCGGAAGGGCGCGATTGCGCCGGGGCGCGATGCCGACTTCGTGGTCTGGCGGCCCGACGCCGAGTGGGTGGTCGATGCCGAGACGCTGCACCACCGGCACCGACTGACGCCGTACGCCGGACACGCGCTCCCCGGCGTGGTGGAGGCCACGTATCTGCGAGGCGAACGGATCTACGACCGCGGGGCGGCGGTGGGCGTGCCCCGGGGCCGGTTGCTCGTGCATCGGGGAAACCTGCCGGCTGCGGCGCCCTGATCGATCCGGCCGGCTTGCCGCTCGGCGGCCCGTCGTCGTTCGCCGCCGAAGTGGCGTTCGCGTCCCGGGGAACGGGTCCGCCGCCCCGCTCGCCGCCTCGCGGGGCCCTGCACATCGGGGGTGACATGGACGGCCTCGAACGCTTGAACGCGCTGTCACCGGAGCAGGCGGAGGCGGACCTGCTCGAGTGCTGCCATTCCCATGCCTGGGCACGCGCTCTGACGACAGCCCGGCCGTTCGCCGATGGGGCGGCGCTGCTCGCGGAGGCCGGCCGGGTGTGGTGGAGTCTGGGCGCGGAGCGGTGGCTCGAGGCGTTTCGCGCCCATCCGCGGATCGGCGAGCGCACGGCGGGTGTGCCGGCGGCGAGCCGCGCCGCCCGGTGGTCCGAGCGGGAGCAGGCCGGGACGCGCGACGCGGACGCGGGCGTGCTGGCGGAATTCGCGGCCGCGAACCGCGCCTATGAAGAACGCTTCGGCCACGTCTTCCTCATCTGTGCCACGGGCCGGAGCGCCGAAGAGATGCTGGCGAACCTGCGTGAGCGGCTTCGGAACGAGCCTGCCGCCGAGCTCCGCGTCGCCGCCGAAGAGCAGCGAAAGATCACCCGTATCCGACTGGAAAGGTTGCTGAGCCCGTGGGCCGAATCACGACGCACGTGTTAGACACCTGCCTGGGCCGGCCCGCGAGCGGGGTGGTCGTGTCGCTCGAGCGCCCGACCGGCGCCGACGAGGCCCCGGTCATCCTCGGTTGCGGCGCCACGGACGAGGATGGCCGGCTGCAGGTTCTGTCTCCGACCGCACGGCTGCTCGCTACCGGCATCTACCGCCTGATCTTCGATACGGGTGCGTACTACGGGGCGCGCGGGGTGGAGACCCTCTACCCCGAGGTGTCGGTGACCTTCGAGGTGCGCGACGGCCACGCCCGCTACCACATCCCGCTGCTGCTCAGCCCGCACGGCTACAGCACGTACCGCGGGAGCTGAGGTGCTTTCGATCATGAACGCCGCGAGAGAGCTGCTGGACCTGGTGCTTCGCTGGATCCACGTGGTGGCCGCCATCATGTGGATCGGCAATTCGCTGCTCTTCAACTGGCTCGATCGCAACCTGCGACCGAAGCGCGGGCGAAGGGAAGGGAGCCGGAGCGAGATCTGGCTGCTGCACAGCGGCGGCTTCTACGACGTCGAGAAGACGCTCGCGCCCGGCACGGCGATGTCACGGCCGCCGCTCCGATTCAAGTGGCAGGCGTACACCACGTGGCTGAGCGGTTTCTCGCTGCTCGTAGTGGTCTACTACCTGAGCGGCGGGGCACTGCTGATCGCGCCCGGGTCGATGCTCTCGCCCGCCGCCGCCGCCGCCCTGGGCGCGGGCCTGCTGCTCGGTGGATGGATTCTCTACGAGTTGCTCTGGAGCTCACCGCTGGCGCGCCGTCCGGCGTTCGCCGCCACGGTTTCCTTCGCGCTGCTGCTCGCCGCCGCCTACGGTCTCGGCCACGTCTTCACCGGTCGCGCTACGTACCTGCACGTGGGCGCGCTGTTGGGCACGCTCATGGCCGCCAACGTGTTTCTGGGCATCATGCCCGCCCAGCGTGCGCTCCTGGCCGCAGTCGAGCGAGGCGAGCCCCCCGACGCGAGCATCTCGGCGCGCGCCAGGACGCGCTCCCTCCACAACAACTACATGACGTTTCCGGTCATCATTCTCATGCTCAGCAGCCACTTCTCCACGTTCCAGGGGGAGCGGGGGAACTGGCTCGTCCTCGGCGTGCTGATCCTGGTCGGCGCGGGCGCGCGCCACATGCTGAACATGCGCTTCTCCTACCGGCACTGGGTCCCTACGCTCGGCGCCACCGCCGCGGCCGGCATCGCGGCGCTCTACCTCCTCGGGGCTCGTCCGGCCGGGCGGCCGCCCGCCCGACACGCGGCCGGCACCACGGACGGGGTCGTACCGTTCGAGACGGCCGAGCGGATCATACAGAAGCGCTGCACGGTGTGTCATTCCGCCGCCCCCGCCGATCGGAGCTTCGGCATCGCGCCGGCGGGCGTCGCGTTGGATACGCCCGACCAGATCCGCGCGTTCGCCGATCGCATCGAGGCGCGCGCGGTGGTGAGCCGAACCATGCCGCCGGGAAACAAGACGTGGATGGGTGAGGAGGAGCGGGAACTGCTCGCCCGGTGGCTGAGGCAGCGCCGCGTCGCTCCCGACGCGCAGTGATCGCGTACCGTCGACCCGGTCGTACCGGGTTCGCCGGATCCATTCACCTTGGACCGCCGCGGGCGGGCCGGTCGACCCCCCGGAAGCGCGGCGCGTCCATGCGAAGTCCGCATGATCCCGAATCCGCCGGATCCGTTCGCCCTCGGAGGGCGCCGGCTGACCACGCCGGCGGTCGGAACCACGACGCGTTCACGCGGATGCGGTATCCGTTCTCCACCCGCGTACGGCGGACCGTGGAGCCGGAAACGGGTGCGCGGTCAAGGAGCGGGACTCTGCTCGGCTCCCGCGGCCCGGACCGTCGCGGCGGCCGGCTTCACGTCCTCTGGAACGACGAGGAACCATCCGCCGGAGCGAGCGGGCGCCGGACCGCGGGTCGCCACGGCCCGAAGCTGCGAGGCGGCGTGGGCGCGCGACGACGTCTCTTGAGCCGTGCGCGCGTGCGCTTCGGCAGCAAACGTTGCTACCGGCTCCCATCGAATCGCCGGCACGAGGACCTCCTTCGGTGGGCTTTCCACGAGCGTCTGCGATGAGCGAGCCGACCCTGGCCCCGGAAAGCGACGTCACGGCGCCCGAGCCCGCGGTCCGCCGCCGTTGCCGTCCGTCACGCGCCTGTTCAACCGCGATTTCGTACTGATCTGGCAGGGTCAGTTCGCGAGCCAGCTCGGGAACGCCGCCTTCCTGGTGGCCATGATGTCGTGGGCCTCGCAGGCCACGGATTCCGCGGGTCTCGTCGGCCTCCTCATGATGTGTTCCACGCTGCCGGCGGTGCTGCTCGGCCCCGTCGCGGGCACGCTGGTCGACCGACACTCCCGGAAGCGGATCATCGTGCTATCGGACGCGGCGCGGGGCGCCACGATGCTGGGACTCGCCTGGTTGTTCGCGACGCAAGCGGAGGCCCCGCAGGTTCTGCTGATCGCGCTCTTCGCGTTCGTCATCTTCCAGAGCAGCGTCGGAGCCGTGTTCGGCCCCGCCATCGGTGCATCGGTCCCCGACCTCGTCCCCGTCGACCGCATCGCCGGCGCCAACTCGCTCATGCAGATGTCCAGCCAGGGCTCGGCAGTGCTCGGCCAGGCGGTCGGCGGCGTTCTGATGCGGACGCTCGGCGCGCCTGTCCTGTTCCTCGTCGATGCGGTGTCCTACGTGCTTTCGGCTGTGCTGGAAGCGTGGATCCGGATACCGCAGCGTGTGCCGGAGCGAAGCCCGAGCATCGACGCGGCGCTGCTGGCGTACCGGCGCGACACCCGCGAGGGCTTCCGTTTCGTCTGGAGGTCGCGCGGCATGAGGTCGTTCCTGCTTCTGACGGCGGCCTTCNNTGTTCGTGCTGCTCCCGTTCTATGCGGACGACGTCCTGGGCGCGGGTGCCGAATGGTACGGATTCCTCCTCGCGGCCTTCAGCGGCGGTTCACTCGCGGGGATGTCCGCCGCCGGTGCGTTGCGTCTCGTCGCGCGCCGACGGGCGAGGCTCCTGCTCGCGGCGTTTCTCTTCACGCCGCTCGGGCTCGGCGCGCTCGGCGCGACCGACTCGCGCGCCCTCGCACTCGCGCTCATGTCGGGGATGGGGCTCCTCATGGGAGTGCTCAACATCTACGCCTTGACGCTCATCCAGGTTGCGACGCCACACGAGCTGCGGGGGCGCGTGATGGCGCTCGTCTTGACGCTGGTGCACGCGGCGAGCCCGGCGGGAATGGCGCTCGGGGGCGTGCTCGGCGACGTGACCGGCCGAAACCTGTCGCTGATCTTCGGTGCGTGCGCGTCGGCCGCATTCCTCGTATCCGTGACCGCGCTGTCCGGAAAGCCGTTGCGCGAATTCCTGGCGCTCGAGCTCGCGGACGCGGCGAGCGGTCATCCCGCCGGCTCGCTCGCATCCTCCGGATGAAGCAGCGGGTTGTGGCGCGCGGGGAGCGGAAAGCCGAGCTCGTTGCCCCAGGCGTCGAGCAACTGGATCATCGTGTGCACGCGGCGCCAACCTTCCTGGCGCGCGACGGGGCTGTGCAGGAGACCGGGAAGCGGGAGCAGCTCGCTGATGACGTAATCGAGCGTGTAGGTCCTGGGCGCCAGCGGTCGCCGCTCCGCCCACGGATCCGAGTCGCACGCGATCTCGCGCCCGAGCTGCGCGCCGGTCGCCAGCGAACGGGCCATCCCCACCGCGCCGAGGGCATCCAGTCGGTCTGCATCCTGAAAGGCGCACCCGAAGCACGTCCGCGGAGGCGTGCCGCGGCTTCTGCTGTGGTTCAGGATCGCATCGTACGCCAATGCCACTTCGCGGTTGGAGAACCCCAGCGGAGGAAGCAGGTTCGCGGCCAGCTCGGCCGACAGGAGGCTCGCCCGTGCGCGATCCGGCGAGTCCTTGGGTATGTTGACGGCGTCGTGCAGCAGCGCCGTCGAGATCGCGAGGCGGATCGACGGCTCGCCTCGCGTGAGCCGCACGGCCCACGCCGCCACGCGGAGGAGGTGGTCGACCGCATGCGACGCGTCGCCATCCGCAAGGCGGCCGTCGAGGTGGTTCAACAGCGAGGACAACTCCGGGTCCTCACGCACGTACTGCCTGGCCCGCAGCGGCGTGAACGACTCGGGTCGTTGCGCCCGGGATGAGCGTCGCGATGTCGTCGCGAACCCCACTCGGTCGGGCTGTCGACGTCCGTTCAGACTGCGGCTCTCCATCACGCGGAAGTCCACGTCCCTGGGCTTGCGCCGGTCCTCGCAGCCGGTCGGGCGGCGGAGTGCTGTGCGGCGGAAGGGCCGGGGACACGCTCGACCCGCGCCGTACGCCCGAACAACCTCCGCCAGAGTCGTGTGACGCGAGACGGCGCGCTCGCCGCCGACCGATCGCCTCGACGTTCCGTGCTCTCGGATTCGACGGCGAGGTCATCGTCGACCACGAGCGGCTCGGCATCCGCCGACCCGACGGCCTCGAGTGCATCGTGGAGGTCGGCGTCCGCTCTCGCGGCCAGGAACTCGAAGTCGTCAAGCTTGGCTCGTCGGGGGAAGCTCGGGTCCATGGTCCCCTCGTTTCGATGATCGTTGGCGGAATCCCGGCCCTCGCCGTCGAAAACCGCCGGGGACTGGCGGATCCCGCCCAGCGGCGTGCACGGGCTCGCTCCGCGCATCCCCGGGGACGGCGCCGTCGACCCGGCCGCCGCGGCGTACGTCACCGCTCGGCTTCGCCGGCCCGACGTCCGTCCAGCGGGTGGACTGGAGCCACCGTATCAACGTGGGGTACGCGGCGAAGGTCTCACGGGCCTGCCTCAGGTCCAGGCGCTCGCGGCTGGTGTGTGCCAACGTCTCGTCCCCGGGACCGTAACCCACGGTCGGGATCCCGTGCGCGCCGCAACTGTGTCCACCATCCGTGGAGAAACCCCAGGGGCGGACCTTCGGCGCACGGCCGGTGGCCGCGGCGATCCCCGCCGCCGCCGCGCGCACGACGGGGTGCCGCTCGGGCAGTAGGAAGGGCGGGGATTCGATCGTGAACTCCCGGACCAGCGCCGTGTACGCACGGCACCGTACCGTGTTGGGCCGGCAGTCCACGCGCCCCGCCGGCAGCTCCTTCAGGGCCCGACGAAGCTCCGCCGCCATCCGCGCGGCTGTCTGCCCGGGGAGCAGGCGGCAGTCCGTGAAGACCTGGACCAGCTCCGGCACCACGTTCCGGTTCTGCCGCGCGGGAGTGACGACCGCCGTGGGCGTGAGCGTCGCGCGACCGAGCACCGGATCGCGCGGTAGTTCCCGGTCGTAACGCCGCATCGCCTCGAGCGTCGCGGGGAGTAACGAGAGCGGATTCCTTCCCCGCTCGGGCGCGCTCGCATGCGCCGACTCCCCCCGAAGCTCGACGACGAGCTCGGCGCGGCCGCGATGACCCACGCACAGGTCGCCCGCCGTCGCCTCGCCCAGAACGACGGCGTCCGGACGCAGCTCGCCGCGCTCCATGAGGTACGCCATCCCGATCCCGCCCTCCTCCTCCAGCACGGTGAACGCGAGGTAGAGGTCTCCCTGCGGGCGCGGCTCGAAGAAGGTCGCTGCCGCGTGGAGCTGGAGCGCGAGGGAGCCCTTGACGTCCACGGCCCCACGACCGTAGAGGAAGCCGTCGGCGATCGTACCGTCCTCGGGTGGGTGCAGCCATGACTCTGCGGCGCCGGGGTCGACGACGTCCATGTGACAACTGAGCATGAGCGACGGTCCATCGCCGCGCCCTCGAACCCGTCCGAGCACGTTGCCGATCCCATCGCTCCAGACGTCGTCGAACCGGAGCGCCTCCAGCTCCGCGCGGATGCACGCCGCCACGGCGCCTTCGCCCCCGGACGGGCTGGGCAGGCCGATCAACTGGCGCGCGAAGTCGATCGCGCGCTCGAAGCCGGGCTCACGCCGCATCCCCGGAATCCTGCCCCGAGCCGTCGCCCCAGCGCGACCCGTGGATATGGCCTCGCCGCGCACGCCGGGACACGGGTGCCGGCCGCCGCCCTCTCGCCACGGTGGCGGATCGCTGCGGCTTGAGGCGATGATGTCGCAGGAAGTCCATGAACTTGAGGTAGTCGCCGGCCGGCATCCCGAAGGCCGTGACCAGCCGTTTGTAGCTGCCACCGACGCGCTCCAGCCCATTGGCGATGATGGCTCGAACCTGTGTCCGGTTCAGTTCCCGTTCGATGAACGACTGGTGGACCTCCGACCAGAAATCGGCTTCACCGGCCAGCAGTTGTGCACAACGCTGCGCCGCCGTGATGGAGCCTGGGGGAGCGGCCGTCGCCGTCGGCTCGAACGGACTCACGTGCAGCGCACCCTCCAGATCCTCGAGCGTGATCTGCGATGATTGGCCGATGTGGTATCCGGCCTCGACGCAACTGGCCAGCTCGCGAACGTTCCCGGGCCACGGGTAATCCCGGAGCTTCTCGAGCGTGTCCGGGGCGAAGTCCTTCGCCACGTGGTTGCGCCGATTCAGCCGATCGAAGAAGTAGCGGGCAAGCAGCTCCCAGTCGTCGCCGCGTTCTCGCAGGGCGGGCGCGTGTAGGCGCAGATGCCGGAGCCGGTAGTAGAGGTCCTCGCGGAACGTCCCCCGCGCGACCATCTCGCGCAGATCGCGGTTCGTGGCCGCAATGACCCTGACGTGCACGCTCCTCGGCTGCGTGGCGCCGACCGGGACGATCTCGCCGGTATTCAGCGTGCGCAGCAGCATCGCCTGGACCGTGAGCGGCAGCTCTGCGACCTCGTCCAGGAACACGAACCCGTGGTCGGCTGCCTCGAAGATTCCGCGATGGTCGGCGATGGCACCGGTGAAGGCGCCCTTCCGGTGCCCGAACAGCTCGCTGGCCGCCAGCTGGTCGTTCTGGAACTGAGCGCAATTGACGCTGACCAGCGACCGTTTGTGGGTCGTCGCGGTGAGGAACATCGCTCGCGCTACGAGGTCCTTCCCGGTCCCGGTCTCACCGGTGATGAGGACCGTGCCCTCGGCGGCGGCGAAGCGAACCGATCGGGTGAGCGTTTCGGTCAGGCGGGCATCACGTCCGATGAAGATCGTGGCTCGTTCCCGACCCCAGCGGGCGATCGAGAGATCCATGATCTTCCTGGCGATTTCGCTCTGGTACAACCCATCGTCGGGTAACGTCCACGTTTGCTCATTCGATGAGTATCTCATGGCCCACATGGCTCGGGTTGTAACCGCCGGACGGCGTCAGCGGGCGATCCGATATCACGGAGG
>JABAOG010008772.1_pt1 | contig 11721 bp, 11 predicted proteins | sample 7062131 | NCBI WGS metagenome assembly JABAOG01 (sample SAMN14538629, study PRJNA623070) | marine sediment metagenome | biome: marine biome [ENVO:00000428]; feature: marine pelagic biome [ENVO:01000023]; material: deep marine sediment [ENVO:00002113] | place: India: Arabian Sea | collected... | reverse complement strand
AAAATCATATTGACACCATATAGGAATAGCAGTTATACTTCTGGTGTACTTGATCAATCGAGTCCTAAATAGGAGTGGAAGGAATGGAAAACAGTCACAGACCCTGGCACAACAGTTACGATCCCGGCGTTCCCAAAACATTTGAGGTGCCGGACCAAACGGTTCATAGTTTACTTGAAAGTTCAGCCCAAAAGTACCCTGATCACCCCGCGATCATCTTAAAAGGAAACGAAATTTCCTATGCAGTGCTAAACAAATTAGCAGATGCGGTTGCTGCGTCCCTGGCAGCCAATGGATTTAAGAAAGGGGACCGGGCTGTAATCTATATGCCGAACACCCCCCAATTTGTCATTACCTATTATGGCATTCTCAAGGCTGGCGGCATTGTTATCGCTACCAACCCACTCTATACAGAACGAGAGCTTGAACACCAACTCTCCGACTGCGGCGCCGAAACCGTTTTCGTTCTGAGCCTTTATTACAATCAGCTCAAGAAAGTTCAAAAAGGTGGCCATACCAACGTTAAACGCATTATCGTCACCAACGTTAAAGAATATCTACCAACCCACCTCAAAATCCTCTTTACGTTACTAAGAGAAAGCAAGGAAGGTCATCGGGTGAATATTCAACCTGGAGATATGGCCTTTCAAGATTTTTTGGCGGCCGGTTTAAAGTTGCCCACACCCAAGGTAGACATATCACCATCTGATACGGCATTACTGCAATACACCGGCGGGACAACAGGGCTTTCAAAAGGCGCAATAGGCACCCATAGTGGATTGGTCGCAAACACGAGAGCNNCCGGTGAAATTATACTGACAGCCATTCCCTTGTTTCATTCATACGGCATGGTCGCTGCTATGAATTTTGCCATCTCCATCAGCGGCACCATGGTCATCATAGTCAATCCGCGCGATCAGAAAGACGTTCTTGGCAGCATAAACAAGTTTAAGCCAACCATATTCCCGGGTGTGCCTGCCATGTATGTTGCCATCAATAACAATCCCGATGTCGCCGCAGGAAAATATGACATCCGATCTATACGGGTTTGCTTATCAGGTTCCGCCCCGCTACTTCGGGAAACAAAAGAAAAATTTGAAGCCTTAACCGGTGGTAAACTTGTCGAAGCCTATGGCTTAACAGAAGCTCATGTCGCTACCCACGCCAACCCTATCGACGGCGAAAACCGTACCGGTTCTATCGGTCTGCCTCTACCCGGCGTCGATTGTAAAATTGTTGATCCCGAAGATGGTGGGAAGGAGCTTGGCGTTAATGAAATTGGGGAACTGGTGATTAAAGGGCCAAGCATCATGAAAGGCTACTGGAACATGCCCACCGAAACTGAAAACACCCTCCGGGATGGCTGGCTTTACACGGGCGACATTGCCCGCATGGATGAAGACGGCTACTTCTACATTGAAGACCGCAAGAAAGATTTGATTATCGCGGGCGGCTACAATATCTATCCTCGGGAAGTCGAAGAAGTGCTGGCCCGCCATCCCGGCGTTTTAGAAGTCACGGTAGCCGGCGTGCCTGACCCCCAACGGGGCGAAACAGTTAAAGCCTGGGTAGTCAAGAAACCGGGCGATACTACTACAGAAACAGAACTAATAGAGTGGAGCAAAGGTGAACTGGCAAAATATAAATATCCTCGCCAGATTGAATTCCGGGATGAACTGCCAAAAACCACTGTTGGCAAGGTGTTGAAGCGGGAACTGGTTAAAGAACACAAACAAAAAACCCCAGTTTAATTCATACCCAAGCCGCTGCAAACAAGCTGCCAGGCGATGAATAAAATCTCACGCAAAGCCGCCAAGACGTAAAGCATTAGCCCTTTCTTGGCGGCTTTGCGCCTGAGCGTGAAATTAACGGAAGTCTTTCGTGAACCCGAAACCTCAAGAGAATATAACTGTCCCGGTCGAGTTGCTGACAGCCTTACGTACAGCCGAACGGGTCACTATCTTGACCGGCGCCGGCATCTCGGCCGAATCAGGCGTCCCAACCTTTCGAGAAGCTCAAACCGGCCTCTGGGCCAGGTATGACCCCCAGGAGCTGGCAACCCCCCAGGCTTTTCGTCGCAATCCCAAATTAGTCTGGGAATGGTACGCTTGGCGTCGGGAATTGGTAGCCGGTGTCCAACCAAATGCCGGACATAAAGCTCTGGCCCGCCTCGAACAACTCATTCCTAATCTAACTCTCATTACCCAAAACATTGATGGCCTCCACCAGGCAGCTGGCAGCACCAACCCAATCGAACTCCACGGCAATATTACCCGCACAAAATGCTTTGAAGACGGCCGCATCATTTCCTCCTGGCCTGAAACCGGCAACATCCCACCCCGCTGCCCCCATTGTGGCAGCCTGTTACGACCAGATGTCGTCTGGTTCACCGAAACCTTGCCGCCGGTCGCTCTCTCTCAAGCCATCCAGGCCTCCGAACAATGCGACCTCTTTTTTTCAATCGGCACCTCAGCCCTGGTACAACCGGCCGCGTCCCTGGCCCACAAAGCCCAACACAACGACGCCATCTTGGTCGAAATCAATCTAGAGCCAACCCCCCTGACACGTTACGTCGACTTTGCCCTGCACGGCCCAGCTGGAACAATCCTGCCCACCCTGCTCGACTACCTCTAATTTCTCGACAGCCACCTTAGCCACAAAAAAACCACATAAAATTTAAGCATTTCACCATTTTTAAGCTGAAAAACTACCAATTTTCAGGCCTTTTATACCCAAACTATACCCATTACCTAAGTCCCCTCAAAAAATACTTTCCATATTTTGCATTTTCGTCTATACTATAGCCTATAGATGAATTTGTTGACCTAATGCAACAAGTATGGCAATATTACAACAATATTTATCTAGATTACAATGGCGATTCAGGGTAGTAAGGAAATAAACGGTGTCATTTCATCATCCTCCCGAAAAAGGGCGGACAAAACTAACAATTGGCCTGGGGCTAATGGCGATTGGCATAATCATTCTGTCAGTGGCCGCCGGTCTTTGGGTCTTACCTGCCCTAAATCCTCCGGAAGGATTTGAGCCGCCCAACGGCACTTCCCTCGCACCTGATTCATCTTCTATTCCCGCAATCCCTCAACAAGCAGCTCAGCCAACGGCCGAAGCGCCACCAATTTTGCTCCCGGAAACACCCCTGGAAGGCGGCGGATTGCCCTCCTTCGCGGCCGTTTCCGACGCCCCCACTTCCTACAATAATCCCACCGTGCCCGGCCAACCTGTACGAATAATCATCCCCAAGATAAATGTCGATGCGGCCGTTCACCGCATCGGCCTGCAAACCTTATTCGAAAATGGTCAACGCTTTTTCCAATGGGCCGTCCCCAGCGGCTTCGCTGCCGGCTGGCATGAAACCAGCGCCACCCTGGGTCAATCAGGAAATACCGTCTTAAACGGCCACAACAACATATTCGGTGAAGTATTCCGCGACCTAGTAGACCTTGAGTTCGGGGACACCCTGATCCTGTATGACAATACCGGACAGACCTACACCTATGAAATTCAACAACAAGAATTACTGCCTGAATCTGATCAGCCAATTTCTGTCAGAATAGAGAACGCCCGGTGGATTGAAGCCACTGGTGATGAACGGGTAACGCTCGTCTCATGCTGGCCATATGCCACAAATGACAATCGCGTCATCGTAATCGCCAAACCAGTAGCCCAACAAGCAGAGGGTTGATTGAAAGCGAGAACAATCATGAACTGTTTAGTTGGTCATCAAGAAATTATTGTTAGGAGGTAAATTATGACTAAAAGAGTACTAGTAAGCATATGCCTGGTCATGATACTGGCTCTTTTTGCCGGGGTTGTGCAAGCGCAGCAGGGAACCCCTACCCCAAGACCAACCCCCACCAACGTTCCCCCTGGTGGTGGCGACGACGATGGAACTCCCCCCCCGGAAACTGAAGATGGGGAAACAAAAGGGTCAATTCGCGGTACCGTCTTTAATGATCAAAACGCCGATGGTGTTTGCGCGGATGAACCACCCCTCGCCGGTGTGCCGATAAAATTCGTCAGCGACAGAGGGGATACAACCGTTTATTTACAATCAGGCGCAAATGGTACCTTTGGTCTCGTCGCCGCCGGTTTAGGAACTTGGACAGTAACGGCCGAACCCAGCGCCGGCATGATCGTCACTTCCCAAAACCCACTTCAAGTATTCCTGGGCGTCGATAACACCCTGGCTCTGAATGTAAACTTTTGCATTGCCGACGGCAGTATAACGGTTGCTCCGACAACTATCCCAACCAGCCCGGCCGGCCCTTCCGGTCCGTCTCGTCCATCTGGTCCCCCACCTAGTCAGCAACCTGGGACCGGCACCCTGTTTTTGCCCACGGCAGGGGCAGGCATTGCGCCAACCCTCATTGTCACCGGATTGACAGGTGCCAGTCTCATCCTGGCCGGTTTCGGAATTGAATTGCGTCGCCAGCGTCAAAATGAACTGGAAGCAAAACCAAAGTCAAAACGGAAGAATAAAGCGTAAAACGTAAGGCGAGAAAAAATCACGAATTACGTTTTACGTTTTACGATTACGGAATCAACAAAACCTTACCAATATTCTTCCGATCCTGAATATAATGATGGGCTTCGGCCGCGCCTGTAAAAGGGAAANNTTCTCATTCAACAGCCGGTAAGGCGTGTAGATCGGAAAATTCCAAAGAAAGCGGAGCAGCGCCAGCCAGGAACGCTGTTTGCCGGGTAGCGCGCTGCTTATACCAAAGCAAATAAGACGACCGGTCGGCATCAACAACCTGTAATTCTTCTTCCAATGATTACCCCCCAACGGGTCCAACACAATCTGCACCCCATTCCCGCCGGTTAAATCCATCACCACCCGTTCATAATCAAAATTTCGATAATCTATCGGATGGTGAAGCCCCCTTTCCAACAAATAATCATGCTTGTTAGGCGAAGATGTCCCATAAGTTTCCGCCCCGACCACCCGGCAAATATCCAAGGCAGCCAGCCCCACCCCACCCCCAACATTATGGATCAAAACCTTATTACCTTTTTGGAGAGAACCCATCCCCACCAGCGCCGTGTAGGCCATCAAGTAATCTACCGGTAAGGCCGCCCCATGCAAAACATCCATCCAATCCAGCCGCTTAAAAACCTGCTTATATGGCACGCAAACCACATCACTATACCCCCCAAAACGGGTCAGCGCGAATACTTTGTCCCCCTCTTTTAAATCAGGGACCCCTTGTCCCACAGCATCAACCTCACCCGCTACTTCAAAACCAGGCACATAAGGCAGCGGTGGCGCATCAGGATATAATTTCGCCCGCCCCAATATATCCGCAAAATTAACCCCACAGGCTTTAACCCGTATCCGCACCTCCCCAATTCGGGGAGTCGGGTCAGATGCCTTTTGTACCTGCAATACTTCGGGCAGCCCGCCTTCACTAATCCAAATCTGTTTCATTAATTGACCGTCTCTTTATTGGGAGCTGGTTCGGTCACGACATCAACTACGATGTAACTTGTCACCTCCAGGCTTCAAGGCTGATTTTACCCGTTATAATCAATCCTGACACCTAACCACTTGACAATTCTGAATATCTCGGTAATATTTTAGTTATAGCTAAATTTCTTTTTTATAGTCTTAAATTCTTAATATTTGTTAAAGGAACGAATTATGTCCCCAGATATAAAAGCCCTTCCAGTTGGTTCTTCACTCCAACGTGACGGGTTAAACCATCAGGCAATTGAAGACTATCTTAAGACAATCTACATGTTGGAACACGAAGAAAGCCCGGTTAGCACGTCCCGCATTGCGGCCGCCAGAGACGTAAAACCTGGTTCAGCAACAAGCATGATTCAACGACTACACAAATTTAACCTGGTCGTATACAAGAAACACTACGGAGTAACGTTAACAGCGGCAGGGCGAGAAATTGCCCTTGAGGTGCTGCGCCATCATCGATTGGTAGAACTTTATCTAATGGAAGCACTGGGCTTTTCCTGGGATGAGGTTCACGAACAGGCCGACATCCTGGAGCATGTCATCAGCGAAAAGCTGGAAGAAAGAATGGCTGCCGCCCTAAACTACCCCGAGTTTGACCCGCATGGCGATCCAATTCCAAGTAAAGAAGGAGCCATAACCCAGGTAGACAACAAACCCCTCTTTAAATTGGAAGCAGGCGAATCGGCCGTTGTTTCCCGCATCCCCGACGACACCAATGGCAAACTCCTTCGCTACCTGGCCGATCTGGGATTAGTTCCGGGAACCAAAATCAAAGTCACCCAGGTCGCCCCATTTGATGGGCCAATGACCCTGGAACTCAACGACAAATCAATCGTTATTGGCCAGAAAGTTGCCGAAGCTGTCCTCGTTGAAACAATTTGATCTACAAGAAAAACTTCATTTGGAAAAGGTGAACAATAATGAGTAAAAACAGCCTGTCAAGGCGCGATTTTTTGAAAGTAACCGGGGTAGGAGCCGTCGGATTGGCCGGACTGACCGGCTTAAATTCATTGGGCAGGGCCACAGCTGCCCCACCTCACCAGGACGACATGCAAGACCATGAGCATGGCGCAATGGGAGCAGTCGGCAACGTTGACAATGACGCCAATGGCTTCGACCCAATGGAAATGCTGACAGACTTTGATTATGGGGAAGTGACCCAGGAAAACGGCCGCACCGTTCGCGAATGGAACATCATCGCCATCGACAAGGAAATCGAGATAGCCCCCGGCATCTTCTTTCCTGCCTGGACCTACGGCAGCGAAACAACGGCTGAATCCAGGCGTGCCGGTCGGGTAATCGGCCGTGTTCCCGGTCCCACCCTTCGTTGCATAGAGGGTGAACGACTGCGAATCCATTTCACCAACGCTGGAACCCATCCCCACACTATCCACTTCCACGGCATCCACTCCGCCCGCATGGACGGTGTTCCGGGAATCGGTGATGGCATGATTATGCCCGGCCAAAGCACAATTTATGAATTCGATGCCTTCCCCTTCGGCTGTCATTTATACCATTGCCACGCTATCCCATTGAAGCGTCACATTCACAAAGGGCTGTATGGCGCCTTTATCGTTGATCCCGATCCAAACCTACACCCGGGAGAAATGCAAAGCATCGCCCGCGGCCGAAATCATCAATACGCTGAAAGCGAAGCGTTTGAAGAAATGGTCATGGTTATGAATGGCTTCGATACTAACTTCGACGGTGACAACGAAATTTACGCCGTCAACTCCATTGGTTTTGCCTATATGAATCGGCCGATCCCCATCCACCGCGACAAACGCCAACGTCTATACCTGATTAACATCACCGAATTCGACCCCGTCAACTCCTTTCACCTGCACGCCAATTTCTTCGACTATTACGATCACGGCACAACTCTGGAACCCACCTTAAAAACAGTCGACACCATCATGCAGTGCCAGGCTCAACGGGGGATTCTTGAATTTTCATTCGCCGATTTTGAAGCCGGCCAATATATGTTTCATGCCCACCAAAGCGAATTTGCCGAGCTGGGCTGGATGGGCTTTTTTGATTTGGTCGAGGAGTAATCACAATGCAAAAAGCAGACACACAATCCAATACGGACCTCATAAATAACAAATGGCTGCTGGCTATAGGGCCATTATTGCTTTTGGCCTTACTAGTCATAGCTTTTCTAACCCTCAATCCACTGGCCGCCTTCTCTGGCGCTTTTCCGCCCCTGGAAGAACTGACCGTCCAACAAGTTCGCTTTCCAGCCGAAGGAGAAATTGAGCTGTCTGTCATCAATGGGGGCCCTGACCCTGTGACAATCGCCCAGGTTCTGGTCGATGACGCCTACTGGCAGTACACAATCGATGGCGACGGCATTCTCGATCGCCTGGAGCAAACCACAATCCACCTTCAATATCCCTGGGTGCAAGACGAACCTTTACCCATCGTCCTAATTACCTCTACCGGCGTTACCTTTGAAGCGGAAGTCGATGTCGCCACAGAATCCCCCTCAACTGGGGTTGGAACACTCATCAACTATGGCCTGTTAGGTATTTATGTAGGGGTCATCCCGGTCGCCTTGGGGATGCTCTGGTACCCATTCTTGCGACGTATTGACCGTAAATGGATGAACGTGATCCTGGCCTTAACAGTCGGCCTGCTTGTTTTCTTGCTGATAGATACCTGGCTTGAAGCATTAGAAATAGCCGCAGAACTCCCCGGTGTCTTCCAAGGCGTACCGGTCGTTGTTTTCGGCACCTTGCTCAGTTTAGGCGTTCTCCTGGCCTTCAGCCGCCGCCAGGGACGTGATGGGTCCCCCTTGACCATTGCCACCTTGATTGCGCTGGGTATTGGACTCCATAACCTTGGCGAAGGCCTGGCAATTGGGGCCGCTTTCGCAACCGGCGCCGCCGCTTTAGGCTCCTTCCTGGTCATCGGCTTCACCCTCCACAATATCACCGAAGGTATCGGCATCGTCGCCCCCCTAGTCCGAAACGAAACCCCAACATTGAGAACGCTTTTCTTGCTGGCTCTCCTGGCTGGCGGCCCCGCCATTCTGGGAACCTGGATTGGCGGATTCGCCTTTTCGCCTTTCCTGGCAACGTTGTTCTTGAGTCTGGGTGCAGGAGCAATTTTACAGGTAATTTGGGAAGTCGGCCGTCTCCTCGTCCGCGATGCTCAACGCCGCTCCGAATCTGCTATCTCCTGGTTAAATCTTGCCGGATTAACAGCCGGTATTTTGATTATGTATTTGACAGCCTTCCTGGTAAAATTTTAGTAACCACTACATCATAACCAACCCAACGATTGGGCTTTTACGGCCGCTTCCGTCCTATCTTTCGTTCCCCCAGTTGACATTTGGGATTGCGGCTGTTTTCGGCATTACCGGCCTCCTCTGGTATATTTGGCGCGGCCTGAAAGAGGCAGATTAAAGCTAATAGCATTGAAGAATTCGACCCGACAACATCTGGCATGTATTGGAAAAATCGGAGTAACAATGAAACGAATTCTCAAATTTTTAATAGCAGCAACTGTTCTTTTATTTGCCTGTACCATCACCTCATCCCCAACCGTAACACCAGCCTCATCATCCCCCACACCAGTTACACCGACAGCGACAGAAGCACCTCCAACCCACCTGCCTGAACCATCACAAACGGCTACTCCGATCGAACCGACAGCAACGCCGGTTCCACCAACCGACACACCCGAACCGTCACCGACACCTAATCCATTCCCCAACCCGGTGTTGAGGATTGTCGGTGATGAGGAAGTTGTATTTGATTGGACCACCGATAGCTGCGGCCAGCGAACTATTCCAGACCTGGCATTTCGGGCATTCAGGAACACGGATGGCCTCGTTCAGGCCATTATCAGCCATGACACTAGCTACCGCATGGTTGGGCCGGACTTGAACAATCTGACGATTGATTGCAATCCACTCTTTCTTTCCAAACACAATCCCGATCCATCTCTGTACACAGATGCAGAGTGGATCGCAGCGCCTTATACGGAAGACGGCCAAACCATTTACGCATTGATCCACAATGAATATCAAGGTCATACGCACCCCGGCCAGTGTCCCCAAAACGATTACTTTCCTTGTTGGGATAATTCTATAACCCTTGCCGTTTCAACCAATGGCGGCGCGACTTATACCGAAGCGCCAGAGCCTCCTGGTCACCTTGTAGCAAGGCTGCCCTATCCTTATGAAGCCGGGAAAGGACCAATGGGATTTCGAAGCCCAAGCAATATCATTAAAGGCCCGGACGACTATTACTACAGCTTTTTCAATGTCATCGACTACGGAACCCAGGAACAATGGACTTGCTTGATGCGGACGGCCGACCTCACCCAGCCCGATTCGTGGCGCTTTTGGGATGGAACTGCATATGAGGGCGAATTTGTGGATCCGTACATTGATGGTATTAGCGACCCTGATATGCACTATTGTTCGCCAATTGACCTGGATAATATCGGCGCGACGATGAACGAAAGCATCACCTTTAACACCTATCTGAATCGCTATGTTCTGGTCGGCATCAGTGCCGATTGGCTGGATAACCGGGAGGTTTGGGGTTTCTACTATTCATTCTCTGACGATCTGATACACTGGACTCATAGAAAACTGCTGGTTGAAATCGAACTACCCTGGACCGTAGAATTCCCCGGCTCCGACACTTCCTACCTTTACCCAACCCTGCTCGATCCGGAAAGTCCATCAATGAACTTTGAGACCACCGACAATACAGCCTACCTCTACTACACCCGCAACAACTTTGGGCATGGCAGCCTGGATCGGGACCTGATTCGCGTCCTGGTCGAATTCTTCCCATCCCCTTAAATAAAGTACCCAATGCCGGCCTTTTGATGACGGCCGATCAACCAGAATTCTTAGCCAAACAAGTACTCAACTTTCTACGTCAGCCCCTGCTGCGGCTTCGGTAATGGCACCGCAGCCGCTTTCTTATAATTTCCGACCCACATCCCAAACACCACCAGCAAAATACCCCCAATCGTAAAACCGAGGTTAGAAATCTTCCCATTCGCAAAGTCAATTATCGCGCCAAGAATAATTTGCCCCGCAATCACCAGGACCGTCGCCTTTGTCGCCCCCACTTTCGGCATCACCCAATTATTAATCGCCACATAACCTGCCCCCAGCATACCTCCCAGGAACAAGTAAAAAGGAACCCCGCCAAAATCAATACCTGTTTCAATACGAATAAACGGCATTAACAAAGCCAAAAATAGAAAGCCAACAAAGTGATTCCAAATCGCCGCCCCGGTTCCCGAAACATGCAAACCCAACTTCGCGTTCACAACACGGGTAATAACAACCAACAATCCATTTAAGAATGCCAAAATAACCATCAAAGAAGTAACCATCTCATGCCTCTCAAAAATAAATAATCAAAATCGAACCCACTAAAATACAGGCCACCTGCAGAAAATCACTCGCCGATAAATGCTTTCTAGCCATCCCAACCCATCCTTTATTATCAAATACAATCGCAATTAACGTTTGAGCCAAAATCATTATCGACAGGCTGCCCACAAGACCAATACTTGAATTAACCGTTACGTTCGAAAAGATGACAATCAATCCTCCAATAGCCCCCCCAAAGTAAGTCCACTTTGGTACATCCGAAGCAAAAGGAATGAACCCCTTGCCGCCGGTTAGAACCTTCCAGAGTAGCCAACTGCCAAATATCCCCACAAAGTGGACAATCAAAGAAGACCATGCCGGTGAAGTGTACCGGGCCAATTCCCCATTAATAAAAATCATAACCGCCAGCAGTCCCCCTGAAGCAATAGTCCCACTTGTATAGAAGTTCTTATTCATCATATTAACCTGAAAAAATTAACCTCGTTATTTATCTTTGTCTGAAGTTTGTTTATATAGAGTATCTTTACATCAAGATATATTGTAAACCTGTTTTATCTATATGTCAAGATTCTTGAAATCAAGATAATATTTTGTTATCATATCGCTATGAAACAAGATCATGTCGATTTCATTCAAGCCCAATGGGCACGAGAAAAACCAGAACTAGACACCTCGCCAATGGGGGTTATCGGCCGTATTTCCCGCATCTCCCGCCACCTGGACAATTTGCTCCAAAGAAACTTTTCCCGCTTCGGTCTCAATGGCGGTGAGTTCGACGTCCTGGCCACCCTCCGCCGCTCTGGCCCTCCCTACCAGCTCATCCCCACCCAACTATTCAACTCTTTGATGCTTTCCTCCGGCG
>JABAOG010012886.1_pt1 | contig 11726 bp, 8 predicted proteins | sample 7062131 | NCBI WGS metagenome assembly JABAOG01 (sample SAMN14538629, study PRJNA623070) | marine sediment metagenome | biome: marine biome [ENVO:00000428]; feature: marine pelagic biome [ENVO:01000023]; material: deep marine sediment [ENVO:00002113] | place: India: Arabian Sea | collected... | reverse complement strand
CATCAGGCGCGTGCTGTACGATGAGCCGTACAGGTTCCACGTGTCGATGCCCAGCGCCTGCCGGAGTGCTTCGATGTCTGCGGCGATTTGCTGGGCGGTGTAGTGGGTCAGGTCGATGCCCTGCGCGCGAAGGCTGTCGAGGCAGCCGGTGCTGCCTTCAGCCTCCTGCCACCACATCGAGACGTCGCACATCAGGCTCGGCTGTGCATAGCGGTTGCCGCGCTGCTCCAGAATGATGACGTCACGCTCATCTATCAGGGAGGTCCGGGAGAAATACGGCGCGGCGGTGAACGAGCTGTAACCGGGCCCGCCCTCAGTGTACAGAACCGGGTCGGGCGGCGGGTTGGGGCTGCGGCTGCGGAGGATCATGACCGGCAGGCGTATCGTCCCGCTCGACGGGTCGTCGTGATCTTCCGGCACGGTCAGGTAGCCACAGTCGACGCGGATATCCGGCGGGCCTTCCACCGGGCAGGCGGCTGGCTGGAAGAACGGCGGTTCGGTCTGCGCGTGCGCCTGCGCTCCCGTAGCAAGCAGCATGAGTACCAGAGCCGCAGTCAGGGCGACCCACCGTGAGGGCTTATCGCGCTTCATATGCGTTGTTCCTGAGGGGGCGACGGTTAAACAGTCGTTCTTCAGGTGCGGTCGGTTGGAGGGGCCGGGGGTGCGCCGGTGTATAGGACAGGCGAAAATGACGCGGAGGGGGCGAGCCGGTGTGTACACAGTATAGGGAGACGCCGGCGCTACGGTCAAGGCAGTGAGGTGCGGCTGGTGCGAACGCAAACGGGCGGCCCGGAGGCCGCCCGCTGTGTGCTGTGCGCCACGTTTAAATGTGGATGTAGTCGTCCACGATGCCGTGCGCGGCTTCCATCAGCACCTCGCTGAGGGTCGGGTGCGCGTGCACGTTCCGCGCGATCTCCTCCGCGGTCAGCTCGGCGACCTGCGCCAGCGTGTACTCCGGCAGCAGCTCGGTGACCTCCGGCCCGACCATGTGCGCGCCGAGGATCTCGCCGTACTTCGCGTCGGTGAGCAGCTTGACGAAGCCGCTGCCCTCGCCCAGCCCGAGTGCCTTGCCGTTCGCCTGGAACGGGAAGCGCGCCACCACGACGTCGTACCCTTCTTCCTTGGCCTGCTCCTCGGTGTAACCGAAGCTGGCGACCTGCGGGTGGCAGTAGATCGCGCGCGGCATCATGACGTAGTTCAACTCGACGGTGTCGTGCCCGGCGATCACCTCGGCGGCGACGATACCCATCGCGCTGCCGACGTGCGCCAGCATCAGCTTGCCGGTCACGTCGCCGATCGCGTAGATGTTGGGCACACTGGTACCCATGTGCTCGTCGATCTCGATGAACCCGCCGCGCTCGGCAACCTTTACGTCGACGTTCTCCAGCCCGAAGCCCTCGGTGTTTGGGGCGAAGCCGATCGCGACCAGCACCTTGTCGGCTTCGAGTGTCTGCTCACCGTCCTCACCGCTGACCGTGACCTTCACCCCACCGTCGGTGCGCTCGATGCCTTCGACGCGCGTGTTCAGCAGCGTGTTAATCTTGAGCTTCTTGTACGCCTTGGCCAGCTCCGCACTGACTTCCGGATCTTCCAGCGGCGCGAGGCGATCCAGCATCTCGACGATGGTGACTTCCGCCCCGTAATTCGCCCACACGTAGCTGAACTCCAGCCCGATCGGGCCAGCGCCCACCACGATCACCTTCTCCGGCACGGTGTCGGAGAGAATCGCCGGCGTGTAGGAGATTACCTTGTCATCCTGATCCAGCTCGACGCCGGGGATGGTGCGCGGGTGCGCGCCGGTGGCGATGATCAGGTTCTTGAACGTCAGCGTCTCTTCGCCGCCGTCGTTCAGGGCGACCTTGAGCGTGTTCGCGTCCTGGATCGTGCCCCACCCGTCGTAGGTGTCGATCTTGTTCTTCTTCATCAGGAAGCCGACGCCCTTGACCAGCCGGTTGCTGACCTGGCGGCTGCGCTTGAACGCGGCTTCGTAATCCAGCTCAAGATTGTCGAACGAGAAGCCGAATTCCTTGCCGCCGTGCTTGAGCGTATGCGCGACGTCGGCATTTTTCAGCAGCGCTTTGGAGGGGATGCACCCGACGTTGAGGCACACACCGCCCCAGTATTGCTTCTCGACGACGGCGGTCTTTAAGCCAAGCTGGGCAGCGCGGATCGCAGCGACGTAGCCACCCGGCCCGGCCCCTAATACTACGAGATCGTATTCGTTTGCCATGAAGTCTCCTTTTCAGCGAGGCTGGTTTCCTGCATAGAGGAGGCGCGGCATGCGCCGCCATGAAGGTCAACGGAGTTGTGTGTCCCTATTGTATTGTGTTCGGAGGAGGGTTTCCAGCCAGAGCGGAAGGGCGCACACAGGTGACGGGGTCAGGGCGTGCGCCCGTTCTTGCCGAGCATCGTCTCGCTGAGCAGCGCAGTGTGAGGCAGAATGAAGTCAGCCCCGGCCAGCTCCAACTCGCCACGCTCGCCGTAGCCGCACAGCACACCGCACGTCCACGCCCCGGCGCGCCGCCCGGCTTTGATGTCCACGGTGGTATCCCCGACCATCAGGCAGCGGTCCGGCGGGAGTTCGAGCGTGGCGGCGGCTGAGATCACCGGTTCGGGGTGCGGCTTGATGCGCCACGTCGTGTCACGCCCGACGATGACCTCGAAGTGCTGGTCGATGCCCAACGCTTCGAGGTATTCCGCCGACTCGCCTGCCGTGCGCGTGGACACGATCCCCAGCCGGTAGTGTGCCGCCAGTGCCTTCGACATGTCCTTGATCCCGGCGATAGGGGGCACGTTCTCGACCAGCCCGGTCCCCTGCAGGCCGATCATCAGGCGGATGACGAACGTGTCCAGCCCGAGCCAGTCCAGCACGGTAAACACCGCGTTCCCCGGCGACTCCAGCGCCATGACGAGCCGTCGTGCCGCGGTTTCCGCCCGCTCCGGCGACCGGTACACCCGCGCAATCCGGCGCGCCCACTTGCTCACATCGGCATCGTCGGTGTTCATGATCGTCCCGTCCATATCAAACAGCACGGCTTCGATCTGGTCGGGAGCGAACGGCAAGGTCACGTCGGTTGCGTCGGTCACGGTCAGGCAAATCTCTCGCTGGTTCTGGGGGTGGTTCCGGGCAGCATTGTAGCGGCGGGCAGTGTGGGCTGTCAACGTGAGGCNNACGTGCGGCGGCGGCTTTATCTCAGGGAGACACGGTGCTAGACTCTGGGCACCATGAACGCCGCCCCTGCCCCCCAACCCCAGGAACGCCGCCGCATCCACGTCGATGGCGTGGTGCAGGGCGTGGGCTTCCGCCCGTTCATCTTCGGGTTGGCTGGTCGCTTTGGGCTGTCCGGCTGGGTGCTGAACTCCTCGGCAGGGGTGGATTTAGAGGTGCAGGGTGCTCCTGCCGACCTCGACGCATTTCAGGCGGCTATCCGCACCGAGGCCCCACGGCTGGCCCGCATCGACCGGGTGGAAGGCACGTCGATCCCGCTGCAGGCGGCTGACGGCAGCTTCACGATCCGCCACAGCGAGGCGACCGGCGGCATCTCGCTGATCTCGCCGGACGTTTCGACCTGCCCCGACTGCCTGCGTGAGCTGTTCGACCCGGCCGACCGACGCTACCGCTACCCGTTCACCAACTGCACCAACTGCGGGCCGCGCTTCACCATCATCCGCGAGATGCCGTACGACCGCCCGATGACCACGATGAGCGGGTTCGAGCTGTGCCCGGCCTGCCGCGCCGAGTACGAAGATCCGCTCGACCGCCGCTTCCACGCCCAGCCGAATGCCTGCCCGGTGTGCGGGCCGCGCGTGGCGCTGGCTGCGCCCGACGCGCTGCTGGGGGAGATTGGCGCGGGTGCGCTGCCGGACGACGTGGCGCGGGCGGCGGGGCTGCTGCACGCCGGTCACATCGTCGCGGTGAAGGGACTGGGCGGTTTTCACATCGCGTGCGATGCGACGAACGACGCGGCGGTGCGGCGGCTGCGGGCGCGCAAAGCCCGGCCCGACAAGCCCTTCGCGGTGATGATGGCGTCGCTCGACGCGGTGCGCGCCCACTGCGAGCTGAACGACGACGAGGTTGCGCTGCTCGCCAGCCCTGCCGCACCGGCGGTGCTGCTGACACGCCGCCCCGCCTCGATCATCGCGCCATCCGTCGCGCCGGATAACCCGCGTCTGGGTGTGATGCTCCCCTACACGCCGCTGCACCACCTGCTGCTGCGTGACACCGGGGTGCCGCTGGTGATGACCTCCGGCAACCTCTCCGACCTGCCGATCATTACCGAGAACGAGGATGCGCTCGACCTGCTCGGCCCGATTGCGGACGCGTTTCTGCTGCACAACCGCCCGATCCACATGCGCTGTGACGACGCGGTGTGGTGGGTGGACCGCTTCGCCGGGGACGAGGATGCCGCGCGCCAGCCGCTGCGCCGCTCACGCGGGGATGCGCCGTACCCGGTGCGCCTGCCGTGGCATGCCGAACGGGACGTTCTGGCCGTCGGCGCGGAGATGAAGAACACGCTGTGCCTGCTGCGCGACGATCAGGCGTTCCTCAGCCAGCACATTGGCGAGGTGGACTCGCTCGAAGCGCTGGCCTACTTCCGCAGCGTGCTCGCCCACCTGACCGGCATCTTCAAGGTGCAGCCGGGGTTGATCGTGCACGACATGCACCCCGCGTACCTGACCACGCGTCTCGCGCAAGAGCTGGCGGCGGATCGCGGCCTGCCGCGGCTGGGTGTGCAGCACCACCACGCNNTCTCGCCGAGCACGGGCGTACGGGGCCAGTGATCGGGCTGGCCTTCGACGGAACGGGCTACGGACCGGATGGCGCGATCTGGGGCGGCGAAGTGCTGATCGCCAGCCTCGAGGGCTACCAGCGCGCCGCCCACCTCGAATACCTGCCCCTTCCCGGCGGCGAGGCCGCGATCCGCCGCCCGTACCGCACCGCGTGGGGCTACCTGCTGGCGGCGCTCGGCGAAACCCCCGATCTCCCGGCGTTCGAGGGGCTGCCCGCCGTCGAGCGCGACATCGTGGCGCGGCAGGTCGAAACCGGGCTGAACACCCCGCTCACCTCGAGCGCCGGGCGGCTGTTCGATGCGGTGTCGGCCATGCTGGGGCTGTGCCCGGTGGCGAGCTTCGAGGCGCAGGCGGCGATTGCGCTGGAGCTGGCCGCGCTGGAAGCCGATCTCGATGCGGTGAGGGCGTACCCCACCACGCAGCAGGGCGACGAGATCCGGCTCGGCGGGTTGCTCGGTGCACTTGTGGACGACGTGCGCAGTGGGCGTCCGGTGCCGGACGTTGCCGCGGCATTCCATCACAGCATGGCGGCGCTGATGGCGCACGCCGCCGAGCAGGCCCGCGCGCAAACCGGGCTGGGCACGGCGGCGCTCTCCGGCGGCGTGTTTCAGAACCGGCTGCTGCTGCGCCTGACGCGGGATGCGCTGCGCGCGTCGGGCTTCGAGGTGCTGACCCACCGTCAGGTGCCCGCCAACGACGGCGGCCTGAGCCTGGGGCAGGCGGTGATCGGCCTGCACACAGTGGTATAATCGTTCCCGGGCCAAGAATTGTCTTGAGCGTTTAACTCTTAAAGGGAGCAAAAAGTGGCGCAGGTTTCGGTTAAATGGTTAGAGAAGAAGCGCTTCGTCGGGGTAGACAGCACCAATCATTCCGTCGTGATCTCGTCAGCCGGGGAAGATGGCGGGATCGGCGTCAAGCCGTCAGAACTGCTGCTGATGGCGTTGGGGAGCTGCACGGCATACGACGTGGTGAACATCCTGCAGAAGAAACGGCAGCGGCTGACGAACATGGAAGTCATCGTAACCGCCGAGCAGTGTCCGGAACCACCGTGGACGTTTACCGGTTTCCACGTGCATTACGCTCTCGAGGGCCACGGGCTGGACGAGCATGCGGTACGGCAGGCGATCGAGCTTTCTGACGAGAAGTACTGCTCGGTTTCCGCGACCCTCAAACTGAGCGCCCCCGTCACGCACGACTACAGCATTACCGAAGCGGACTGAGCGCGTGCGCAAAGCGCACGCGCACCACGCGCACCCCGCCTGTCGGGGGAGGGTAACTCTGTATAGACAGATAGGTTTGGATAAAGTATACTGGTCGTTAGTGAACAGTTAGATGGGTGAGCGCACGCGCTCATTCATCGCTTTCGGGGTCGGTCGCATCGGGCAGGTGCTTCACCCGTCGTCCACTCAGGCGGGAGCGCTCTCCGGGCGTCACATCTCTTCGCGTAAAGCGTGACGAATAGACGGCTGAAGGAACGTCGGTGCGGACACCGGCGCGCTGCTGGTTTTCGAGTATCTGCTGGAGCTGCGCCCGACGGCCCGCTGAGGCCTCCTCAGCCTGCTTGATCTTAACATCTGCGGCTTTGATTTGGTTGTTGAGCGTGGTCAGGTGCGCCTGCTGGCGCCGGATCTGTATTTCGAGCGTCTGAATATCGGATTTCTGTTTTTCAGACAGCTTATTCAACCGGTCCAGCTCGGCACTGCGCCCTTCTACGTCACTGGTCAGACGGCTGATGCGCCCGGCGTATGTCTCATTCAGCTTTTCGAGCATCGCCAGCTCTTCGCCGCTGGCGTCGATGTTGACCAGCATGCTCGACTGCTCGCTGCCGAATTCTTGCAAAGACTGCTGCGCCTTCTCCACCTCCCCGCGCTTCGCCTCGATATTGAGCAGCAGTTTCTGGTGTTCATCCTGCAGCGCATGATACTGCTGGCGTGACGCGGTGATCGCCTCGTTGAGGGTCGCAAGGCTTCGATCCAGCCCATCCGCTTCCAGGCGAGCCTCATCTGCGTTGGTGTGGCGCGCGACCAATGAAGGGTCGTCTACCCCACCGGCAGCACCGTCGGAACGCCCCGCGCGGCGCGCGCGTGCGGCGTTCAACTGCCAGCCGAATAAGGCGCCTAGCAGGACGGCTGGTAGGATGAACAGATAGGGCCAGAGGGTCGGCAGTGGTGGCATGATGCGATGCTCTTTACAAAAGTCGGTTATCTACTTTATAGTATAATACAGTTTGAGCCAGGTTAATAAAACGTTTTGTATCCTGCCCATTCCTATGATATGTGCAGGCAGCGTGCAAAGCAAGTGAGTCATCCACTACCAGGTTGACCCGGGCCGAAAGAGCCATCTGAATGCCCCTCCCACTCGTTACATCACTGGTGACCCAGGCAGGCGTCCGGCTGCTCGATGCTATGATCGCGCGGACGCTGGAGTGCTTCGATGTAACCGATGACGCGAAGTATTTCGTTCTGGAAGGGGCGCTCAAGGAAGTCCGGAACCCGGATCTGATTGCCGATGCCGTCGTAGAGGCGCAGCGCGAGTTTGCCTCCGGTGAGCCATCCGCACAGCGCTGGCTGGAGGCGCTGGCCGATCTGCTTGAATACGCCGGGGACGAGCGCGAACGCCTGCTGCAGAACCTGTGGCTGGCATACATCTTCTCTTCGCATTACGCTTTCGACGATCTGCTCGCCCAGTACCCTGCGCTCCACCGCCAGGTGACGGCGCAGTCGGGCCAGTACCTCCCTACCACGTGGAGCGAGTGGGTCGAGGCCATTTACACGTTCATGAGCATCGTCATGCAGCAGCTGATCGACCGTGAGCCGCTGTGGTGGTCGGACATTATCCAGCGCGAGCAGATCCAGCATCTGTTGGACGACATCACGGCAGCCGAGTTCGGCTCAAACGGCGCGTCCGGGCAGCCATACCTCGAATTTGAGCCCGGTGCGGCGTTCGATCAGGCGACGGTGGTCACGTACCTCACCGCGACGGCGCAGCAGATTGGGCGCATCAACCAGTATGGCTCGAGCCGAGGGGGGTTATCGTTCCCCCTGCGTGACGTGTACATCCCGCTGAGGCTGGTGCCCCTCCGCGAGCTGGACGCGCCAAACGGGTACGCACGCTACCAGTCGTCGCACAGCCGTGCGGTGGACGAAGCGCTGCTGCTGCGCGACCCGTTCGACCCCCGGAAGCTGGAGGCGCACCCCGGCCTGGTGGCCGAGGAGATTCTGCGCCAGCACAATCTCGTGGCCGTGGTCGGGCAGACGGGTGCGGGCAAAACCACCCTGCTGCGCTACCTGGCGCTGCAAAACGCCGAGCTTCTTCTGGGCGAACCGGATCAGGCCCTCGCCGGGCTGGATGCGTCCTCCCCCTACCGGCTGTCCTGCCCGTTCCCGGTTTACGTCGATCTGTCCGAGTTCGTGACCCGGCGGCAGCCGGGTGAGCGCCTCGATGATTACGTGATCCGCAGCACCGCCGACATGGTGCGCGACGACGGGGTGAAACACCTGCTGATTGCGCTGATGGAAGCAGGCCAGTGCCTGATCCTGCTCGATGGGCTGGATCAGGCGGCGACCGAAGAGCAGCGGCGCATGTTGGGCGCGTCGGTGCTGGAGTTCATCGAAGAGTGGCACCTGTTCGGCAACCAGATCGTGGTTTCCAGCCGTCGCGTGGCGTATTCCCTGAATCCGCTGCCGTTCGGCTTCGAGACGTTCGTGATCCAGCCGCTGAGCCGCAACCAGATCAACTCGTTTCTGCTGCGCTGGAAGCTGGTGCTGGCCCGCGCGGAACGCCCGCTGATCGGCGACGACGAGGCGATGCGCCACGCGCATGCCGAAACGCTGGCCCTCACCCGGCACCTGACGGCCAGCCCGCGCCTGCACCATCTGGTGAACGTGCCGCTGATGCTCAGGATGCTGGTGAGCACGTACCAGCCGGGCATGCTGATGACCCCGCAGCGCGCCGGGATCATGCAGTTCGTCGCCACCTCGCTGATCCGCGAGTGGCAGCTCCCACAGACCGAGAGCAACCAGCCTGCCGTGCTCGAGCAGGAAGTCAACACACTGCTGGGCGAGCTGGCGTTCTGGCTGCACGGCTCGCGCCCGGACGGGCAGTTGAGCGAGCGAGAGCTGCGTGAGATGCTGGGCCGCATCTGGGCGGAGATCCACCCTGATGCATCCCTCGAGCAGGTGCAGCTCGCCATCGGGGACTTCCTCGGCAGGCTGCGGCTGCACGCCGGAGTCGTGGTGGAGATCGCGCCGCAGCGGTACGGGTTCCTGTACCAGGGACTTCAGGAGTACTTCGCAGCGCGGTATCTGGTATCGAGCTACCGCATGGCCCCGCAGCGCATCCGCGAGCGCCTGCACGATCCGCGCTGGGATGAGGTGATCGCGCTGGCGGTGGGTCTGTCGTCGCTGCGTTCGATCGAGGATGGCTCTGACCTGCTTGAGACCGCAATCCTCGCCCGCGGCGAGCGCGCGATCCAGTTCGGGCAGGCATCCAGCCCGTTCGAGTCCCTGCTCAAGCGCGACCTGTTTTTCGCCGCCCGCCTGCTGGGGGATGGCATCGAGGCAGGGCCCGACCTGACGCGCCGGGTGGTCAAGCAGCTGCTCGATCTCTGGCTGGATGGCAGCCGCGACAGCCTGGGGCGCATCCACATGATCGCTGAGAGCGCTCGCCGCCACCTCGCCTACCTGAATGGCACCACCGCCAGCCGCGTCGCGCTGCAGGTTGCGGCGGAGCACGTGCGGGAAGCGCACGAATACATCGCGGCATACGCTGTCGACGCGCTGACCTTCTGGCCGCTCCATTACGAGGAAGCGCAAACACACCTCGCCGCGATCGCCGAGGAAGCGCCGCTGCTGGTGCGGCGTGCGGTCGTCGGGGCGTTGGGGCGTATGCCGCACCTCACCCCCGATGCGCTTCAGTTCCTGATGAAGAGCACCAACGATCTCGACGAGACCGTGGCGGGGCGCAGCCGAGCGGTGCTGCGCAAGCTCGGGCCGGTGCCCTACGAGCTGCTACGCGTCTGGATCGACATTCTCCAGAACGGCACGGACTCAGCCGGGCCGCGCGTGGCGCTGCGCCGCCTGCGAGACGTGGCCGCGCTGCCGCCGGAGCTGCTCGGCGAGGTGCTTCAGTTGGTGCGCCACCCCGACCAGACGACCCGGCAGCTGGCGCTCGAAACCCTGATGGCGACCACCGAACTGCCCGACACCATCATGGCGGCGCTGGCGCGGGTGATCGCTTCGGCTGACGCGCCGGATCGCGCACTCGCCGTGCGGGTGTTTGCGCGCCCGGTGGTGCTGCCGGATCAGGTGATCCAGCAGCTTGTAAACCTGTCCGGCGATCAGGACGCCGCGGTGCGGGTAGCCGTGCTGGATGCGCTCGGCGAGTGCGCCAACGAGAGCAAAGACGTGATCGACGTGCTGATCGAGCTGGCGCAGGACCCGACCGATAACGTGCGCGAGAAGGCGATCGAGCCGCTGGTGCGCAAGGGCCAGGCGGCCCCGTATGCGCTGCACCTGCTCACCCATCTGGTGGGCGACCCGTTGATCGAGCTGCGGATTGCGATCGCGCATGCGCTCCGGCACGTCAAGGCGCCGGATGAGGAGCTCCAGCGGCTGCTTAATACGCTGCTCAGCGACGAGCACCCGGAGGTGCGCCGGACCGCGCTCCGTACCATCGCCGAGATCGATGCGCCTGGGCCTGACATCATCGACCACGTGATCGGCCTGGCGGCAACGCCCGACCATCCGATCCAGCTCGAGGCGATCCAGACGCTGACCGCACAGCAAAGACTGCCTGACCGGGCGCTGTTCGTGCTGCTGGACTCGCTGGCCTATTATGCTTACGCGGTTGGGGATGATGTCGCGGCCTGCCTGCGCCGCCACGCGCCGCTCGCGCCTGAAGTGGCGGAAGAACTGCTGGCGATTGCGGCGACCCCCGAGCAGGCGTTGTCCTACGACGTTGGGGTTGGGGCGAGGATGCGCGCGGTCGCGCTCGAGGTGCTGGGGATCGCGATGCCCAGCGCGCCGCCAGGGATTCTGCAGGCACTCGCCACGGCAGCGGCAGACGATACCGCCAGCATGATGGTGCGGCTGGCCGGGCTGCGTGGGCTGGCGGAGACCCGGGTGATCTCCCCGGATGTGCTCAACCTGCTGGGGATGCTGATACAGGATGGGCCGCTGTCACTGCGCGGCGCTGCGGCGATCACACTTGGGGAGCTGATTCACAGCCTCCCCGACCCACCGCTGGAGAGCAAGCAGCTGCTAGAGGTGGCGCGCGCGGTGACGGACATCCTGATCGAGCTGCAGCCGCGCGCGGCGTGGGAGACAGACTCGACGGTGCAGGGCCGGCTTCTCGAGGCGTTGAGCTGGATCGTGGCCCGTGCCCGCCCGATGCTGCCGTCCGTCAGGCGCGGCGGATCAGAAGATCTGACCCGCTATCTTTATTAGCGCCCCGACCAGCGGGACGGCACGCGACAGGAACTTCACCGTGTCGGTCCCGACCAGTTCGATCGCGGCTTCCAGAATGTCGGCGACAAATTCAAGGCGCGGCAGAATCGTGGATTTTCTCGGCTTGCTGTCCTTGGTGACGATCTCGGCGGTGTCCTTCAGGGTCTTAACCGCTTTGCGCGCCACCTTCTCCGAGATCTCACCGGCCTTGTAAGCCTGCACGATCAGCTTGCGGAGCTTGATCATCCCGTCACTGAATTCGCGGGCTTCTGGGGTGACGGGCTTGCCGCCATCGAACAGGTCGTTACCGGCATACTTCCCGATGTCGATGCGACCGCCGCCGACGTTGGTAATGCTGTTCGGGCCGAAGGTGGTACCGCTGATATGGTTGTAGTCCCGCCCGGCGAGGGGACGCAGCGGGCCGATTTCTTCTTCGGGCAAACTTCGGTTAGAATTAGGTTGATTATCCATTTATAAGACCTTTGTTTT
>JABAOG010014319.1_pt1 | contig 11732 bp, 14 predicted proteins | sample 7062131 | NCBI WGS metagenome assembly JABAOG01 (sample SAMN14538629, study PRJNA623070) | marine sediment metagenome | biome: marine biome [ENVO:00000428]; feature: marine pelagic biome [ENVO:01000023]; material: deep marine sediment [ENVO:00002113] | place: India: Arabian Sea | collected... | reverse complement strand
CTTCGGCGCGGTGCCGTGGGTCGCCTCGAACAGGGCGATCGTGTCGGACAGGTTGGCGCCGGGCGCCATGCCGATACCGCCGACCTGGGCGGCCAGGGCATCGGAGATGTAGTCGCCGTTCAGGTTCAGCGTGGCGATGACGTCGTACTCGGCCGGGCGCAGCAGGATCTGCTGCAGGAAGGCGTCGGCGATCACGTCCTTGACGACGATCTCGCGGCCGGTCTTCGGGTTCTTGAAGCTGCACCACGGCCCGCCGTCGACCAGCTTGCCGCCGAACTCCTTCTGCGCGAGCGCGTAGCCCCAGTCGCGGAAGGCCCCTTCGGTGAACTTCTGGATGTTGCCCTTGTGCACCAGGGTCACCGACTTGCGGTCGTTGTCGATCGCGTACTGGATGGCCTTGCGGATCAGGCGCTCGGAGCCCTCGATGGACACCGGCTTGATGCCGATCGCCGAGCTCTCCGGGAAGCGGATCTTCTTCACCTTCATCTCGTCGGTCAGGAACTTGATGAGCTTCTGCGCCTCGGGCGTCTCCGCCGCCCACTCGATGCCGGCGTAGATGTCCTCGGAGTTCTCGCGGAAGATCACCATGTCGGTCTTCTCCGGCTCCTTGACCGGCGAGGGCACGCCCTTGAAGTAGCGCACCGGGCGCAGGCAGACGTACAGGTCGAGCACCTGGCGCAGCGCCACGTTGAGCGAGCGGATGCCGCCGCCGACCGGCGTGGTGAGCGGGCCCTTGATCCCGACCTTGAACTCGGTCAGCGCCCGCAGCGTCTCGCCCGGCAGCCACTCCTTCGTGACCTCGACCGCCTTCTCGCCCGCGTAGACCTCCATCCAGTGGATTGCGCGCTGCCCCTCGTATGCCTTCTCGACCGCGGCCTCCAGGACCCGCCGCGTCGCCCGCCAGATGTCCGGGCCCGTCCCGTCGCCTTCGATGAACGGGATGATCGGCTGGTCCGGCACCCGGAGCGCGCCCTTCTCGATGCGGATCGGCTCGCCGGTCTCCGGGACCCGCGCGAACGGGTAACCGTCGCTCATGTCGCTCCCTTCATCAGGACCGCGCGTCGATGGGACGGACCTTCAACCCCTCCGGCCCCACGTACTCCGCCTTCGGCCGGATCAGCCGGTTGTCCTGATACTGTTCCATGATGTGCGCGGTCCAGCCTGCGGCGCGCGCGCAGGCGAAGATGTTCGTGAAGAGGTCCATCGGGATCCCCAGCGTGTAGTAGACGGACGCGCTGAAGAAATCCACGTTCGGGTAGATCCTCTTGCCGCGGCGCTCCATCTCCTCGGCCATGACCCCCTGGATCCGCTCGGAGATCTCGAGCCACTTCGTGTTGCCGCCGCGTGCCGCCAGCTCCTCGGCCAGCTTCTTCAGGATCGGCGCCCGCGGGTCCAGCGCCCGGTAGACCCGGTGGCCGAAGCCCATGATCCGCTCCTTGCGATCGAGCGCGTCCCGGATCCAGCGCTCGACCGTCTCCGGCTCGCCGATCTCCTGGAGCATGTGCATCACGCGCTCGTTGGCGCCGCCGTGCAGCGGCCCCTTGAGCGTGCCGATCGCCGAGGTGACCGCGGAGTGCATGTCCGACAGCGTGGCCACGGTGACCCGCGCCGCGAAGGTCGAAGCGTTCATCCCGTGCTCTGCGTGGAGGATCAGCGCCGTGTCGATGATCCTCGCCTCCAGCTCGTCGGGCTCCTGGCCGTGGAGCATGTACAGGAAGTTCGCCGCGTGCGACAGGTCCTCGCGCGGTTCGATCGGCTCCTTCCCTTTGCGCAGCCGGTCCAACGCGGCGGTGAGCGTCGGCAGCTTCGCCGTGATCCGGGTCGCCTTGCGGAGATTCGCCTCGTGCGACATATCTTCCGCCTCGGCGTCGTACGATGCGAGCGCCGATGCGGACGTGCGCAGTGCCGCCATCGGATGCGTCCCCGACGGGAGCATGCGGAGCATGCGGATCAGGTCCGGGTGCACGACCCGGTCCCGGGCCATCTGCGCTCGCAGGTCGTCCAGCCGGCGACGGTTCGGGAGCTCGCCGTACCACAGCAGGTGGCAAACTTCCTCGAACGTTGTATGTTCAGCGAGATCCTCGATCTCGTAACCACTGTAGAGGAGGCGTCCTTGCTCGCCGTAGATCTTGCTGAGACGGGATTCCGCGACGACGACGCCCTCCAACCCTCGACTCGACATGACCCAAAACCTCCGGGGCGACTGATTGCATGGCTCGTGCAGCACGAAGAACCGGGACGCCGGGACCATGCGGCGACGGGGCCGACTGCCCCCACCGGCCGCGGGGACGCCAGCCCCGTCTCTCTGGGGCGTAACCTCGGCCGGAGCCGAGTATAGCGGGGGGTGTGTGGCGATGCAAGGGCGCGCGGGACGCGGCCGAGGGTGACGATTTCCACGTTGTTGCGTCTGATGAAATGAGGCGTTCCGCAATGCAGGATCACGCCACGGGACCGACGGATGGCGACGTGGTCGCCCGGGTCAAGGCCGGGGACCGGGACGCGTACCGCATCCTGGTCCGGCGGTATCAGGACGTACTGTATCGTCACGCGTTGCGCATGACGAGTCAGGCCGACACCGCGTCCGACCTGGTCCAGGCTGCACTGGTGAAGGCGTATACGCACATCCACCGTTGCCGGGAGCCCGAGCGTTTCGGCGCGTGGGTGTTCCGCATCCTGGCGAACCGGTGCAAGGACCACCTGAAGAGCAGCCGGCGCAAGGACGTCAGCCTGGACACGGACCCGATCCCGCCGGCCCGCTCGGATGAGGACCCGTCACTGGACACCGAGCGCCTCGAGCTGCGGCGGCTGCTCCAGACCGCGCTCGGGAAGCTGCCGGACATCCAGCGGGAGGCGTTCCTGCTGAAACACGTGGAGGGTCGGTCTTACGAAGAGATCTCGGAGCTGTTGAACGTGTCGGTGCCGGCGCTCAAGATGCGGGTGCTCAGGGCCCGCGAGGCGCTCAAGGCCGAACTGGAGGAGGTCCTCTGATGCACCCTGACCTTCATCGATACCTGGACGGCGAGCTGTCGGGCGAGTCGATCGCACCCGAGCTGCGCTCGGATACCGAGGTGTGGGAGGCGATCCTCGAGGAGGCGGCCGGGCTCTGCCGGGACCGGGCGCCGGCCTGGCTCGAGGCGCGCGTCATGGGCACGCTCCCGCCGAGGCCGAAGCTGGCGTTCTGGCGGCGAGCGTGGCGCTGGTTTCTGGAGCCGCGTCAGGTCCGGGTCCGTCCCGTCATCGCCCTGATCGGCGCCGCCGCCGCGCTGGTCCTGGTAATCCGGCCCGCGAAGGAGCCGGCGCCCGCGCCGATCCCGGTCGTGATCGGCCCGGACGTCTCGGCGGTCCCGACGACCGCCGGCGACGTCGCCGCACCCGCCAGCGACCTCGCGCCGCCCGTCTACATCCAGTTCGTCTTCGCCGGCGGCGATGCCCGCTCTGTGGCGCTGGCCGGCGACTTCAACGGCTGGAATCCGGAGCGCCACGTGCTGCGCGACCCCGACGGCGACGGCGTGTGGACCGGCCTCTTCGCGCTACCGCCGGGCCTGCACAAGTACATGTTCCTCGTGGACGGAGACCAGTGGGTGACCGACCCCCGGGCGGAGCGATACGTCGACGACGGGTTCGGCATGAGGAACGCGCTCATCAACGTCGCGGCGCCGGCGGGGAGGTCGTCCTGAAGCGATCGCAGCGCCTTTCGGCCCCGCTCGTCGCCGCCCTGCCGCTCCTGTTCGGCCTCGGCGCCGGGCCGCTCCGCGCCCAGACCGTGGACCTCTGGCTCGACGCCGCGGCCGCACACGCCCAGCCACCCGCGGGCGTGGCGACGGTCGACGCGACCGTGCTCGGCTGGATCGGCGGCCGGCTCCGGCTGGACGGCCTCGGTCCGCTCGCGCTCGACCTGTCCGCGTACGGCGGCCGGAGCGCCGAGTCGATCGGCGGGGCCTGGCTGAACGGCGCGCTCGGCGGCGAGACCACGCGCTGGATCGGATCCGTCCTGGCGAGCGGCCGCCTCGAGGTGTTCGGCCTCGACTACCACGAACCCTTCGCGTACGCCGCCTACGGCTTCTCGCTGACTCCCCGGCTCGTGCGCACCGTCGGCCCGCTCACGGTCACCGCCCACGCCGAGCTGACGCGCGGGCGATGGCGCCTCGACGACGCGGCCGACTCCGCCGCGTCGCTGGGTTCGACGGCGTCCGCCATCCGGCGAGTCACCGACGGCCCGCTCGGGATCGCCGGCGGCGCTCTGACGGTCGGCCGTGCCCTCGGCCCGCTCTGGCTGGAGGCGTCCGGCAGGGCGTACGAAGCGCACAACGGCGATGCCGACGGCCGCTACGCGGCCCTCGGTACCTCGCTCGCGTTCACGATCGGACCCGCCGATGGGCGAGTCGGCGCCGCGCGGTGGAGCACGCCGGCCGGCTCGGAGTACGGGCTCAACGCGACGCTTGGCCTGATGCTCTCCGAGCGGTTCATCGCTCACGCGCACGTCGAAAAAACGGCGATGGACCCGCTCTACGGCAGTCCCGGCAGCGTCACCGCGAGCCTCGGGATGAGCTGGCGCCTCGCGGAGCGACAGCTCTCCACCGCGGCGCCGGTCGTCGAGATCGCCGAACCCGCCGGCCGCGGCCGCAAGGTTCGCTTCCAGCTCCCGGCCGGTAAGGCCGACCGGGTCGCGCTCGCCGGCGACTTCACCGGCTGGGCGCCGCGCACGATGAAACGGGCGGGCGACCTCTGGGTGCTCGAACTCGTGATCCCACCCGGGCTCCACCATTTCGTGTTCCTACTCGATGGCGATCGGTGGTACGTCCCGGACAACGCGCCGGGGATCGTCGACGACGGCTGGGGACGCCGCAACGCCAGCGTCGTGGTCGTGCAGGAGAAGTGACCGGGCCGCGCACTCGTTCGTCAGATGCGCTGATTGGATCGAAGACCCGTCAGGGAGTCCATATGAGACGATCCACCGTCATCCTCGCCGTGCTCGCCGCGTTGGCCGTCGGGTGGTCCCCGGCGCCGGTGCGGGGCGCCGTCGCGCCGCAGGGCAACCAACGGCTCGAGCGGGCCAAGTCCGCGCTCCCCGCCTCCGTCGCGCGGGATCTCGAGCGTGCGGTCTCGACCGCACGCTCCCGGGGGCTGCCGACCGACCCGCTCGTCGACAAGGCGCTCGAGGGCGCCGCCAAGGGCGTCCCGTCCGATCGCGTCCTCGCCGTCGTCCGCCAGCTCGCCGAGGAGCTCGGCCGCGCCCACGCCCTGATCGCCGGCGCGGGCTCCGCCGCGCCGGCCGACGTCACGGCCGTCGCCGACGCGCTCCGGCGCGGCGTCCCGGAGGACGCGGTCCGCTCGCTTCGCGACGCCGCCTCCGCCAACGAGCCGATCTCACTGGCCGTCCACACCCTCGCCGACCTCCTCGACCGCGGTGTCCCCGTGGACGGCGCGCTCGATGTCCTGGGCGCGTGGCGGAGCCATGGCGCACAGCCCGATGAGCTCCGGGACCTCCCCGCCGCCGTCGAACGCCTGATCCGCGAGGGCATCCTTCCCGCACAGGCCGCGGCGGCCGTCGCCTCCGCGGTGCGCGCCGGTCGTGGACCCAGCAGCGCCGTGGGACCACCGACCGCGCCGGGAACGGCCGGCAAGGGGAAGAAGGGCAAGGGAAAGGGGCCGCCGGACCGACCACCGCTCCCCCCGGGGGTGGATCCACCCGGAAAGGGCACCGGCCGGCGATCCGGCGGCGGCTGAACCCGACCCCGACGCAGGCCAGTTCGCCGTTCGTTACGATGCAGTGGCGGAGTCTCGCGTGATGCGCGAGCATCCGGCACTGTTGTTGCATCCTCCTCCGGAACGTGAAGGCGCCGAATCCGGCGCCTTTCTTCATTGCCCCTCGATCCGGCAGGAGAGCTCCCATGCCCACCGGCCCCTCACCCGACCCGGTCCGCAGTCTCGCGGCCACTCGCACGGGCGAAGCCGTCCTGATCCGGCGCATCCTCTTCGGCACCCTGCGCGCGCTCTGCACCGATCTCGGCGTCAGGGAGGGCGACGTCGTCCACTGCCGCGCGGGCACGGCCTCGCACCTGCTGCTCGAGACGCCGGCCGGCCGCACGGTCCCGCTCGATCGGGACTGGGCCCGCTTCATCCAGGTCAGCGCGGCGGTCCAGCGCGAGGCCCGGCGGCTTCATCTCGAGGCGGACGGCGCCGCCGTCTGAGGACGAGGTCTCCGCGGCAGGCGCCGTTTCGGACGGCGATCGCGTTCACGTCGGCGGCGAGGCGAGGACGTCGCCGATCGCGGGCAGCGCGCCCTCGAGCTCGGCGCGCGTGACGACGAGCGGCGGCGCGAACCGGATCACCTGCTGGTGCGTCTCCTTGGCCAGGATGCCCCGGCGCATGAGCGCCTCGCAGTAGGGGCGCGCCGGGCCGGCCTCGTCCCTGAGGACGACCCCGATCATCAGCCCCCGCCCCCGTACCTCCGCCACCGCCGGCGAATCGAGCGCGCGGAGCGCGTCCATGAGCCACGGTCCCAGCTCCGCCGCCCGCTCGGGCAGTCCCTCCTCCTCGATGACGCGTAGCGCCTCGCGGGCCACGGCCGCGGCGAGCGGGTTGCCGCCGAACGTCGACCCGTGGCTCCCCGGGGTGAAGACGTCCATGATCTCGGCGTCCGCCAGGATCGCGGAGACGGGGTACACGCCGCCGCCGAGCGCCTTGCCCAGGATCAGGATGTCCGGGCGCACGCCCTCCCATTCGCCGGCGAACAGGCGGCCGGTCCGGCCGAGCCCGGTCTGGATCTCGTCGGCCGCGAGCAGTACGCCATGACGGCGGCAGGCGTCGGNNGGTGCGGCCGAGGCCGGTCTGGATCTCGTCCATGATCAGCGTGATGTTGTGCCGCGTGCAGAGCTCGCGCACGCGCTGGAAGTAGCCCTCGGGCGGGATGATGACGCCGGCCTCGCCCTGGATCGGCTCGACCAGGAAGGCGACCGTGTGCTCGGTGATCGCCGCCTCGAGCGCGTCCGCATCGCCGTAGGGGATCGTGCGGAAGCCCGGCGTGAACGGGCCGAAGCCCTCCCGGTACTCGACCTCCGACGAGAAGCCGACGATGGTCGTGGTCCGCCCGTGGAAGTTGCCCGCACAGACCACGATCTCCGCCGAATCCTCCGGGACGCCCTTCCGCCAGTGGCCCCACCGACGCGCCGCCTTGATCGCGGTCTCGACGGCCTCGGCGCCCGTGTTCATCGGCAGCGCCNNCCGCTCGCACAGCTCGCGCAGGAACGGTGCGTACTGGTCGTTCTGGAACGCCCGCGACGTGAGCGTCAAGCGGTCCGCCTGCTCCCGCAACGCACGCACGACCCGCGGGTGCCGGTGCCCGTGGTTCAGTGCCGAGTACGCGGACAGCATGTCCAGGTAGCGGCGCCCCTCGACATCCCAGACCCACACGCCCTCGCCTCGCGTGAGCACGACCGGGAGCGGCTCGTAGTTGCGAGCGCCCCAATGCTCGGCGTCGCTCAGGTACCGCGCCGCGCCTTCCCCGTGCACCGTCGTCGCCGTCATCACGCCTCCCACTCGCCCCGGCCGGGCTCGTCCGGCACGCCGCACTCCGGACACTGGGTCGCCAGGTAGCGCAGCCACTCCTCGATCTCGTCCGTCGGCGGCAGCTCGGTCTCGTCGCCGGTCCGCGCCGCGAGATAGATCTGGCCCCAGCGGTCGGCCACGAACAGCGCCGCACTCCCCTCCCCCACCCCGCACCGCCGATGCGCCTCGCCGCCGGGATCCGAGACGACCGTCAGCGTGTCCGCGGCGTCCGCCGGCACCACCGACCGCAGTTCGAGCCCGGTGGGCAGCACCACGATCGGCCGCCCGTACCAGACGCGGAACTCCGGCTCGGCGGCGGCGAGGTCGCGCAGGTAGGCGCGCCCGGCGTCGCGTGTGGCCAGGAAGACCACGACCGGCGCGCCCCGGCGGGGCGCGCGCCAGACCACGGGCGCGCCGTCTTCGGCCCGCGGCAGCGTCAACGGCGGCAGCCGGTCGCCGACTCCCGGGCCGCCGCCGGCATCCGTGGTGGCGCGAGACAGTGCGGACACGGCTTCACTCCGGGCGCGGCCGGTGGATCGGCGGCCCCAGCGGCACGAGCTCCTCGACCGCGCGCGGCACTTCGCCCTCCTGGTACGGTCGGCGAACCACCACGCTCCACGGCCCGGGTGGCACCTCGCCCGTCCCGTAGGCCAGCAACAGGACGCGCACGCCGCGGTGCCGCCTGAGCAAGGGATCGAGGAGCTCGCGGTCGAGCGCCGCCTGATCGAGGATCACCAGCCGGAGCGCTCCGCTCTCCGGGTCGCTCACGGGGTAGACGAGGGCATCGGCCAGACCCGGCGCGGCCACGGCCTGATAGCCGCGGTCGCGCAGCCTCGTCCTCAGCAGCGCGCGGGGCCAGTCGTCGGGCATGACGATCAGGACCCTCGGCCCACCCATATTCAGTGCGACACGGGCCGTCCGAGCCGGTTCTCCACGTCGGCAACCGCCTCCTCGAGGCGGTTGCGGACCCCCTTGTGATCGTCGACCGTCAGGACCATGTAGACCCGGTCGTGCTTGGCCCTCAGGCGCTGCTCCGCCGTACGGATGACCGGCATGACCTCGTCCCAGTCGCCCTCGATCACGGTGTCCGCGCCGGTGAGGCGGTACGGCAGACCCGCGCGGTCGATCTCGTCGACCACTTCCGCGACCGGGTCCACGAGTGAGGCGCCGGCGCCGACGGGGAACATCGAGAGACTGAACAGCATCGGCGAACCTCCGGGCAGGTGTCTGGATCGCTGAACGGCGAGAACTGTCGCGATGCGAGACGCCCGTGCAAGCTGCATGCCGGCGCGGCGCGGACGGCGGCGCCGGCATGCGGGGGAGGCCGGATGCCGGGACCCGGTCGCGGGTCGCGACGCTCACCGTGTGCGGCCTTCCGGTGGCTCCGTGGCCGACCGAACCCGGTCGAAGTCGACGCGCATGGCCGCCGCCAGCAGCACGATGCCGTCGAAGAAGTCGCCGAGGCGGAGGTTCTCGTTCGGGCTGTGCTGGTTGTTGTCCGGATTGACGATCGGGAGGTTCACGAACGTCGCGCCGAGGAGCTCCGGGAAGACGTACCCCGGCACGCTGCCGCCCATGGTCGGAATCGCGACCACGTCGTCCCGAGCCGCGCGGCGCACCGCGTCGAGGACCGCACGCGCCGCAGGGTGACCCATCGGTGTCCGCACGGCCGGGTACCCCGTCCTCGCCGCGAGACGGACCAGCCGCGGGTGGGCCAGGCGGGTCGCGGCGTCCGGCTCCTCGTGCACGACATGGTAGCCCTGCGCCCGCAGGTGGGCGGTCAGCCGCTCGACCTGGCGCTCGGGGCGCACGTCGGCGACCAGCCGGAAATCGAGATCGGCCACGGCGACGTCCGGAACGATCGTCCGCGCCTCGGCGCCGACCCACCCGCTGCGGACCCCCTTCACGTTCAGCGACGGCAGCATCACCATCTCCCAGCGGCTGCGGCCCGCGCCCTCGGGCTCGGCGATGCCGAGCCGCCGCCGCTCGGCTTCGTTGTCCGGCAGCGCGCCGAGCGCGTCGAGCGCTTCACGCTCCTCGTCGCCGACCGGGGCGACGTCGTCGTACCAGCCCTCGATCGCGACCCGGCCCGACCCGTCCTGCATCGACGCGAGCAGCTCGGCCAGCCGTTCGGCGGGGTTCGGCGCCCAGTTGCCGTAGTGCCCGCTGTGGAGCGGGCGCAACGCTCCGTACACCGTGAGATGCACGCTCACGATGCCTCGCGCGCCGAACGCAATGGTCGGCCGCCCCGACGGGTGCCTCGGGCCATCGGCGATCACCGCGACGTCCGCGCGGAGCAGCTCCCGGTTCGCCCGCAGCATGCGCTCGAGGTTCGGCGAGCCCGCCTCCTCGTCTCCCTCGAACAGGAACTTCAGGCGCGCCCGGGGCTGTAGCCCCGCCGCGCGAAGCGCATCCAGCGCCGCCAGGACCGCCACGATCGGCGCCTTGTCGTCCGACGCGGACCGGGCGAACACGCGCCAATCCGGATCGTAGCGTCCGCCGGGCGGCGGAAACGGGAGGATCTCCGGCGCGGCGTCGAGCGGCCCGGCCCGCAGCACCGGCTCGAACGGCCGGTGTCCGACCCAGCGCGTCGTGTCCACCGGCTGCCCGTCGTAATGCGCGTAGATGAGCACGGTGCGCGTGGCGCCCGGCACCTCCAGCTCGCCGTAGACCAGCGGAGGCCCGCCCGTCTCGAGCAGCCGCGTCCGGATCCCCCGGCGCTCCATGAGCCCCCGCAGCGACTCCGCGTTGCGCCGGATGTTCGCCCGGTCCGACGCCGCGTTCGGAATCCTCAGCAGGTCGACCAGCTCGGTCACGATCGCGTGCTGGTGCGCGTCCACGTACGCACGGACCGCCTCGTGCTCGCCCGTCTGGGCACCGAGACGCGAGGTCGTGGCCAGGACGAGCAGCGCGATGGCGGCCGGGAGCGTGCGGAGGTTCGGCATGGGCATCACCGTGAGGTCGGAGAGTGCGATGAAGGGGCCGGCACGGCGCTGCCGCCGGCGCGGCCGGGGCGCCGCGCCCCCGTGCTCCGCCCAATGTGGCGAAGCGCGCCGCGCCGTGTCAACGAGTGCGACGCCGCGCCGATGAACGAAACCGCCCCCGGAGCCGATCTCCGGGGGCGGTCCGCCATGCCGAGGGCGGGACTCGAACCCGCATGGGCACAGGCCCGCTCGATTTTGAGTCGAGTGCGTCTACCAATTCCGCCACCCCGGCGCCCGCTCGGCGCATCCGCGCCGCACCCCTAAAGATAACGGCGCGGCGCCTCCTACTCCAGGCCCTTGGGCGGACCCAGGATCTCGCGCAGCACCACCGCGCGTCGCAGGCTCGACCGGCCGCCCAGGCCCCGGAACGACGCGACGCGACGCGCACGGCGCCGCGGGGGCGCCGTGGCATCCAGCCGCTCGTGGAAGATCCGGTGACGCCGCTCCGGCGGCGGCGGCGGCGTCTCCAACGAGACCACGATCGGCGGCTCGTGCGGCGGCGGCTCCTCCCACGATGCCACCTCGTACCCGCCGGCCGGGACCGGCTCCTCCGATGCGGCCTCGACGTCCCACGCGGTCTCCCCGCCCCACGCGGGCGTCTCGTCCCACGCCGGCTCCGGCTCCGGCTCCGGCGGCCGCGCGCGGCGCTCCCCGGTGAGAATCTCCCACAGGTCCTGCGGGATCATGTCCGCGGCGGTCGGCTCCCGGGAGCCGGCGCCGTCGCGAGCCTGCGCCGGGGCGGACGCCCCGGCGTCCGCGTGTCCGGACGCCTCGCGCCGCGAGTCGGCCGACCGCTCGGGCTCCTCGCGGCCGGGCGGCGCGCCCGCGCCCCTCTGCTTCCTCCTCTTCCCGGCGATGCCGCCGATGATCGACCAGAGCATGGCGGCCAGGAAGATCAGTGCGCCGATGTCTTCCACTAGCTCTCCTCGCCGATGACTTCATCCCCGCCATCGGCGCCGCCGGCGATCGCGTGCCTCATGTCCGTGTCCGCCTGGACGTTGCGGTACCGCATGTAGTCCATGACGCCGAGATTGCCCTCGCGGAACGCCTCGGCCATGGCCAGCGGCACCTGCGCCTCGGCCTCGACCACGTGGGCGCGCATCTCCTGCACCTTGGCGCGCATCTCCTGCTCCGCGGCCACCGCCATGGCGCGGCGCTCCTCGGCCTTCGCCTGGGCGACGCGCTTGTCGGCCTCCGCCT
>JABAOG010008567.1_pt3 | contig 11734 bp, 10 predicted proteins | sample 7062131 | NCBI WGS metagenome assembly JABAOG01 (sample SAMN14538629, study PRJNA623070) | marine sediment metagenome | biome: marine biome [ENVO:00000428]; feature: marine pelagic biome [ENVO:01000023]; material: deep marine sediment [ENVO:00002113] | place: India: Arabian Sea | collected... | reverse complement strand
GGGAAGGCGTTGATTGGGCGTTCGGACCCGGCGACTCCGGACGAACCGACAAGGGTGATCGGACGGTTGGGGGCGGTGACGTACACGTTCACCTTGTCCCCCGAGTCGAGCGGGTCGTGGCGCAGGTCTACGTACACTCCGGCTTTGCGATCGGCCACGTTCATTGTGATTCGCCCGGTGTCCAGGTACCCGCTGGTGACCTTGGAGTCGGGCGTCTCGACGTACAGGGTGTCGCCGACCGCGAACCACATTCGCATGTCGAAGTAGCGCGCCGCAGTGGTGTCACCGAGTTGGGTCCCGGCCAGGTCGGGGGCGTACGCCGGAGCCAAAGTGTCCACAAATGCGGACAAATCGACGCGGCCTAGTGCGGACACGTCGTCGTACAGGTCGTCCTGGCCGAACCACACGAACCGGTCCACGCCCTCGATGCACCGCACCGCGTGCATGTGGTCCTCGTGTAGGTCGAACCCCACGATCGGCCCGGACACCAGGGTTCCATCGTCCTGGGGTTGGCACAGCCGCAGGCCCAGGTTGGTCCCCACCAGGACAAACCCCACATACCCGTACACCGCGTAGGGCACCTCGGTGGTGGGCAGGGGAAGCGCCACCACCGGGGGCAGGGGATCGGTGGTGTCCGGGTCGATGCCGATCGAGTAAACCTGCCCCTTCTCCCCGGCGAAGCCCGCCGCATACACCTGCCCGAGCGACTCGTGAACCGAGGTCCACTCCCAACTCGGCCAGGCATGGGTGAACACCGGGTTAGTGCCCGACCCCCCGGTGGATGCGTCGATCACGTTCCACAGGGCAGCGCCGCTGGCGAACCACAGCCGGTCTTTGGCAAACCACAGCTTGCCGGAGGTCAGGTTCGTGTTGAACGAGGAGATTCCGGTGCCTGCGGTATTCAGCGAGTAGATGCCGGTGGTGTCGGCCACGTACACGGTCGAACCGGACGAGGCGCACCACACTTCGCCGGTAAGGCCGGTGACCTCGTTGACGGTGCCGTCGGTTTCGATGGTGACGCAGCGCCCCCCGGTGCCCGCAGCAACCAGCCTCGACCCCCCGGTGAACTCACCCACCGCCAGCGAGGTCCACGAACCGCCGGATTCGGTGGCTGCGGTCGAAACCGCCGGGAGCAGGCTCATCTGCCATTTGGTCCACACGTCGATGCCCCGGGACCACCGGTAACGGAACGGGTCGGCTTCGTCACGGTCGTACCAGCGCTGCCCGGCCCCGTGGTGCCACGACGACGGGGTTCTGCGCCACAGCCCGGCGTTGGACAGGGTCTGTTCGCCGGGGCGCTGCGAGGTGTCTTCCTGGGGCCGCAGTGCCGGGATGGAGATCAGCTTGTAGCGCTCGCTGCCGTGGTCCGGCATGTACCAGCGGTCCCCGATGGCGATGACTTCGCCGCCGATGCCCGAGCCGGTGGCCAGCAGGCCGTTGTAGAACGCATGGGGTGACGGGTAGAACGGGTCGGTGATCTCAGCCATAGAGGGAGGACACCTCCCTGATGTACCCGTAGCGTTCGAGTAGCCGCCCCGACTCGGCCATGATCCGGTTCTGCCGCAACCGGGCCAGCGACGCCATCATGGCCGCATTCGACCCCGGGGGGACTTCCTCGGCCCGGCGGGTGTCACCTTGGGCGGAAATCTGGTTCCGGGACGCCTCCCGGTCGCTCATGAGCACCAGGGCCGCGCCCAAGGGCGGCAGGTCGAGCGCGGTGGCTTCGAGGCCGGTGGTGGTGGTCACCGTCTGGTCGGTGGTGGTGGACAGCGGGTTGAACAGGCACCCGAACGTGATGTATTCGATGCCCGGCGACGGCCCGCGCAGCTTCACCCCGGACGGGGTGTCGGCCAGGCGGTAGTGCGCTGGCGGGATGGGGCGCGGGTCCAGGCCTTTCTCTTTGGACCACACGGCCAGAACTGCGACCGCGCCCGACGGCGGGTCTGGAAGGTCGCCGTCGGTGCCGACCCCCGCCTCGGTTTCGATGCGGTACAGCCCGTTCATGGACAGGTCGTGCAGGTCTTCGTTGATCGTCTCGATGATCTTGCGGGCGGGGAAACGGGGGCGGATCGACACCCGGGTGTCCACCGCGTGGCTTTCGGCGGTCGTCTCGGGGATCACCGACAGGGTTTTGGTGGAAGTGTTCACGTCGGCGACCGTGTAAAGGTTCCAGCCAACTTCGATGGTCTGGCCGATCTGCGAGCCTTCGACCGGGAACTTCATCACCATGCTGGACTGCGACGGCGAGAACGCCGACGCTAGCTGGTTCACCGCCTGTCGGCTGTTGCCCTGGCAGTGCGCCCGGGTGCGCCGAATCAGGTCGGATGTGGTGACGCTGGACGTACCGAAAACCATGATGGCCGCTCCTTGATCTTGAACTCACCCGGCCCAGGGAACGGGAGGACCGGGGCCGGGTGAGTTCAAGTCCCAGCTTAGGCCGCAGCCGTGCCGGTGTTGTCCAGATCAGCCCACAGGGCCGACTCGTCCCGGAAGTGATCGTAGTTGCCGAGCCAGTACCAGCCCATCGGGCGGAACCGCCACAGCTTGTCGGTCACCGGAGACGGGCGGACCGTCGGGTACGGGCCGAAGCCCGGAGCCGAACTGAACGCCTTGGCAAGCGCTTCGCGCCCCAGGAAGTACGCCTTCTTGGTGGACGACGCGGTGCCGTCGATCAGCGTGTTGTTGACGATGAACCGGAAGCCCTCGTAGATGCCGATCTCGCCCCGGTAGATCTGCATCGTGGGACCGCCGTACGTCATGGGGAGACGCCAGCCTCCGTCGCCGGTCTCTCGCTTGAGCGTCTGCGCGTGACGCGGGGAGAGCACGCACCGGTAGTAGCCGTCCGGCCACGTCGGAACGTTGTTCTCCTGCAACTGCGCAAACACGTCCTGGAGGCCGGTCGTACGCATGTCGGCGTTCGTGAACGACGTCGTGACGTCCCCGGCGGAGTTTCCTGCGAGCGCCTTCTGCGCACGAAGGTCCACCGAGCGAGCGGCGTTGTACGACAGCCGGTTCGAGGCCGTGGGGTCGTACTCGATGAACGAGGTGCCCCGCAGCTTCGCGGTGGTGATCGTCGCACGACCGAACTCGGTCAGAGTGACGGTCACCTGGGTGTCGGACAGCGCCTCGGCGTCCACGTCGAGGTACTCGTCGAGTTCGTTGTCGTTGACCGCCATGTCGTCCATGCCGGTGAAGGTGACAGCCGAGCCTCGATGCGACTGCTTCGTCGCTCGCACCTCGGCGAACGAGTCGAAGATCGCAGACGACCTGAATGCGTAGTAAACATCCAGGTTATAGGCGGTGGTATCGGTCAGGGACTGACCAGTACCAGTAAGCACGTTGGCCATTTTTCACCCCTTGGGGTTATTTCCCTGCCCTGCGTCTACGTTCGGCCTGCCGGTGGCATTCGGCACATCGGCGGTGGCCATTCGAGCGGGTAACCCACTCGTCATGACCTTCGGGGCAAAGCTCCGGGACGGGCTTGCGACGGTTGTTCTCCGCCGTGGTCACCGCTTCCAGATGGTCCGGGTCCAGGGCGTTCACGCATCGGCGGTTCCGGCACACATGGTCCACCGGGAGTTCGGTGAACCCGTGGACCAGGAACCACACCCAGCGGTGCGCCCGCCACATGTACCCCTCGCGGTACACGTACCCGTAGCCGTCTGAGTCGAGGTGTTCCTCGTCCCACAGCCAGTGCCCGTCAACCTTTGTGATGAACGCCGCCAACGCGGGATCTTCGACTAAAGGATCAGGGAGGTCGGATGTGTGGTCCACATGACCTCCGGTTAGCTGCTCCGATATCCCTCGGCTACTGGATAGCCGTGACCGTCGAGGAACCACGCAACATCCTCGGGAGTCCCCCCGCTCTCACGGATCTTCTTGATCCCTTCAACGAGGTTGGCGGACTGGCCCTCTGGAAGCTTCAACTCGGTCCCGGCGGTCACCTGGTTCATGATGTTCAACTCGCCGACGCCCTCTGGTTCGGGTTCGCCCGGGGGGTTCTCCCCGCCGGACTTCTCCTCGCCGAAGACTTCGGTCCACGCAGCCTTCACCTTTTCGGGTTCAAGCTCGCCGTCGTACCCCTTGATGAACATCTTCGCTCGCTTGTCTGCGAGGTTGATGCCCGCCTCGGCGAACGCCAGCTTTCGTTCGGCTATGGTCGCCCGCTGTTCCGCCTCGGTCGCCTTGGTGGTGGCTTCGGTGGTTGCGGACTTGGCCTGTTCGAGTTGATCTTCAAACCGCTTACGCAGGTCGCCGATCGGTTCGTTGCCTTCACCGTCAGTCATGTAATTGTCTCCCTGTCGATACGCACCGGACTCGGGGTTGCCCAGGTGGAAAGGCCGAACAGCACGCCTACGGCAGAAAGTTACGGGTCCCGTAACTTACGGCTCACGCAGGGCCGATCTGTTGACGAGAATACAACTTACCCGGTGTTTCCGCCTAGACCGGTCGCACCTTGTGTCGTGGTGGCGAACGAGCCGCCCCCGGCGAACTGCGCGATCCGCGACCGGCGACGGCGTTCCAGGTCCCGCGCTTCGGTGCCGATTCCCAGCGATCCGGCGGCCACAGTGTCCGCGCCGAGACCTTGCTGGGTTTCACCTGGGAGGCGGGCAGTGAGGCTTCCGGCAACCTCGGTGAACGCCTGGCGGGCCTGTTCGCGGGAGATCCCGGCGTCGGCAAGCCGCTCGGCCATCGACGACGACAACTGTCCCAGGTCCGAAATGGTGGCCTCTCCGGCGATGGCGGTGGCGGTGAACAGCCGCTCCAACTCCGGGAGGGTGCGTTCGGTTTCGAGCCACAGGGAGGTCCACTGCGACTGGCTGATCCCGAACAGTTCAGCGGCCTGCTGACGGTATTCGGGCGGGGCGGTCAGCGACGCCGCCGAAGCCAACTGCATCCGGGACTGCGCCTCGACCGGGGACACATCGGCGACCAGTAGTTCGGCGATGTAGTCCCGCGATCCGTAGATGGAGGTGGGCAGGCCGAACTGGCTGGTCAACTGGCGGATGGTGGCCTCGTACTGCATGTACGCTTCCTCGCTGATGGCTCGACCTTCCTGGCCGAGTTGCTCCATCGCGGGGAAGCGGTTCTTGTACGTGGTGGTTTTCCGCATGTCGAGCATGATCTGTTCCATCGACTGGCCGTCCAGCCAGCGTTCCCATGCCCAATCGGCCAGTGATCCAAGCCCGTACCGAGCCAGGGTGGCCTCGATGATCCCTCTCGCAGATGGCATCAGCTAGCCCCCATCTTGCTCATCATTTCCCGGGCCAGGATGGACGCCTGCCGGGTGGCGTTGCGGGAGCGGTCGTAGCCGTAGCGTTTGTCGCCGCGCAGGGTCCGCACCCATTCGTCCATTGTCATCTGCTTGTCCCCGGAGACTGGTTTGTTCCACTTCCAGTACGTGGTGTTCATCATCGTCGGGGCAACATGGCCGAGTTCGTCGGCGGCCACCTGCATGTACGGCTCAAGGATCTCCCGGACCGTCCGGCCTTCCCGGATATCGGGGGCGATCGCCTTGAACTTTCGGGCGGCCTGTTCGCGGATGTACCCCTCGTAGTCGCCCACGCTTCTGCGCCCGCGTGCGATGTTGCGGGCTGCACCGTTGAGCCACTTCCCGCTGAACTTCATGCCGTACTCGCGGACCATTTCGTCCAGTTGCACCCTGGCAGTACCGGCCACCCCCATTTCGCCTCGGCGGAGGGCACCACCGCTGCGGCGGCGGTATTTACGGCCCACCAGGTCCCGCACTTCGGCTTCGGACAGGTCGTTCTTGACCCAGTTGCGGGCGATGTTCGCAACCTGTCCGCTGGTCAGGTACACGCCAAGCTTGATGGAGAGGTTGTAAACCGACCGGCGGGCGGTGTTGATGTTCGCCTCAAGCTCCGCCGGGTTCTGCACCTGCTGCAACTGATACCGGCGCTGGGCGTCGGACTTGTTCTGCCACCAGGGGGTGTCGCGCAGTTCGTCGAGGAACCGCTGCATGGTGTATTCGTTCTCGACCGCCCGGTTCACCAGGGCCCGGATGGCACCGTGCTTGGACAGGAACTCGTCGCCGAAGCCGTACGCGAGGCGTTCGTCTTTCGTCGCCACTAGACCATTTCCTCCCTCGGCTCGTCCTGCGGTTCGGGCAGGCCTCCAAGCTCAGTATCGCCTGTGGATTCGGTATCAAGCGAGAAGTCCTGGTCCGACGCGGGGACCAGCGTCTCGTCCTGTTCGAACATGAACTCGNNCGACGCAGGGACCAGCGTCTCGTCCTGCTCGAACATGAACTCGTTCGCTTCGGTGAACCTTGCCAGCGGGTCCACGTAGACGTAGGGACGGAACATGAAGTCGGCTTCGACCGGCATCATGTCGTCTTCGAGGATTTCGCCTTCGTAGGGGACGGTGAGCGTTTCGGCGAACGAGAAGTCCCTGATGTACGAACTCGGGGTGGTGTTCATGTTCAGGTACGGCTGCGGGTCCACGGCCCGGTTGTACTCGTTGGTGCCGGTGCGAAGCTCGAAATGCAGGTGCGCACCGGTTGTCTGCCCGGTGGAGCCGACGGTGCCGATGGTCTGCCCGGCAGAAACCCGATCTCCGGGTCGCACGAACGTGTTCGCCATGTGCGCGTACAGGGTCCAGATTTTGCCGTTGTGGGCGATCTCGACCCGGTTGCCGTATGCCCCGCCGGAGGCCACCCGAACGACCTGGCCGCTGCCTGCGGCCTGCACCGGAGATCCGGCAGGGGCGGCAAACGACATGCCGTTCTTGAACCCGCGCGCATAGGTGATGCCTCTCGGGGCGGGGGCACCGAACCGTTGGGTGATCCTTCCGCCGGATACGGGCCGGTAGAACCCTTGGGTGTTGCCGCCGGTCCCGAGTAGGTGGCGGGCCACTTTCTCGTGCTTGGCGTACGCGGTGGGGAATGCGGAACGCTGCACTGCTTGGGCGGCTCGGGTCAGGCTCATCCGGTCCCGGTTGTGAATGTCGAATAGCCCGGGCTGGCCTTGGCTGCCTCCGGTGAAGAACATGCGGGCGGACCGCTCGGGGTTTGTCCGGGCCGCGAACGACCCCCAGGCGTTGCGCTGCTGGAACAGCCCCACCGAGTCCAGGTGGCCGTACCGCAGGTTACGCAGCCTGGACTCCTGCATGGCGGTCATGAGCGCGATCAGAATGTCCCGCTGGGATGCCCCGAGGGACTGCCCGACCCGGATGATGGTTTGGGCGTTGCGCCGCTGCTCGTTCGATAGTGCCATCACAACCCCAGTTCGGCGGCGATGGCGTTCACGTACTGGTTGGTCAGGTGCTGCTTGCGTTCCTCGGTGTCCTGGGTGGCGAACTCGGTCGCCTCGCCCTCAACGGACACGTCGGACAGGTCTTCGGTGGTTTCGGTGGTCTCCTCCTGGGAGATCGGGTCGAACGTGGTCACCTGGGTGATGACGGTCGGGTCGGCCCGGAATGCCGCGTTGACCCGGCGGACCAGTTCCTTGATCTCCTCCTCGTTGGGCATCCGGCCCACCTGCTGCTGGAACACTCGCCGCAGCGCGAGCATCCCCTGTTCGGCGGAAATCTCCTCGTTGATGGTGCGGGTGAGGGTTTGGGTGATCGGCTCGGTACCCATCGACCCTGGTGCCCCGCCGCCTCCGGTGGTCAGGTCCCCGGCGGCTTCCTCGTCGAGCAGAAGCGGCAGTAGGTCGCCGGATTCGTTGACGCCCCGGAAGAAGTAGATGCCCTGACGCACCTGATCCATCACCTGGTCGCGCAGCATGTCGATCTTCATGTTGGGGATGCCGTTGGCCATCCCCATGAACGCTTGCATGTTGCGGATCTCGTGCTGGTTCAGCACGCCGGAAGGGCCTGTCTCGAATCCAAGCCCGGCGAAGAACGCCTGCCACTCTCTGATCTTGCTCGGCCCGATGCGGGACAGGTACGAGTACGCGGCACCCTGACGGTAGGTGGGACGGGAGAACTTCGGTGTGAGCGCCTCCTCGCCGTACCGCGACCCGAACAGCGACTGCGGGTTGGGGGCTTCGAGCATCGTCCGATACACGAAGTCCGACGGGTAGCCGCCGAGGTACTCGGCCTCGAACTCCGGCGCTTTCTGTCCGCCTGCCACCCGGTCCACAAACGCCTTGTAGTCCTCGGCGGTGGCGGTGGGGACCCGCCCGGTCAGCGTCCGCATCGCACTGCGTTCGACGGTGCTGGCGCTGCCGAACAGGGGCGAGGTGACCCCCGGCGGTGGCCGGGTGGCGGCCTCGCTGCTGCCGAAAAGCCCCCCGGCGAACCGGTCCTCGATCGGCCTGTATTCGGTGGGGCGGGAAAGGACCCGGGTGATCTCAGCGTCGTCGTAGCCCTGACGGCGCAGGTGGCTGCGGATGTGCCGATCCGGGTAGCCGAGACGGCGCAGGTGCTCTACGTAGTCGAAGTCGGGGGTTTCGGCGTCAATGTCCTGGTAGCCGACCCCGCCCCCGGTGATGCTGTAAACCGCCATCGCCTATCCTTTCGGCTCCACGAGACGGGCGAACATCTGCGCAATCGTCTCGACGGACCCCTCGTCTATATTCTGCCCCCCGTATCGCGCAGTGATCGAGTCGAGTTCTGAGAGGAACTGTTCGCGCAGGAATGTGGCCTGCTGGGACGACAGGGTGGAGCCGGGGCCGAACAGCCGCTCGGCTTCGGTGACGTTTCTGTCGTAAGACTCGAAGATCAGTTCAGCGCCTTGTCCGCCTCGGGTAGCTGCCAGTTTCGGCAGGTCGTTCAGCGCCTGACGCACCTTCTCCAACTCCACCTCGGCCCGGCCAACCTCGAAGACCGGCAGCACGTTGGCGTAGCTCTGATCTAGTTCGTCGAACGCCTGGCGAAGCTGGTCAGGGGTCCAGCGCTGCTCAGCGGCCCGGCCTTCGATCTGCCGACGCTCGGCGAAGTACAGGAACTCGCGCACATCTTCGATGCGTTCGCGGATCGACAGGGTGCGCCGGTTCTTGGAGTTTCGGACCCACTCGTTCGACTCGTACGAGTAGTCGCCGGGGAAGAAGTACCCGAGCACGTCCGAGTACGGTTCGGCGGTTTCGATGTTGTTCTTGAAGAACTCCCATGCGGGGCCGCTGAACGGCACGTCGCCTTCGGAGGAGCGCCCGGCGATGGCGGCGATGGTTTCCAGCCCGTAGGTCTGGTTGAACTCGACGATGGCCGCTTCGGTGTCGCGTCCGTTGTTCTGCAACGTGTGGTGCCACCGGTCGGCCAGGTGGACCGCTGCGATCCAGTTTCCGTCGTTGTCCTGGGTGTAGATTTCCTGACCTGGGGCGGCGGGCAGGAAGGCCGCACCAATGGCCCGGATCAGCGCCATCTGCGAGGCACCGGCCTCAACGTCGTCGCGTAGCTGCTGGGCGACGGCGGGGTTGTCGCGGAACCCGGAGTATTCGCGGGTGGACAGCAGGTACGCCATCGTGCCTTTGACCGCGTAGTTGCGCTGCTCGTCGTTGCCGAGGAACCCGAAGAACCTTCTGACCGGGGTGGGGAAGAACCCGGATTCGAGGATTCCGCCCGTGGTCAGCGGCATCTTCCCGTACGGGAACAGGTACGAGCGCAGCCAGTCCGGGACGGTGCCGAACCAGTCGTCCGGGAACAGCAGGTTGGACGGGAACGACAGCAGTGGGCCGACGCCCGGCAGGTAGTCCACGTCCCCTTGGAGGGCGATGTTCAGGTTCCGCAGGGGGGCGGAGAACTGCGCCGCTTCGGCCAGGTTGATGTTCTCCCCGGTCATGGCTCCCGCGACCGGGGACAGCGGGGCACCCAACAGCGACCCGATCAGCGGGAAGCTGAGCATCTGTTCCCCGGTCTGCGGGTGCCGCCACAGCACCCCCTGGGTGGGGTCGTAGGACTGCCGGTTCGTGAACGGGTCGATGAAGTCGAGGTTGTCGTAGATGATGCTCGACCCGGGTTCCTGTAGCGCGGTGCCCAGCCTTCCCACCTTCTCCAAGATGTAGGGGCGCTTGGCTGCCAGGGTGCCCCACCGCCACAGGGTGTCCACGAAAGACTGCGCGAACGGCCACACGACCCGCATGGCGTGGAAGATTTGCTGGCGGCGCATCGCGTCGTAGAAGAACGTCTTCACGTGCTGGGATGCGTGCTGGGCCGCCATCGCGGAAGCGTCTTCGACGGTCAGCGAGCCGGGGTTGTCGGCCTTGAGGCCCTTACGGGCGGTAACCATCGTCTCGCCGAGGATGCGGGTTTTGCCTTCGGCGGCGCGGATCACGTCGAAAACCTGCTCCCGGTCGGCGCGCACGCCGGGCCGGGACACAGTCTTGATCCTGGTCAGTTCCGGCACCGGGACCTCGACAAGCTCGTCCGGCAGGTCCTCGAAGCGGACCTGTGCGAGTCCTTCGTCGATGCTTTCGACTTTCCCGATCGCGCCTTCGTTGGTGCGCACCCGGTTTCCGACCTTGGCCAGCCCGGAGACAACCTCGTCGATCCGCTCGGTGGTTTCGGTGACCTGACGGATCGCGGGCAGTAGTTCGGCCAGCTTCTGGTGGTAGGCGTACGCGAACTCGGGGCCGACCGACCAGGCGTTCTCGATCTTCCCGGCCTTCTCGAAGAACCAGTCGAACATCGAGTCGAACAGCTTGAACGGTTCCTCGGCACGCCCGACCCGCAGCACCCGCATGTGCAGGGCGGTGTCCGGGTTGTCGGCGGCCAGGCGCTTGCGGTACTCCTCCAGCTTGCGGGACAGCTTGCGTGCCCGGTCGGACATTTGCCGCCCGTATTCGACACCGTCCTTGGCGGTGATCGTCATGTTGAACACTTCGTTGCCGTTGCGGTCGTTGAGCACTCCGGAGCGGATGAACTCGCCAAGCTCGTCGTTGCCGCGCACGTAGTAGTCGATGCGCTTCTGGAGCGATCCTTCGGCAGTGAACAGGAACTGCTTCATCGCCGAGGGGTCGCCGGGGGTGCCGGTGCGCGGGTTGCCGAAGATGCGCGCGAACACCGGGTCGTTGTCGGCGAACATCTGCCGAATCGGGCGGGACTGCGGGTTGGACAGCATCCAGTTGACCACCGCGTCCTCACGGTCCGCGCCTCGGGCGACTGCCTTGGCCACATCTTCGGGGTCGGCTCCGGCGACGATCCGGGCGATGCGGGCCGAACGCAGGGTCAGAAGCTGCTCGGCCCATCCGAGGTTGAACCCGGCCTTGTCGATGCCGACCGATTCGAGGCCGTGGAACGCCTCCATCGCGCGGTGGGTGCGCATGTCGAGGCGGGAGGTGCGGGCGAAGGTGGATTCGGCGAACAGTTGCACCGCCTCGTCCACCGCCCCCATGCCTTCGAGATCGACATCGCCGAAGGTGTGGCCGGTGGCGGTCCGGTTCGCTTTGGTGAACTTCGACGCCAGGTTGCGGATCGCCGGATGCTTCGACGAGGTGGCCAGCGCGAACGCGGCAACCCCGAGCGGGTGGCTGAATATCGACGAGTGCCCGACCATGAACATGCGGGACTGCATTTCGCCGATGTTGCGGATCACATACGCGGGCCGGAACAGCACCGACGAGCGCCACAGGTCGTTGGTGGCCGACACCACGTCTCCGGTGTTCTTGGCCAGGGTGGCACCTTTGTCCCCGACCGAGAGGGGGCCGAGCTTGCCTTCGGAGACGAACGCCCCGTACCGCCCGACTGCGCGGCGTAGGGTTTGGGCGTTGGGCAGCACCACCCCGCCTCGGGCCAGTTCAGCTTCCAACTGCGGGCCGGGCAGCGGAATGTTGGT
>JABAOG010011724.1_pt1 | contig 11735 bp, 11 predicted proteins | sample 7062131 | NCBI WGS metagenome assembly JABAOG01 (sample SAMN14538629, study PRJNA623070) | marine sediment metagenome | biome: marine biome [ENVO:00000428]; feature: marine pelagic biome [ENVO:01000023]; material: deep marine sediment [ENVO:00002113] | place: India: Arabian Sea | collected... | reverse complement strand
CGCCCACGTCGAAGACGTCGCGCTGGGCGATCTACCGCTCGAGGCGGACCCGATCCTGAACCCGAACGCCGCGCGCGCCGGAAGCTCCCACTCCTCCGACCGTAGAAATGAGTGACATGAAGATGTTCGTCGACCGACCCGTGGGCATCGACCTCGGGACCACCAACTCCGAGATCGCCATCCTCGATCCCTCCGAGCGGGAGCTGCTCGTCTACGCCGATCGCTTCGGCCGCAAGACGATGCCCTCGGCGGTGGCCTGGGACCCGAAGAAGGAGACGCTGCTCGTCGGCCGGCCGGCGCGGAATCGTCGCGGGAAGGAACCCGCGCCGGTCGAGTCGATCAAGCGGCGGATGGGTCAGCCGGGCACCGTCTCGGTGGGCCCCCTCGAGCTCACGCCCGAGCAGATCTCCTCGAAGATCCTCGGTGAGCTGCGCCGGGCGATGCGCGAGCACCTGCAGGGAGGCGCCCCCGACGACATCGAGGTGCGCGTCGACCGCGCGGTGGTGACCGTGCCCGCGTACTTCGACGCGCCGCAGGTGGAGGCGACCCGCAAGGCCGGCGAGCTGGCCGAGCTCGAGATGCTGGGCGTGCTCCAGGAGCCGACCGCGGCGGCCATCTACCACACCTGGAAAGAGGGCCTCGGCGACGGGACCTTCCTGGTCTACGACCTCGGCGGCGGCACCTTCGACGTCTCGATCCTGCGCTGCCTCGGCGGCGTGTTTCAGGTGCTCGCCACCGACGGCGACACCTACCTCGGCGGCGACGACTTCGACCGCCGCTTCGCCGAGCGGCTCCGGCAGCGGCTGGTGAAGACGGGCTACGCCCTCGACCTCGACGTCGCCGGCAGCCCGAAGGACGCGGAGACCTTCCAGCAGCTCGTGCACCTGGCGCAGGAGATCAAGGAGTCGCTGAGCACCCGCGAGGTGCTCCCGGTGGCGAAGGTGGACTTCTGGGGGGATCAGGACGGCGAGCCGATGACCTTCGAGGGGGAGATCGGCCGCGGCGAGTACGAGGACGCGATCGCCGACCTGGTGCAGACCACGATCACCTGTTGCGAGCGAGCGCTCTCCCGCAGCCAGGAGACGGCGTCGGTCGGCCCCACGGACATCGACCACGTGGTGCTCGTCGGCGGCTCGACCCGGGTCCCGGCGGTCGTGCGCGCGGTGACCGAGAAGCTCTGCCAGCCGGCCGCCATCGAGGCGCCGCTGCAGGACGAGGTCGACACCTGCGTGGCGCTGGGCGCCGCGGTGCACGCCGCGCAGCTCGGCGGCCTTCGGCTGGGTCGCGACGGAGAGCCGCCCGCCCGCGTGCTCTTCCGCTCCCCCTTCGTCTCGCAGACGGACAGCGCGAAGCTCACGCTCGAGGTCGAGGCGGCGCCGGACGGAACGGTGGCGGTGGCCATCGCCGACGAGGAGGGCCCGTTGGTCAGCGAGCCCATCGACGAGATCCCCTCCGGCAAGAAGCGCGTCGAGGTGCCCCTCGGAGACGAGCCGGAGCAGCGGGTGCGGCTGCAGCTGCTCGGCTCGAACGACCAGGCGCTCGCGGAGCTGCCCTTCGCGCTCTACCGGGGCGACCTGAAGCCTCGCGCGAGCGCCCTCAGCAAGCCGACCGTCGTCGCCAAGGACATCGCGGTCGAGGTGCTCAAGGCCGGTCGGCGGGAGCGGAAGGTGCTCATCGGCCGGGGCACCGGCCTACCCGCCGAGGCGGAGCATCGCTTCTACACCGCCGACAAGAGCGGCGCCGTGGTCCTGCGGCTGCTGCAGAACCGGCTCCCCATCAAGACCCTGGTGCTCACCGTCGGGCCGGAGGTGGAGGTCGGCACGCCGGTCGAGCTGAAGCTCCGCTGCGACGACGCGATGCGCCTCGAGGCGCGCGCGGTGGTCGCCGGCCAGGAGCTCTGGGCCGAGATCGAGCCGGCCCAGCTGGAGGTGCCGAGCTCGGCGGAGGCCGTCGAGGCGCTCCTCGCCGAGGCCGAGTCCATCGCTCGCGGGCTCTGGGGCCACGAGGCGACCGCCTACCGGCGCGAGCTCGAGCCGCTGGCCACCGGCCTGCGCGAGGTGCTGGGCACCGATCCCGCGAAGTCAGCGGCGCTCTCGGCGCGGCTGCACCGGCTGGTCGAGGAGTTCCGCGACGGCAGCGGTGAGGGCCTCACCCCGCCGATGCATCGCTTCGCGGGCATCCTCGACCACCTGCGCCGCGTCGTCTACCGCGCCGAGGGACCGATGCTCGGCATGGACACCGCCGGCTGGGAGGCGCGCATCGCCGACGTCGAGGAGCGCGGGCAGGCGGCCTGGGACGACGGCGACGCCGCGCGCTGGAAGCGGGTCTACAACGAGGCGCAGGCGCTCTCGGAGACCGCCTCGGAACAGGAGTTCGCGTCCAAGCGACTCGACGATCCTCAGCTGCTGCAGCGGCGGCTGGTGAACCTGATCGCCTGGTCGCGTCACGTGGAGCAGCAGCTGCAGGACTTCGTCCCCTCGAAGGCCGAGGAGGTCCGCGCGCTGCAGGTCGCCGAGCGCGATCGGCTGCTCGCGAGTCTCCGCGAGCATGTGACCGGACCCCTCGACGGCTTCGATACGGACGCGCCGGTCTCGACGATTCGGCGGGCCCTCGACCGCGCCTCGGCGGAGCTCGAGCGCATCGAGCACGGCATCGAGCGGCTCCCGCGCATCGGGTTGGTCACGGAGCGCAACGGGTGAGCATCGTCGACCGCCTCTCGGTCGCGGCGGCCGAGGCCACGATGCGCAACATCGGCCCGCGGGCGGGGCTCCGCGCGTTCCGGATGATCGTCGACCGGGTGTCGGCCACCGAGCGGGCGCGAGCGATCCTCGGCGGCCTCGACTGCGCCATCGCCCTCGGCGACCGGCGCGGCCTCGACGAGCTCATCGCCCGCTGGCGGGTGCAGAGCGGCGGCGACCACTTCGCGGCCGTCGCCCGGCGCTGCCTGGCGCTCCGGTCGGTGTCGATGGACCACGCGCTGAGGCTCGCCGAGGTGGAGAGCGCCCGACGGCCCGACGACGGCCGGCCGCTCTACCTGCTCGGCCGCCTCCGTGGCGGCCAGGGACGCGCGGCGCTGCGGCGAGCGCTCCACCTGGCGGAGCGGGCGCCGCGGCAGCCGGCGCTGGCCGATGCCATCCGGGACCGGCTCACCTGGCTCGGCGACGCCCCCGAAGGCTTCGACCGCGGCGAGCGCGCGGACCGAACGCGGCTCGGCAAGGCACGGGCGGATCTGCGGCGGGGCGGCCGTTACGCGCGCGTGGCTGCCCTCGACGTCCTGATCGAGCTGGCGGGCGGGCCGCTGCGCCGCGAGGCGCTGGCCCTCGCCGCGGCCCACGGATCCCGGGCCGAGCTCACCGCGATCGAGCGGGACCGCCTGCGGACCCTCTTCGAAGCGCAGCTGCCCGCGGCGGAGCGCGCGGCTGCGCTGGGTTGGCTCGACGCGCGGGCAGCCCTCGAGGCTTCGGAGGCGCCACCCGCCGGCGTGGTGCCGGGAGCCAGCGAAGCCACGCAGGCCGCGCGCGCCGCGCTGGAGCGAGGCGCGGTCACCGAGGACGGTCCGCGGGGCGCCGCGCTGGCCGTCGTCGCGGCGATGACCGAGGGCCCGGCGGCGCTCACCGAGGCCGCGCAGGCCCTCGCGGCGCTGGCGCCCGCGATCCCGGTCGCCGCCGAGCCCTACCTGGCCGCCGCGGCGCTCGCCGCCCGGGCCGACCGTGAGGCGGGACGCACGCTCGCCGAGCGGCTCCTCTCCCTCCCGGCGCAGGCACGACGCGGATGGCTCCGGCTGGGCAAGGCGCTCCGCGACCCCGCGCTGCGCGCCGCCGCCTTCGAGAAAGCCCGCGCCGTTGGCGAGAAGGGAGCGGACGAAGCGCTCGGCCTGGCCCAGCGGGACGCCGCGTGGAAGGCGTTCCGCGCCGGCGACGAGGCCAAGGCCGCTCGGGCGATCGCGCATGCACGCGACACGCTCCGGCCCCCGCCACGCTGAAGGTCGCCGCCGCAGCGGATGCGCACCAGTGCGCGGGTCCGCCCGTTCGACCGAGAAAAGATTGCGGCGGAAGACGCAGCGACGTCCCGCAAACCGGAGAGCTCACCACGACCGACCGCATGGCACGAGCCATGCAACTGTTCGTCGGAAAGCCATCCCGGGCGCTGGGCGACTCATCTCGGAAGGGAGAAACCGCGATGAGCTCGATGCACAACACGCACAAAGCAAGGCATGCGGCCACGGTATGGGTGCTGTGGTCGACCCTATTTGGGCTGGTCGTCGGCACCGGGTGCGATGACGCGGAGCCCGAGGACGAGCTCGCCCTGCGAATGGACGACCACTTCTTCGGGGCGATGACGGCGCGGGACGCCCTCGTCGCCGGCGACGACGTGCGAGCCCGCCGCGCGCTCGCCGAGCTCGCCGAGCTCGACGTGACGGTCTATCCCGCGAGCTGGGCGGACCCGGTGGAGGCCTTCCGTGCGACCTGCGCCCGGCTCTCGAAGGCCGACTCGAGGCTCGACGTGGCGCTGGCCGTCGGCCAGCTCGCGAACGCTTGCGCCCGTTGCCACCGAGCCGTGGATGCGCACCCGGCCCTCGAACCGTCGACCCGGTGGCCGGCGGGCGACGACGCCAGCTCGCACATGCTGCGCCATCAATGGGCCGCCGATCGGATGTGGGAGGGGCTGATGGTCCCGGACTCGGCTCTGTGGGTCTCGGGCGCCGAGGCCCTCGCGGACGCCCCCCTGACACCGAGAGCATCGGCGTCGAAGCGCGCGGTCGCCCCCAGCGTGTCCGACCTCGCCAGGAAGGTCCACACGATCGGGGAGCACTCGAGCGCGGCCACGACGCCTGCCCAGCGAGCACAGCTCTATGCCGAGCTCTTGGTGACCTGCGCGAGCTGCCACGAACAGCTCGCAGTGACTCCCGAAGAGCCCTGACACGGTCGTGTACTAACCGGTCAGCATCTCCCACATCGTCAGCCCGATCTCCGCGAGGATCAGGATCACGATGTACCACTCCACGCGTAGCGAGCGTCCCTGCTGGAGGAGCCCGACCAAGGTCTCCGCGGTCTCGGCCAAGAGCGCGAGCTTCCGCTCCAGCGCTTGGTGTCGTTCGCGGAGCTCGTACTCATCTGCCAGCAGCAGGTAGAGCCGGTCGAGATCGGGCCGGTCCCAGACGACATCGGGCTTGTCGTCGACCTCGACTCGCCAGACGGTGTGGTGCTGGATCAACAAGTACCGGCCGACTTCTCGCAAGAGGTCGCGAGCTCCTCGGGCCGCCCGCCCGGACTCGCAGAGTCGCTCGGCCAGAGGCTCCACGCGCTCGAACGCCTGCCCCACCCCACGCTCGAAGTGGTCCAGCACCAGGCTCTTCGCGAGCACGTCTGCGACGACGAGCAGCCGGTCCACTTCCAGATCGCGGACCAGTAGGCCTCGGTCGTCGATGCCCTCGGTACCGTCCGTGCTGATGGTGAGCTCGAGTGCTTCCTCGAGCCCATCCTCGACCGGAGAGGGAGCGAGCTGGCGGATGGCCTCGACCAGCACCCGCCGCTGTTCGGCCGGCAGGCCGATGGTCACGACGACGCCGTAGCGGAAGATGAAGGCCATCGACGCCTCGTCGGTGTGGACGGCGCACGCTGAACCGGTGAGCCGCTGTGCTCCAGGATAGTCCTTCGCCGGAATGCGCTCTCCGACGAAGGTTCCCCTCATCGCAACCGCAGTGGAGTCCCCAGTGCCTTCGTCCGGCAGAGACAAGTACCGCCGCTCGCCCTTTGCCATGCACGCGGACTCCTTCGATGCTCAGCCGAGCAATTGGCGAGCCACCCGCCGTCGCGTTCGCAGCGCACACGCGTCGTGCGTCCGCGAAGGGAAGCGGTGCACTGATTGCGCTCGACCGGCAGGCGTGTGCGCAGTCAGTGCGCACCATCCGGGGTGATGGGCCCACTCGGCACCCACCTCCAACCGACATGTCGAGCGGCATGAGTTCTGCAATACGGACCGCGGCTCGTTGCGATAGCTCGCCCGTCACCCAGGCCCTCGGCCCAGCGACGGAAGAGCGCGCTTGCATGGGCGACGCCGATGGGAATGAGGATGAACATACCGATGATTCGAGGGAGCGTGGAACTGGTGGGCGGGAACGCCGAAGAGTTGGGACACCGCATCGAGTGCTTCCTACAGGCTCTCGCGTGCCGGCAGGGCACACTCCTGCAGATCCGAGAGAGAGGCGGCGGCCGACGGATCACCGCGCGGGCGACTCTCACGTTTCAGGTGCCTCTGGAGCATCGGAGCAGGATGAGCCGCGCCTGATGCCAAGCATCGGGCGCCGATGCTCGCGCGCCGGCGGCATGCCGAGGGAGCGGCGACGACATGAAGGTCCACTCGATCATGAGCACCCCGACGATCACCTGCCGACCGGGCGACACGCTCGGCGAGGTCGCGCAGTTGATGCGGGACCATGACATCGGGGCCGTCCCCGTGCTCGGCAGCTCCGGCAGCGTCGTCGGCATGCTCACGGACCGAGACATCTGCCTTGCCGCGCTGACGAGAGCGGTCACGATCCATCGAATCCTGGTGGTCGGCGTCATGACCACGCACGTCGTCTCGTGCTCCGCGAACGACTCGCTCCAGCTCGCACAGCAGCTCATGAGCGACAGCCAGGTCCGGCGCATCCCGGTCGTGGACCGCGACGATCGCCCGCTCGGGCTCCTCTCGGTCACCGACATCGCCCGGTACGTGGCATCGAGACGCGACCCGCTCGGCTTCGACCGAGCGGTCACGAGGACGCTTTCGTCGATTGGTCGACCGCGATCCCCCATGGGACGGCGGGCGCGACCCTGGCTGTGACGCCGACGCCGCTCAGCGGCGGGCGCGCTCGAGCTCGACTTCCATCCGGCGGAGGCTGCGCTTCATCTCCCGCAGCTCCTTCTTGGTGGCGAGGTTGAGCGAGTGGGCGACCTTGTCGATGCCGTCGTCGAGCTCGTCCTGCAAGCGTCCGCGGAGCCGGATGGCACCCATCATCGCCTTCATCACCCGCTCGTCCTGCATGACCTTCATCACTCGAGGGTCCTGCATCAGCTCGAAGCTCTTCTTGGTGAGGAAGTCCTTGATGGCCATCGCGATACGTCTCCTGCCCCCCCGGACGGATAGCGATCTACCCAGGGGACGACGAAGCGTCAAATGCGTGCCGCGCCTCAGCGACTGGCGCGGAGACGCTCGATCTCCCGCTCGACGTGACCGCGATCGGCGGCGCGCGGACGGAGGCGAAGGTACTCGCGGTAGTAGTCCATCGCGTCGCGGATGTTGCCCATCTTCTCGGCGGTGACCGCCATGTTGAAGAAGATCTCGGGCAGGGGCGCGAAACGGTGAGCGGCGGTGAAGGCCTGCATCGCCGCCTGATACTGCCGGCGGCGGAACATGGCGACGCCGCGCTGGAAGAAGGTCCGAGCCTCCTGCACCAGGGCATCGTCGCTCGGCGGGAGCGTGAAGACCTGCTCGCGCTGCCGACGCTTCGCTTGCCGTAGCGCTTCGATCCGCTCTTGGATGTCCGCCTTCGCCTCATCGCTCACGTCGCCGCGGCGCAGATAGATGCGGAAGAAGCGGATCGCCTTGTCGTACTCGCTCATCCGCTCGTAGGCGCGGCCGGCGTTGAAGGCGAGCTCCGGCGATCGGGTGAGCCGATAGGCGGCGACGAACTTGTTCGCCGCGGCTTCGAAGTCGCCCTCTTGGTAGGCGGCCGTCCCCTCCTGGAAGAGGGTGCGGGCGCGGGCGTTGGCGTCCTGGGCGAAGGCGGTGCCGCCGAGGGCGGCGCAGAGGGCGAGGGAAGCGAAGAGCGCGCGCATCGGTCCTCAGACTGCCACGGGGACGGATTGATTCACAACGCGCCGCGGATGGCGTCCGTCAGCGCGCCCCCGNNTGGGCAGAGCCACCATGGCGACGGCGAGCAGCAGACCGAGACCGACGATCAGGTAGTCGGCGGTCCCCGCCTCGGCGTCCTCGTCCCGGAAGCGCTCGACCAGGTCGAGGTTCCGCCGGTTGCTCTTGAAGACGAGGTCGAAGGCGTCCCCCACGACCGGGATCATCCCCAGGAACACGTCCACGGCGATGTTGCCCACCATCCGCACCAGCACGATGGTCGGCACCCCTTGCTTCAGTGCCAGACCGAGGATGGCGGCGGAGGTCAGCCCCGTGGCGGCGTCACCGGCCACCGGAAGCAGACCGAGGATCGCGTCGAAACCGAAACGGAAATCGGTGAAGGGCACGCGGATGCCATCGTCGAGGAAGCGGACCAGCCCCTCGGCCCAGTCGGGCGTCTGCGCTTTGCTCGAGCCCCCTCCGGGGGCATTCTTCTGGCTGTCCTTGGATTGGGGCATGCCGCTCTCCGGTTATCTGCTGTAATGACCGACTCTGCTCGGAAATTGTGGAGAACTTAAGTCTCGATCTCTGGACATTTTTTGGGCACACTCGAACCATGCCTCGTCTTCTTGTCCCAAGACGAGTGCCACCCCGTGGTCCATTCTGTCGAGCTCATATTCCTGCAAGTCGGCGACGTAGAGGCCGCCCTGCCCTTCTACGCCAAGCTCGGCTTCAACCCACGGAGCCGGGACGACAAGGGCGCGACCCTCGAGCGAGGGGGCACGCAGATCGTACTCGAGGCCGTGGCTGGCTACACGCCAAACCCGGATGAGAAGGTACGCGCGAGCATCGCCGTGCCGATGGAGGTGATGGAGGACCTCTGGGACGAAGCGACGGAGGTGCAGCCCGACGCCCCCGGCCCGAGCCTGGTCGCCGAGGGGGTCTTCGAGTACCTGGCGACCGACCCCTCGGGCAACACGATCCGGCTCAAGTCCCGGCTTCCGGAGCTGGGCTCTTAAGCGCGATGGCGTCGTTCGCCATCGACGACGTCCTCCTGGCCGCCAAGCCCCTGAATGGGCTCCTGGCGAAGACCGAGCAGCCCGCCATCCGGGCCGTGGTGGCGACGCTCATCGGAGACCGGGACACCGCGACCAAGGAGCTCAACGAGGCGCGGAGCGACCCGGGCACCATGACCGACGAGGCCATCGCCTTCGTCGCGCTCGCCGAAGGCGATCCCGTACGCGCCGAGGTCGCCGCCGGCCGCGCCGACACGCCGCTCGGCCACGCGCTCGCCGCCGACGCCCTCATCGAGCTCTCCCGCGAGGAGGAAGCAGAAGCGCGCCTCGAGAAGGCCGGCGACCACCCCTACGCGCTCGTCGTCCGCGCCCGGATCTCGGACGACCCGCTCCCCTTGCTGGCCGAGGTTCCGATGCGCGGTGTGCTCGGCGCGCGCGCACGCCGCCTCCGCGCCACCGCCATGCTCGCGGGTGACTCCGCCGACGTGGAGGCAGCCCACTCCGAGCTGAGCACCGCGGCCTGGCGCCTGCTGCGATTGGGCGCCGTCGGCGAGCTGGGACGCTGCTACCTGGTGATGGCGGACGTCGAGGTCGCCACCGCGGACGGCAAGGATGCCGACGCGCGCCAGCGGGCCGCCCAGTGGCTCGCCCGAGCGCACCCGCTCCTGCACCGGGCCGGCTCGGTCCACGACCTCGAGCGACTGCGGCGCGCGTTCCGTCGCTACGGGCGGCGGGCGATCGACCGGCTGGTCGACGAGGACCTCGAGAAGCACATCGAGGGCGTTCGACGCGATCGCTCGCGGGTGAGCGATCTACTGGCTGCTGCCGCAGAGGTCCGCGCGACCGGCGGGGACACGAGCGCGCTGGACAAACAGCTCGTCGAAGCGCTCGAGGGCGTGGGGGCGACCCAGGAGCAGCTCATCGCCTCCCTGGAGCAGTTGGTGGTCGACCGGGAGCGCCTGGGCCAGCTGGTCGCGGTCTGCCGGAAGGTCTTCCTCCTCGACACCGAAGAGGAGCTCGACGCTAGCGCCACCGCGCTCGCCCTCGAGCTCGGCGGCGTGACCTGCGTGCTCTACGACCTCACCGAGGACGAGCCCCGACAGGTGGAGCTCAGCGGCCCGCCGCTGCCGGACCCGCGGCAGGTGGCCGCGGCCGCCCGCGCCGCGGTGGAAGGCGGCTCGGCGCGCACCGCCAACGACGGCGAGGGGACGAGCCTGGTGCTGCCGCTGGGCGATCGCCGCCCCATGGCCCTCGCGGTGCGCCGCTTGGCCAGCAAGGCTCGCCTCGGCACGGACGACACCGAGCGGCTGCAGGTCTTCGTCTCCGTCCTCGAAGCGGCCTACATGCGGGCGCGCCACGCCGCCGCCGTCCGAGAGGCGGCGGCCCGCGACGCGGCGACCCTCGAGGCCATCCGCGAAGGCGTCGTCACCCTCGACGAAGAAGGTCACGTGCGGACCACGAACGCGGCCGCGCGCTCGCTCCTGGGCATCGAAGCCGGTCCTTCGGAGGCCAAGCTCCGCGACATCAAGGGGCTGCGCGCCCTCGCCGAGGCGATCGAGCGCGGCGTGGAAGACGACGCGGTGCCGCTCCCGCGGGTGGAGGTGCTCGTCCGCTCGAAGCGCTACCCGGGCGGCGTCGTGGCGACCCTCCGAGAGCTACAGAGCGCGCAGCGGCTGGCGCAGAAGCTCGTCGGCACCGCCGCCCGCTTCACCTTCGACGATCTGGTCGGCCGAGACCCGGCGTTCATGGACGCCCTCGCCGACGCGCGACGCGTCGCCGCCACCGACGCCACGGTGCTGGTCACCGGCGAGAGCGGCACCGGCAAGGAGCTGGTGGCGCAGGCGGTGCACAACGCGTCGCCCCGCTCGCACCAGCCCTTCGTCGCGCTCAACTGCGCCGCCATCCCCCGCGAGCTGCTCGAGAGCGAGCTCTTCGGCCACGAGCGCGGCGCCTTCACCGGCGCTCGCGCCCGAGGCCACGCCGGCCGCTTCGAGCTGGCCGATCGCGGCACGCTGTTCCTCGACGAGATCGGGGACATGCCCTACGAGATGCAGGCCAAGATGCTCCGCGTGCTGCAGGAGCGGGTCGTGCAGCGGCTCGGTGGCACCCGGGAGATCCCGGTACGCGCGCGCATCATCGCGACGACCCACCGTGACCTCGAGCAGGCGGTCGAGGACGGCGCCTTCCGCCTCGACCTCTTCTACCGGCTGCGCGTCGTGCACCTGAAGCTGCCGCCGCTCCGCCATCGCAAGGGCGACGTCCGCTTGCTCGTCGAGCGCTACCTGGCGCGCCACGGGGAGCGCACCGGCCGTCCGCCGGTGCAGGTCGCGCCGGAGGTGATGGCGGACCTCGAGCGCTACGACTGGCCGGGTAACGTTCGCGAGCTCTCGAACCTCGTCGAGGGCGTCGTCGCGCTCATGCCGCCGGATGCCACCGTCTGGCGGGAGACCCCGGCGAGCATCAAGCGAGCGCTCCGCGCCTCGACCCTGCCCCCGCCGATGGAGGGGGGCGAGCCGCGGCTCCCGCAGCCGAAGGACATCCGGCCCCTCGAGGAGATCGAGCGCCGGGCGGTCGAGATGGCGCTCCGCGCCTGCGAGGGCAACGTCGCCAAGGCCGCGCGCGCGCTCGGCGTGGCTCGGCAGACGCTCTACAACAAGATGAAGCGCTACGAGCTGCGCTGAGCTCCGAGATCCGACTCCGACTCCGACTCCGACTCCGACTCCGACTCCGACTCCGACTCCGATTCCGACTCCGACTCCGACTCCGACTCCGATTCCGACCTCCGACTCCGACTCCGACTCCGACTCCGCCTCCGCCTCCGCCTCCGCCTCCGCCTCCGCCTCCGATGGCGAAGCACCGAGATCCGAATCCCGAGATCCGAGATCC
>JABAOG010004741.1_pt1 | contig 11744 bp, 8 predicted proteins | sample 7062131 | NCBI WGS metagenome assembly JABAOG01 (sample SAMN14538629, study PRJNA623070) | marine sediment metagenome | biome: marine biome [ENVO:00000428]; feature: marine pelagic biome [ENVO:01000023]; material: deep marine sediment [ENVO:00002113] | place: India: Arabian Sea | collected... | reverse complement strand
GTGGACCGCAGCCGTCGCCTCGGCGGCGTCCTCGACGGCGGCGCTTTCATCCGAAGGCGGGGCGTCCGCCGCGACGAGGCCCGCAGCGGTCGCCCGAGCGGCGTCTTCGACGGCGGCGCTCGCGTCGCCCGGGGCGGTCGCTTCGGCGACGCCCGCGTCCGTCGGGGTCCCGTCTGCTGACACGCTCGAGCTCGGCGGCGCGGCGTCCGCGACGGTGAGAGCGCCCGCCTCCGCTGGTCCGGCGTCCTCGGCGTCGGCCCCGGTCGGCGCGGCGTCCGCGTCGGCGGAGCGCGGATCCGCGGGGGCGACGCTCGGGGCCGCGACGCCCGTCTCGGGCGACGCGGCGGCGATCTCGACGGCCTCCGGGGCGGCCTCGCGGGATCGCCTGACCGAGATGTAGGCCATGGTCGACACGATGAGGGCGAGCACCGCGAGCACGGCCGTCCACGTGCCGACGATGGCGCGCGGCTGCGCGAGGCCGGCCAGGCGGAACACCTCCACGGGCGCGCGCACGTCGCTCAGCCGATCGCTGTGAACCCGCTCCAGCCGAACCGCCACGCGGCCTTGCAGGGCCTTCGCCAGCTCGCGCGAGACCAACACCTCTCCCGGCCGAGCGATCTGCGCGAGGCGCGTCGCGACGCCCACGTCGTGGCCGAGCCAGTCGCCTTCGGCGTGGACGTGGCCGAGATGCATGCCGATCCGCCCCGCCGGGGCCGGCCGGTCGGCGACCGCGGCGGCCCCCGACAGGGCGACGGCGGCGCGCACCCCGGCGTGCACGTTGGGCAGCGCCGCTACGATCCGCTCGCCGGTGCGATGGAGCACGCGTCCGTCGCGTGCGGCGACGATCTCGTCGACGCGCTCGCGAAACCAAGCCGCAGCGGCGAGCGTGGGCTCGTCGGCGGGCCCTGNNCGTCGCGAGGATCACCGAGGGCGGGCGAGTGGGGCTCATGATCTCACCGCGGCGCGCCGCTGCTGCCAAGCCTGTGGAGCGAGCACCTTATGACCAGCGAAGTCCCAGGGAAACAGCCGAGGGCCGGGGGGAGAGGCTTGCCTCCCCGATCCCCTTTCGCTGGCGTTCCCGGACCGGATGGCGGTCCCGGGACGGACGCTTCCCGCGGAAGGGAGGGCGGGCGAGGGGAGCCGCCGCGCCTCAAACGAGGCTGTCCCAGGACCGGCTCAGGCGCGCCGCGGCGTTGATGATCCCGACCATGCAGTAGGTCTGCGGGAAGTTCCCCCAAAGCTCGCCCGTCACGGTGTCGATGTCCTCCGAGAGAAGCCCCAGCCGCGTGCGGTGTGCGAGCACGTCCTCGAAGAGCGCGCGCGCCATGTCGGTTCGGCCGGTGCGCGCGAGCGCGTCGATGTGCCAGAACGTGCACGCCGTGAACGCGGTGCGCGGCGCGCCGAAGTCGTCGTCGCGGCGGTAACGGAAGACGTGGCAGCCTTCGCGCAGCTCGTCGTCGATCTGCTGCACCGTGGCGGCGAAGCGCGGGTCGCGCGCGTCGATGAAGCCGACTTCCGCCATCAGCAGGACCGAGGCGTCGAGATCATCCCCGCCCAAGGCGCCGGTGAAGGCGTTCCGGCGCTCGCTCCAGGACTCCGCGCGAAGCACGTGGGCGATCTCGTCCGCGCGCTCGCGCCAGAGCACCGCCCGGCCCGGCAAGAGCAGCCGGTCGGCGATCTTCGCGAGCCGGTCGCACGCCGCCCAGCACATGAGGGCCGACGACGTGTGCACCTCGGCGCGGCCCCGGTACTCCCAGATCCCCGCGTCGGGCGTGCGGTAGACGGCGTAGGCCCGCTCGCCCACCCGCTCGAACTGCTTGAACTCCATCGGGCCGGGATCGGCGAACAGCCGGCGGTCGAAGAAGGCCTGCGACGCGCCGAGCACCACGTGTCCATAAACGTCGTGTTGCACGTGCTCGGCGGCCTGGTTGCCGAAGCGCACCGGGCCCATGCCGCGATATCCCGGCAGCGCGGGCGCGACCGTCTCGGTGAGATGGGGGTCGAGGGAGATGCCGTAGACGGGCTGGATGTGCCCGCCGTTGGTGTGGGCGACGATGTTGCGCAGGTAGGCGAGGTAGTGCTCGAGGGTGCCCATCGCGGCGAGGCGGTTCAGGGCCGTCACGGTGAAGTAGGCGTCCCTGAGCCAGCAGTGCCGGTAGTCCCAGTTGCGCTCTGAGTCGGCGTGCTCGGGGATGGAGGTCGTCAGCGCCGCGACGATGCCGCCGGTCTCTTCGTAGACGCACATCTTCAACGTGATCGCGGCGCGGATCACCGCGTCTTGCCACTCGGGCGGGGTCGCGAGCCGGCGCGCCCAGGCGTGCCAGTGGCCGATCGTGCGCTCGAGCCAGTCGCGCGCGAGCAGGTCGACCCCGTCGGAGACCGGCTCGTCGGGCCCGAGGATGAAGCTCACCTCGCGGTCGAGCACGAACTCGCGGGCCTCGACGACATAGGACACCGGCGCGTCGGTCGTGACCCGGAAGCGCGTCTCGCCGTCGTCGAAGCTGACGTGCGACACGCCGCGCCGGGGCGCGATGGCGCGCGCGCCCTGCGCGCCCGACGCGCTCAGGCGAATGGCGACGCGCGGCATGCCGCGCAGCGGGGCGACGCGCCGGACGAAGGAGGCGGGGCGGAAGGAGCGGCCCCGGTCGGTGAAGCGCGGGGTGAAGTCCGTCACACGGATCGCCGAGCCGTCCTCGGACTCGATGACGCTCTCCACTACGCCGGAGTTGCCGACGTAGCGCTGGGTCGTCTCCGTCCGTCCGTGCAGCTCGACTGCGAACCGCCCCTCGCCCCCGAGCAGCGCGTTGAACACGGGCTCGCCGTCGAGGCNNGCTCTCGTCGATCAAGGCGGCGACCGTTCCATTGCCGGTGACGCCGAGCTCGAGATTGTGGCTCATAGATCCTCCCCCTCGAGCCGACGCCGGAGGGCCCGGGCCGACGCGCGTCGTGCGGCCGAGCCGCCGCGGTGGGCGACGGCGCCCGCGGCGGCGAGCGACGCCGGTCGGACGGCGAGGGCGTGGCGGGGCGTCATGAATGCGACGGCGGCGGCTCGCGCCGGAAACCGCCTAGGCGGCGTCGGCTCGCGGGCAGAGGTCGCTCATGAACTTGGCGCGCCACCAGTCGACGTCCTCCCGCATGATGATCTCTCTGAGGCGATCCCAATGCTCCACGCGCTGACCGAGCGGCATGCGCAGGGCGTGGTAGATGGTCTCGGCCACGGCCCCGGTGTCGTGGGGATTGACGAGCAAGGCGCCGTCGAGCTGCTCGGCCGCGCCGGCGAACTCGCTCAGGATCAAGACGCCGGGGTCTTCTTCGTCCTGCGCCATCACGAACTCCTTACACACGAGGTTCATCCCGTCGCGCAGCGGCGTNNGCGATGTGGAACAGGCCCGCCAGCACCTCTCGATCGAAGGAGCGCGCGAGGTAGCGCAGAGGGATCCAGTCGAGGTCGCCATAGTCGCCGTTGATCCGCCCCGCAAGCTCGTCGAGCTGAACGCGCAGCTCCTGGTACTCCTCGACCTTGGAGCGTGACGGCGGCGCGATCTGCGTCACCGACACCCGGCCGCGCGTGTCGGGGAAGCTGTCGAACAGCCGGCCGACCGCTTCGAACCGCTCGGGCAGCCCCTTGGAGTAGTCCATCCGGTCGACGCCGATCACCAGTTGCCGCTGGCCGAGGAACCGGCCGATGCGCTCGGCGGCCTCGCGCGCGCGCTCGCTCTTGGAGATCTCTGCGAAGCGCGTCGCGTCGATCCCGATCGGATAGGACCCCACCTTCGGCGTGACGTTGAAGACCCGGACCCGGCCGTCGTCGAGCTCGACCGCCTCGTGATCCTCCACGAGATAGCGCACGAAGTTCGAGCGGTCGCGCTCGGACTGAAAGCCGACCACGTCGTAGGCGCACATGCCGCGCGCGATCTGGCGGTGCTCGGGCAGCGCACGGAAGATCTCGGGCGCCGGGAACGGGATGTGGAGGAAGAAGCCCGCCCGGCCGCGCCACCCCAGACGCCGCAGGCAGTCGCCCAGCAGCAGGAAGTGGTAGTCGTGGACCCACAGGACGTCCTCGGGGTTGAGCCGCGTCGCGGCCAGCTTGGCGAACCTGTGGTTCACGCTGAAGTACATGTCGAAGGCCGCGCTGTCGAACGAGGCCAGGTCGACGCGGTAGTGGAGCACCGGCCAGAGCACGCGATTGGCGTAGTGGATGTAGTAGGCGTCGTACTCCTCGTGGGTGAGGTCGGAGAGGATGAACTCGACCCCCTCGTCCTCGAACACGGTCACGCCGCGCGGGGTCTCGTCGACCACCTCGCCGCTCCAGCCCAGCCAGCCGCCGCCGCTGGAGGTGAGCGTGTCCCAGACCGCCACCGCCAGCCCGCCCGCCCGCGCTTTCGGGTCGGCGGCGGTCCGGTTGGAGATGGCGATAATGCGGCTCATGAGCGGCGCGCGGCTCCCGGCGTGCTTGACGACGTGCACCAGTGTGCGCCCTTTCGACCACGCCGCAAACCGCCAATGCGGCGGCGGGCGCGGCCGCCGGCGACAACTTCGCCGTGTCCGCTGCCGACAGTGTGATCATAATGTCAGCATGGCGGTTTACATATCCTCCGCCTTGAGTAGAGATGGCGCTGGAAGGTCGAGACTGGCCTGAGATTGGTCTATACGTGTGGGCCAGAGCAGATCGCGCCATCGAGGGGAGCGCGCCGGTTGCCGACGACTGACAACGATGCGAAGGGCGAAGAGCGGCGACTTGCCGCCTTGCGCAGCTATCGCGTCCTCGACAGCGACCCGGAGCCGCAGTTCGATTGCATCACCGCGCTTGCGGCGGACGTGTTCGGCGCGCCCATCTCCGTGGTGTCGCTCGTCGACCGCGACCGGTGCTGGTTCAAATCGACCCACGGCCTCCCCGCCACCGAGGTCGCGCGCGGCACGGCCTTCTGCGCCGCGGCGATCCAGAGCGACGACGTGTTCGTCGTGCCGGACGCCACCAAGGACGTGCGCTTCGCCGACAGCCCGATCGTGCGCGATGCGCCGCACGCGCGCACCTATGCGGGCGCGCCGCTCGTCACGCCGCACGGCTACCGCCTCGGCACGCTGAGCCTCATCTTCGACGAGGTCACGGAAATCTCCGACCAGACGCGCGCGCGGCTGCGCCAGCTCGCCGTGCTCGTCGTGCACGAGCTCGAGGTGTCGCGCTCGTTGCACGACGACCGCAAGGCGCGCATCGAGGCGATCGCGGCCAACCAAGCCAAGTCGCAGTTTCTCTCGTCGATGAGCGACGAGATCCGCGGCCAGATGCGGAGCCTGCTCGACGGGGCGCGCGCGCTCAAGCTGATGGACCTCGAGCCCACGGGCCGAGCCTGGGCCGAGACCGTCGAGCAGTCGGCGGTCGCGCTCTCCGCGATCATCACGGGCAGCATCGACTACGCCAAGATCGAGGCGGGATGGCTCGACCCCAGGGTCGCCGAGTTCGTCGTCGAGGATCTCGTCGACGCCGTCGCCTCGACGTACGCGCCCCAGGCGCGCGCCAAAGGGCTGCGCTTCGAGGCGCGCGTGGCGGCCGCCGCGCGCGGCGCCTACCTGGCCGACGAGACTCGGATCCGGCAGGTGCTCGAGACGCTCGTCGCGAACGCCATCGCCGACACCGCCGAGGGCGAGGTCGTCGTCAGCGTCGACGCGGGCGGCGTGGCCGATCGCCGGCTCGGGTTCGCCGAGCTCGTCTTCGCGGTGAGCGACACGAGCGCCGGCGTGGGCGCGGAGGAGCTGGAGAACATCTTCTCCCCGCTGGCCCACGGCCGGCCGCCGATGGTGCGCGAGGACGGCGGCGTCCTGCTCGGTCTGCCGACCTGCCGGCGGCTGTGTGAGCACCTCCGCGGCTGGATCGACGCCAAGAGCGAGCGCGGCGTCGGCACGAGCTTCCAGTTCGGCGTGACGGCGGAGGTCGTGGCGCCGGCGTCGGTCGCGGCGTCGCCGGCTCAGGCGGTCGGGGCGTAGCCTCTCAGGCGCGAGAGAGCGATGGCGCGAGCGCGCCGCGGCGATGCCCGGGATCAGCCCGTGCTCGTGTACATGGACCCCTGCCAGGGCGACACGTCCGTCGGCGCCGTGGCCTGCACGCGCAGCCCGCGTCCGCGATGAGACAGCCGCAGCCGGCCGCCCAGCTGCGCCATGCGCGCCCTCATGCCCGAGAGGCCGACGCCCGCGAAGACGCCGCCCCTGAAATCGTCCGCATCCGCCTCGAGACCGACGCCGTCGTCCTCGATCTCCAGGCACACCGAGCTGCGCTCGTAGCGCAGCCGCACGTCCACGGACGTGGCGTGGGCGTGCTTGTGCGCGTTGAGCAGCCCTTCCTGCGCGACGCGGAACAGCGCGAGCTCGACGGGGGACCCGAGAACGCGCGGGGCGCCTTCGATCGCGACGTGCACCTGGAGGCCGCTGCGGCGCGCGAAGCCGCGGGCGAGGTCCTGCAACGTCGACGGCAGCCCGTGCTGCGCGAGCTGGGGCGGATGAAGCAGGAACGAGAGCGTTCTGATCTCCTGCTGGGCGCCCGCGATCGTGCGGCTGACGCGCGACACGGCGTCCGCGATCTCGCCCGTCACCTGGGTCTGGATCTGCGACAGCATCAGACGCGCGCCGGTGAGCAGCTGGGTCGTCGAATCGTGCAGCTCGCGGGCGATCCGCCGGCGCTCCTCCTCCTCGATCGTCAGGAGCTCCTTCGACGCCAGGGTGAGCGCCTGGCGGAGCTTCTGGCGCTCGGTGACGTTGCGCACGATGCCGATCGTCAGCCGCGTGCGGCCGTCGGGCGTGCGGGTCAGGACGCGCTCGCGGCCCTCGACCCAGCGCCACCGGCCGTTCGCGCCCCGGATCCGGAACTCGATCGTCGCGACGCCGTCGTCCGAGAGCGAGGCGAAGGACGCCTTGCCGTCTTCCGTGACGTGCCGATCGCGGGGGTGAGCCAGGCGGTCGATGTCCTCGATGGTCATCGCCCGGATCTCCCGCGAGCTGTAGCCCAGCGACGCCAGCATGTGGTCGGTCGTATAGATGATCCGGCCTTCCAGCCGATCCATGAAGTAGATCGACCCCTGGAGCAGAGGGCCGAGCGCGTCGAGAACGAGATGGAGAATCTCGGCGATGTCCGCGCGGCTCGGACGCTCGACCATCGTCGACAGACGATCCGTGTCGAGCACGCCGCGCAGCACTTCTTGGAGGCTCGCTTCGGGCGGCGGCGGCTCCGGGAAGAGCGGCTTCATGTTCATGAGCGCGCCTCATTCCGATAGGCGGGGCCCGCGTTCCGGCGAGCTGTGCGCATAATCGTCATGGTTNNCGGGTTGCCGTCCGTGTGTCCGTCGCTCGCGCGCCCCCAATGCAAACACACAGGATATTCTAGGACGATCCGGGGTCGGCGCATGATATATGTGCAGCTGTAACTGAAGCGCTAAGGCGGCGATGCTCCGTGATCGGGCGTTGGAGGCGGTGCAGTTGACCCGTGCAACGCAGACGGATCGTCCGTTTCCGGCCTAGACGCCCGGGGGGCGCGGCCGCGCGGACCCGCGCCCGGCTCCGCGAGCCGCCGCGCCCGCGGGAGCGCGCCTCACGCGGGTCCGCCGCGCCTGCGCTCGCCGGGCGCTAGTAGTCGAACACGCGCTTGGCCGGCTCCTTCGCGCGCGTGAGCGTGCGGGCGATGTGCTCGATGAGCTGGGTCTTGTTGAGCTTGCTCGTATGCGCCGGCGCGAGGTCGTGAGCGCGTACGAGCGCATAGAGCTGCCGGCGCGTGAGGGGGCGGAGCGCGCGGCGCGCCGCCTCGGCGCCCTCGGCGACGAAGAGCGCGGGCAGGTCGAGGTCGGGGGCCTCGGCGCTCCAGTCGCGCGTGCGCTTGGCCGACGCCGCCAGCCGGCCCGGGTCGCCCGCCGCCCTGGCGAGCTGGCGCGCGAAGGCCTTGTCCGCCCGCGCCCTGGCCACGACGGCGGCGAAGACCGCTTCGAGGACGTCGGCGAGATCCTCCTCAGCCATGCGCGCTCCATCGTCTGGGCCCGGACGCAGCCCGCGCAGCCGCTCAGGCGTGCGCCGCCTCGGTCACGTCGAGGACGCGTGACGCGAGATCCTCGAGCGTGGGAATGGCGGTATTATACTTCTTGCGGATCGGCACGGGCATCCCGTCCTCGGGGACCTTGACCGCGTTGGCGAGGTCGGGGGAGTGCTCGATCTCCTTGGGGAACAGCCGCAGGTCGTCGCCCATCCCATCGGCGAGCGCGACGATCTTCCGCCGCCATTCGTCGTGGGCCTGGATCGCCTGAATGCGGTTGATCACGGTGTAGGCGCGCCCTCTGAACAGCCCTTCGCGCGCGAGCCGCCGCACCACCCGCGAGACGAAGGCCTGGAGCCCCATGTAGGAGAGATAATCCGGCGTGACCGGCGCGAGCACGGTGCGCGCGGCGCGGACGGCCGCCTCCGTGAGGGCGGAGATCCCGGGCGGACAGTCGATCACGATCGCGTCGTAGGCGGGCGCCAGCTCGTCGAGCTTGGCCTTGAGGTAGCGCGCGATCAGCTCTTCCGCGCTGGCTTGGCTCTGGGTCATGCGCCCCAGCCGATAGAGGATGTCGCGCTCGACCAGCTGCAGCTCCGGGNNAGCGTTGTCGACGAAGCTGGCGTCCTTGTGGACGAGCGCGCGGGCCTTGACGGGCTGCTCCTCGGGCGGGCGGGGCGCGCGCTTGCCGAGGATGGGAAAGGTGCGCCCCGGCGTCTCGAGCATGGCCTCGGGGATGTCGACCGCCTCGTCGAGGGAGCCGTAGAACGCCTTGAACAGCCGATGGGTGTGGCGGTGCTGGGCCAGGATGTCCCGGAAGCCCGCCTCGCCTGCGAGCGCGAACGTGCAGCTCGCCTGGGCGTCGAGGTCGATCACCAGCACCTTCTTCTTGGCCATGACCGCGAGCGCCTCGGCGAGCGCCACCGAGATCGTGGTCTTGCCGACCCCGCCCTTCATGTTGACCACAGCGATGACGTGCGCGCGGGCCATGATCCCTCCCCGAGACGGCCGAAGCGGTGGATTACGCGCGATTCGAGGGTCCCCGGCGAGCCGCGCGCGCCGGGGCGTCTTCTGATCGCCGCGCGCCCTTGCTACGATGATCCAGGCTGAGCCTTGGGGAGGCGGACATGGAGGGGGCGGCGGATCTGTCCCGGTGGGGCGCGGGGCTCGGCGCCCTCGCAGCGGTCTTGATCCTGGGCGGCCTGACGCGCGCCTTCTGGAGGCCGATCGAGACGTTCCTGGTGCTCGTGCGGCCGTTCTGGTGGCCGACGCTGGTGGTGGCGAGCCTCTGCTACGTCATCTGGACCAACGACCAGGTCTCCGACCTCTTCACCGCCGTCGCCCTCCAGCGCGAGCCGGACTGGGGGAGCATGCGGATCCTGCGCGACGCGGCCAGCTCGATCACGGATCCGCTGCGCGCCGGCCTGACGGGCAAGTTCCTCATCACGCTGACAGCGGCGTTTCTGTTCGGGCTGTCGGCGTGGATGGTCGTGCGCCGCGCGAGCGAGCTCGCGGTGCAGTCCCAGCTCGAGCACTACGGCGCCAAGGTTCAGACCCAGGTCGCTCAGGAGGAGACGCCAAGCCTGCCGCCCTGGCACGAGAGCGTCCGCGTCCAGGCGGCGCGGCTGCTGGGCGTCGCCCTGCCCCTGGCGATCGCGGCCAAGTACTGGCAGCTCGGCCGGGCGAGCGGGATGTCCTACGGCCTCGAGGCGGGCCTGTTCGCCGCCGCGGCCGTGCTGCTGTTTCTCTTCTTCTGGCTGCGCCGGCCGGCGCTCAAGGGCCAGAGCCTGGTGGTGGCGCTCACCGGCTGGGGCATCAAGCTCGACTATTCGCCGACCATCCGCGGCGTGCCGCTGATCTGGCTCTTGATCGTGCTGGCCGCCCACATCGGGCTGCTCGCGCTGTTCTCGATCCGCAAGGTCGATGCGCCCGTGTTCTTCGGCGCGCCGGCCGTCGTGATCGCGGCGGTGGCGGCGTGGCTCGCCTTCGGGTTCGTGATCTTCACCTATCTGCCCCACCGCATGCGGCTGCCGGTCGTGCCGCTGTTCTTCATCGGCTGGGTCGCGGTCATCTCCAACTGGAACGACAACCACTTCATCCGCACTCTGCCCGAGGAGGAGGCCGTTCCCGCCTTCGCGCCGGCGCCGGCGGCGGACTATGCGCGCGCCTGGCTCGCCGAGCGGGAGCGGTTCATGGGCGATCGCGCCTGCGGGCTGTGGCCCGTGTTCGTCGTCGCCGCCGAGGGGGGAGGGATCCGCGCCGCGTATTGGACGGGCACGGTGCTCGGCCGGCTCGAGCGCGAGACGGCCGACTTGGCCGACACCTGCGGCACCTTCGCCGACCATGCGTTCGTGGTCTCGGGCGTCTCGGGCGGCTCGGTCGGCGCAGCCGCCTTCGCCGCCGCGCTCGCCGACGGGAACATCGATCCCGAGGCGACCGCGCGGGCGTTCCTCAAGCGCGACCATCTCTCGCCCACGGCCGCCGGCCTGCTCTACAACGACGCGATCGCGCGCTTCCTGCCCCTGTCGGGCCGCACGGACTTCATGCGCGGCATGGATCGTGCGACGTGGATGGAGGCGTCCTGGGAGGAGGGCTGGCGCGTCGCGGCGGAGACCGACGCCTTCGCTCAGGACTACCGCCGCCTGTGGACCGAGGGCCGCTCGCCCGACGCGCTCGCGAGCGTCGACGACGCCGTGCGCGCCGCCGCGCTCGCGGATCGGGGCGGCCGCCCGGAGCCGCCCGCGCTGGCGCTCAACACCACCTCCGTGCAGACCGGCGCCAAGTGGGTCGTCGGCCCGGTGCGCTTCGATCCCGCCGCCGATCCGGGGCGGCCGTGCGAGTCCGGCCAGCTCGAGGACATCGAGCCGCCGCCCATGTCGCTCGCGACCGCGGCCCACCTCTCGGCGCGGTTCACCTACGTCAGCCCCGCCGCGCGGCTCGACACGCTTGCTGCGTGCACGGAAGGCCGCCCGTCGTTCATGCGCTTCGTCGACGGCGGCTACTTCGAGGAGTCCGGCGCCGACACGGGCCTCGAGGCGATCTCGGCGTTGAAGGCGGTGCTGCAGAACGACTGCGAGGCCGCGCCCAGACCGCGGTACTGCGACGTGGTGATCGTGCCCTTGGCCGTGACGACGGATCCGTCGCCGGACGACGCCAGGCCGCCGCGCTTCCTGCCCGAGCTGCGCTCGCCGCTGACCGCGCTGTTCGCCTCGCGCGACGCGCGCGGGGACGCGGCGCGACGGCGCTACTTCACCGACGGCGACTACGACATCCAAGCCCAGAAGGGCGGCGAGCGCGCACGGCCAGACGAGCGCCGCTCGCTCGCCATCGAGGTCCGCCTGGCCCGGTCGTGGCGCAACGGGACCCCGTGCGCGGCGGAGGCGTCCGGCGGCCCGGTGGCCCGATGCGACGGCGCCGCGGCGGAGCTGCGCGCCTTGCCGCTCGGCTGGTCGCTCTCGCAGTGGGCGGTCGACCGCATGGACGCCAACCGCGAGGCCCACTTCCTCGCCGACGGCTGCGGCGCCGCGGCGGCCGCGCTCGTGCGCGGCGTCGGCGCCGAGGACGCCGTGTTCGCCCCCGGCGGCCCGCTTGCGACGGGACGCTGCGGGGGGCTCAAGTGGGACGACGCAGCGGCCGCGGCGGTCGAGCGGTGGCGCGCCCGCGACGCCGAGACGCGCGGGGCGATGGCGGCCAAGGAGTAGCCGCTCGGGCGGGGGCGGCCGGAGCGGAGGCTTCC
>JABAOG010036942.1_pt1 | contig 11753 bp, 14 predicted proteins | sample 7062131 | NCBI WGS metagenome assembly JABAOG01 (sample SAMN14538629, study PRJNA623070) | marine sediment metagenome | biome: marine biome [ENVO:00000428]; feature: marine pelagic biome [ENVO:01000023]; material: deep marine sediment [ENVO:00002113] | place: India: Arabian Sea | collected... | reverse complement strand
ATAATGTCTCGCTAGCGCAGATTGCCGGATCGAGGGCGGGTGTGGGTGCGCCATATCGCTCTGGGCTGTGAGAGTTATGTGCGCGGGTAATGGAGTGCTACTTGACGAAGATGCGGAAGGGGTCCCCGTCGAGGTCGGTCATGACCTGTCATTCGAGCCCGTCTCGAGCCGGTTCTTGCCACTGACCACTCCGCCAGTTCTTCGATTCGGCGCCTGAGCGGCGTCGAGCTGGTGGACGGCTACGTCCAGGGTGTGTCTCAGACCCTTCCGGTGAACGATGCGCCGCCCTCTGAACTCTGAAAGCCGACGTTCACTCCTCCCGGCGTACTCCGCCTCCAGCCAGGTGAGTCGGGGTACTGGGTGGGGCCGTGTGTTGTCGACGTCGGCTGGCTCATGAGTCACCGTCGCTACCTTGGGTCGTGTCGCCCGGCCGAGGCGCCACGTCGTTGACGTCGGCAGAGTCGATCATGCTGAGCCGCTCAGATTCCGGGATGGGCCGTCCTGTCTGAGGGTTGACGGCGTCGCTGCCGCCGTCAACGACGGTGACGGTGTGGCCGCGGGCGGCCGGGTTGCCGGCGAGGTGGGGGGCGTCGAGGATGCCGTGCCGGACCAGTATGCCGAGCTGCTCGGGGTCCCCGTTGAGTGCATCGGGGTAGCGGGTCTGGATGGTGGCGAGGAGGTATTCGGTTTCGGCGATCAGGAGGTCGCGTCGTGTAACCACTGCCGGGTCGGTCGTTGGGTCGGGGGTTCCGAGTAGCGCGTCGGCGATCACTTGATGGACCAGTGTGCACGAAGCGATCAGTTCCTCGGCTTCGATGGCGTGGTGGGCTTCGGTGTGGCCAACGACGTGGACAATGTCCGGTGCCAGCAGCATCGCGGTGCGAGTCGCTGAGGCGAGCTGACCGAGCGCCCGCATCGGGTCGGGAGGGAGGGAGAACAGCCCGGCTCGGGCTTGGCGCAGGACGGTCACCTCAGGCCCGACCTGGCGTCGCACCATGGTGTCCATGGCGAGCATCTTGGCGGCGTCCATTGCCGGGGAGATGCCCGCCGGTGTGTTGAGCATCATTTGGAGGACATAGGTGGTGATGCCTGCGTTGGCGGTGAGCCGGGCGGCGATGGCGGCGGCAGCGACCTGCAGGGTGTCATGGGCAGCGCGCAGACCCCATTGGTTCTGGTCGTTGCGTTCGACAGGTATGCCACGAGCAGCGTGCCATTCGACGAGCTGTTGGTTGCCGGCGATCGCTTCCTCGAGCGTCCTGGTCGATCGTCCGTCGAGTTCCGAGTACCAGAAGACGGGCACCGCACACCAGGCGTTGCTGATGGTGTCGGTGAGGATCTCGGCCATGGCTACGAGGTCGTTGGTACCCGAGTAGCAGCGCAACAGCGGCCGGTTCCCGGTCTGTGCTGCGTCGTGCAATCTCCGGAAATCCGCCGCGGACCTCACAGGGACTCCACCCGCACCGTCCTGGCTGGGATCCATGCGGCCGGGGTGGAAGAAATGCTCCTGGGCGTTCTGGTCTGGTCCTATCGAGATGACGTCGACCACCCCGGACTCGGCGATCTGGCGGATGCCCCGTTCGGTCTCTTCGAGGGTGGGTCGCCCGAAATGGTGGCGGATCAAAGGCCGGGGTCTGGCGGCGTGGAACCGCGACAGCAGGTCGCGTCCGTTTTCACTCTCGACCGGTGCGGGAGCCCGCCCGGTGAACCACTGCTCGACATCGGGCCCGTCGGGGTCGCCAAAGCAGGCCTCGAAGAGCCCTGATCGGCAGGCAACCTCGACGACGGGCGGCGGTCCGCCGAACACGGCACGATTCGTGGCCACGCCGCGCTCATCGAGCGCCGCAGCGAGGGCGGCAAACAGCCTCCCGGCGACCTCGGGTGTGAGTCGATAGCTCACCGCCATCAGATCTGGCCGGCGTGCCGCAACCTCATCGGCGAGACGGTCCACGGCAACGGCGGGCCCGAGGAACTCGGTCTGGTACCCGTGACGACGGCACGCGGCAAGGAAGTTGAGCACACCCGTGACGTGGACGCAGTCGCCGAGCGCGGCGCCGAGCACCACCGGCTTCGTCATGGCGGGTACCCGTCGGAGGCGATCCGGCGGATCTCGGCGGGGCTCAAGCCTCGGAGGCCGAGCCGTTCCAGGGTCCGACCCCGGGCCCAGAAGTTCGTCTCGTGGACGAGACCAGCAAGATCGATCACCGACTCGATCGCACGCGGGGTGAGACCAAAAGCTCGGCCGGCCGATGCCATCGGCACCATGCTCATCGGAACATCCTCGAGTATGTACCGATTGTCGACCGTCGGCGGTGCCGAGATACCTCGGTACCCTTCGTTGGCCTGAATCGCCTCATACAGGTCGCGACCTTCGGCCCGGTAGGCCGAAACCAGCCAGTCCCTCATCGATCGCACCTCTACCCCAAGCAGCTGAGCCACCGCCAGCCGTTCGCGATCAACCGCCTCGAGCACCCGAGCCACGCCGGGACTCACCCCGTCGATGTAGAAGTCGAATCGCCCGTGCGTGTTCTCGATCCGAGCCGCGTTCAACAGGGTGATCGCCGGATGAACCACCGCTCCCACGTTGGCGAAGCTGGTTTCCAGGGTGCTCTCGGCCGGGGTGAACTGGGGATACCACGACCCGAGATGATCAACGACAGCGTCGGTCCTGATGCGTGGAATGGCGGCGAGCGGCACCGCATGTTTGATCCGCATGATCCGCGACTGCGCCGGTCCCGAGCTGCGTGAAGCGAAGATGAACGTGGCGGTCTCGGCAACAGTGACATCGCTGGCACAGCCCTGCGCCCGGAGTTCATGCAGGAACTCGACCGCACCCAACGTCCGCCCCGGGTGGAGCACAACCACCTGACCGTCACCCAGGAACGGTGCACACCGGCGGGCAATGTCGCGGTGGCCAAAGGCCGGAACACACACCATCACCAGCTCGGCCCCAGAGATCGCTTCGCCGATCTCGGAAGTCACCAACCGCATCTCGCCGAAGCCCGTGACCTCACCCTCGAGGTCTACACCTCCCACGGCTGCGATCTCGGCCACATGCTCGGGGGTGCGGTTCCACAGGACAACCCGAGCCCCGAGACGCGCCAGATCCCCGGCCAGGGCCCGACCGGCGTTGCCGGCGCCAACAACCGCGACCGTTCCTGAGCGTCCCGAGCCCGACGTCATGATACGTTTCCAGTGTGGGCCGGCGCCATCTCTCACACCTTTCCAAGAAGCCGCGATTCGCTAGCCGCTGCTACCAATCAATGCTATCTAACAGCCCCCGGCAGCGTCCCCTCTGGTGATGGAATCGCGGAGGTAGCTCTCCGCGTGTTCGGCCTTCCGCGTCGGGCCCGGGTTCTGTATGAGCGGTTCCAAAACGACGTGCAGGCCACCATTACCTCCGTCACCTGGGATAGGGGAGGATGTGTGGAGGCGACCGCGGAGGGTGTTCTTGACGATGGCGGTCGAGCCATGGGCGGACTCGCTGGCTGTTGCTGGGCGAAGCGTCCGGGTTAGGCGCAGGCCGGCGACCCAGTCGGCGGGTGCCACCGTTCTGTTCTGGAATCGGGCATTCGTTCGGGCGGCTGAGGAGCCCCTTCGTCTGTGAGGAAGCGGGGACACGATGGTGAGTGCCTGATATCACATCGCTAGAGGAAGCGTGTCGTTGCGGTAGGAGTGGATTCAACCTATTGGAGTCTCTCACGGGCAGCGTCGAGCGCCACCAATACGGTCCCTGTCACTCCCAGGGCGAGGACCAGCCAGAGCGTCGGTGGAGAATCGGCCGCGAGGGCGAAGGTGGCCCAGACGGCGACCAGCACCTGGATCACGACCGCCAGGTACCTCGCTGCGGGAAGGCGCCGCCAGTAGGCGACTGCAATCGCCAGTGTGGCCAGACCGAACACCAAGGGGCCGGCGCTGAAGGACCAGGGGTAGTAGCCGGGGGTGATGGCCTCGCCGATGATGGCCGTCAGCGCACCGATGACAACACCACCGACGCCCTCGATCATCAGGAGCGCCAGCACTCCCACGTGAGTCCACGTCATGCGTTGGACCCTACTCGGCTGGGTTCGGAGCCCGCGACCGGCTGCCTCGCACGAACGCAGGGTATGTCGGGCTGAATCGGCCTGGTGATGGCGGAGGCTCTGGGGTATCCAGGGTTCCATGAGTCATGCCAGCGTCGGAGAAGTATCGGGATGAGCTGCGGGAGGGTGCGGTTCGCCTGGTGTTCGATATACGAGCCGAGTCCGGTCAGGGTCGGGGTCCGATCAAACGGGTGGTCGAGCAGTTCGGTGTCCGTCCGCAGACGTTGCGGAACTGGGTGCAGCAGGCCGAGATCGATGCCCGCCGGCGGCCGGGCAGGTCGACGTCTGATGCGGGGCGGATCCGCGAGCTGGAACGGGAGGACCGTGAGCCGAGCCGAGCGAACACCATCTTGAAGCCTGCGTCGGCACTTCACTGCCGTTGTGGGTGTCTGGTAGTACCTGGCGGGGTTAGCTCGCTCTTTCCGCCCGATCTGGAGTGTGGCTCGCTCCACGATGTGTGGCCCCATCAGGTGGCAAGGGACAGACACCCAGCAACGACTATGAGAGAAGACCCAGGACCCGGTGTGACCCAGCACCGTCGGTTGCACACAGCAACAAGTGAGGGTACGAGGGTCTTATCCCCGACTTCCTGGCGAGCGGATGCTGAAGCAGCGGAACTCCCGGCGACCGCAGGTCCGGCGAGTATCTGCGGTCGCATTGGGCTGCGGAAGGGTTCACGGATAGGTCGTGAACAGGGTTGCTTGGGCGCTGATGTGGCCGTCGCTGGTCTGGTGGATGACGGTGAGGACGTGTTCGCCTGGTTGGGGGGCCGGGTTGCTCGATGCTGTCACGGTGATCCTTCCGCTGGCCGGGATTGTCTGGGTTGTGAGGGGGGAGGATTCGTCGAGGAAGACGAGAACGTCGGACCCTTCGGGCATGCCTAGTTCGAAGGGGACGTAGGGGGCGACCCGGTCGATGAAGTCCGTCCGGGGGACGACGAAACCGACCTGACCGGCGGTGGTGAAGGGATGAACCAGGTAGCCGCCATCGGCTTCGACCATCACGATGGTGGCGGCACGATGTTCGGTCNNCATCCCTTCCTGGGATGTTGTGCCCACTATCACCACCGCGGTTGCTGCGGCACCGTCGGTGAACTGGCCGCTGACAGACCAGAGGTGGCGGTCTTCGACCCGGGTCCACGCCCCCCATCCCTCAACCAGCTCGGTGGAGAAGGCGGCCAGCCCGCCGTGCTCTTCGGCGTATGCGAGTGAGTCTGGCGCCATCAGGGTGGCGGCCGTGTCGACATCACCGGTGGCGACCGCCTCGATCCAGGCCAGCGCCGCCTCTTCAGCTGACTGGGTGGATGCAACGGTGAACGTGAGGGTCCCGCCGTCGCCGGTTATGGTGAGGGTGCTGGCCTCGATCTGCCATGACGAAGCGGTGGTCAGGAGCCGGAAGATGTCTGCTTCCTGGCGCATGATCGCTTCCGCACAGGCGACTTCGGTGTGGACCATGTCGACCACCGTCATCTGGTCGCCGTCGAAGGACACTTGCGCTCCGAAGTCGTTGCAGCCACCGATCCCGCGGGTGGCCTCGGCTTCGAGGTCGATCACCAGCCACGGATGGGTGCCGGCAATCACCGAAGAGGCCACATCCCCCGAGGTGATCCCGGTCAGCTGCCAGCGACCGGCGAGATCGGCGTCCGCCACTGGGGCGGCCGCGACCAGCTCGAGTCGTGCCGTCCCGGCCTGATTAAACAGCTGGAGCCGGTCGGCTTCCCAGTCGAACCGGTCGACAGCTGCCAGAACGTTCAGCATCGCCTGTTCGAACCCCATCACCCCCGGTTCACAGCCGATCTCGGTAGCGCCGATCCCGGTCAGCGAAAGAGCACCGTCGGCGGTGACGGTCAGGGTGGCGGTGTAGGTGTTGCAGCCGGTCGAACCGGTCACCTGGTCGCCCTTCACGGTAAGCGTCGCCACACGGCCCGGCGGCAGAACCAATGCGGCCCCGTCGAGGGAACCGCCGTTGATCAGCCACGAGGTTCCATCGAAGGTCACCGCAGGTGGCGTGTCGGCGGGAGGAGCCGTGGTGGGCGTGGGATCGTCATCGAGGACGTCTCCGCCACCACACGAGGCTGCCACCAACGCCAACCCAGCCAAGACCTTCCACGAGATACGAGCGGTACGCATCTCCTTTTCCTTTCACGATGTTCCGCATTTCACCCAGTTGGACGTCGACGGATGGATCGGCGGTTCCAGCTGGCAGAAGGCGACCCAGTTCCCCATCCCCATCAAGACCCGCCTGCCCGCGCAGCCACGGTTTTNNTTCATTGCGTCGGCTCAGTCCCTCGGCTCGAGGTACCCACCGATGGCTTCTTGGTCTGTGGGGCTGAGGCCGTCGAAGGCGGCGACCAGCCGATGCACCACCCAGCTCATCCTCACCGCCCGGACGTACCGCGTGGCTCCTTGCCCATCCGTGGCGCGGACGAGGACGCCGACCAACCGACCGTCACGGTCGACAACCGGACCGCCGCTCATCCCTGCGGTAGCCTCTCCTTCGATGATCACCTCGACGGCGGCGTCGTAGGGGATGGTCCCCTCGGGGTCGCCGAGTTCTGCCAGCATCGCCACGACCCGCTCGGCCTCGCCATCGGTCAAGACCCGACCCACACTCGCCGTCAACTCGCCGGTCGTTTTTGGGTAGCCGAGCAGCAGCACGGCCTCACCGGCGACCGCTTCCGCCCAGGTGGGATCGGTCGTGGTGACACCCCCTGGGTCATACAACTCGACTCCTCCTTTGGCAATCGGGGCGACCATGGGAGCAAGCCCATTCACGTCGAGCTTCTGGGAGTCCGTGACGGCGACGTAGAAATCCTCCCGCGGGAGCACATCGTTCATGAGATCGTGGTTCCGCTCCGCTGCGATCGACGGGTTGTATAGGCCGAACCAGGGACTTGCCAGATCATCAGGCCCGGAGCCGTCGGGACGAACCAGGAAGAGGCGGGGCACTCCGATCCAGCTCTCGGGGTTCACTATCTTCTCCGGCACCGCCGTGTCGGCCTCCCCATACCACCCCAGTCCTAGCGAGTGGATCGCCCCGACGACCAGGGCTGTGCCGTGTTCGCTGCGCCGGCTCCAGATGGCGGCGCTCCCCGTGCTGCCCCGCACGGACCGGCCGTAAGAACGGTCCACCCACTCCCGACACCGGCCGGTTGGGCCGTCGAGAACTGATTCCACGAGGAACAGCGAGGTCGGCCCGTCGCAGGCATCAGGAACCGGCGCCGAGGTCGACGGCGTCGGGACGACGGTGGTGATCGCAGCGGTGTCGTCACCACCGCGGTCGGCGACGCATGAGGCCGCCACCAACGCCAAACCAACTGCAAGACACCATGAGATGCGAGCGGGTCCCATCTCCATTCCCCCTTCACGAATCCTGGATCACGATGTTGGACGTCGGTGAACCTCCGGTTGGCGTCATCACACGTCGAGGATGACCAGGTCAACCCGGTCTGGGAAGGTGATCAAACGTGCTACCCGCCCGTCGGCCGTCATTTCCAGTTCCCTGCTGATCGACACGAACTGTGCGGCCACGTACGAGTCCTCGGTGAGCAGACTCCCATCGGCGGCGCGCCGCTGCACTCGGCGTGTCACCTCGATCGCTCCCTGCGGGTCCTGACCAACTTCGTCGACCACCAGCAGGATCGATCCATCCGGTGCCCGACCGATCAGGGTCGCCCCACCCAACTCGGTGGTGCGCTCCGCCTCAAAGGTCTCTGAACCGAGTTTGATGACCGTGGTCAATCCGGTGCCCGGAGTGATGGTGATCGCGGTGCCGTCGAATACCACGTCCGGGGTAGTGGCGAAAGGTCCCTCGGTGGTCACCCGTGCGTATCGCGCACCCCATTCCATTTCGAGGAGGACACCGGTGTCGTCCCATGCCAGGCCGGTCAGCCCGTCCTCGAGAAAGAAGCCCTCCGGGATGTCAACGACGGACTCCACGTGCCCCGACGCGGCCAGCACGAGCACCCGGTAACGATTCGTCGCGGCGTAGACGTCGAGCACGGCGACCCGCTCACCATCGCTCGCCACATCAACGATCGATGCCACTTCTGCTTCGACCAACACGATAGGCTCGAGGGGGGTACCCGTAGCATCGAACCGAAGCAGACGTGGCTCGTCGAACCGGAGCGCCATCGTGTCGGCGATCACCACGGTTCCGTCATCCAACACCACGAATGAACTCGGGCCACTCGGTGGCTCGCCGCTCAGGTCGTAAGTGACCCCGCCCTCGCCGACCGGAATACTGAACGGGATGGCGGCGGCGTCGCCGTCGCCCAAGGTAGGCGTCGGCGCCTCAGTGGTCAACGGCGTCGGATCGGTGGACGTGGGCGTCGTCTGAGTCGTGGTAGGCCCAGGCAACGTCGACTGTGAGGTCCCGGACGGTTCGGTCGTACAGGCGGACCCAATCAGCACCATCACCACCGCAGCCACCACCCAGAGGCGGCTTCTCACAGAACACTCCTCTCTCACGCACGTCTACTGCTCCAAGGACTGCAACAAGGTGACCAGGGGTAGGGCGATAGCCCTCCGTTGGTCGGGATCGAGCGCGTGCACGATTTCGCTCTGAGCCGCCTGGCTATCCCTGAACACCCGTCGCACCATCTCGCGCCCCTGCTCGGTGATGGACAATTTGACCCCGCGTCGATCTCGCGAGTCGGCGTGGCGCTTGACGAACCCAGCGCGCTGGAGCCGATCGAGCCGGCCGGTCACTGCCGAGGTCGAGATGGAGAGCTCCTCGGCAACATCCACAGGTGACAGGCTCTGATCCGGAGTGTGGTACAGCAAGCCAAGCGTCTCATAGTCGCCACGCACCCCGAGGCCGTGGCGGCGGGCGATCGCGTTCAGCCGAGCCTCGATGGCGCGCGCTGACCACACCAACGTCAACACGATCCTCACGGCCTCGACGTCGGCATCCGGGTACTCCTCAGCCCACGTCGAGGTCTGCCGGAGGATCAGATCGGAGCGACTCACCCTCCCAGAATACTCCCTGGCAGGATATCACGCTAGCGGATAACTTATCCTCGCACGGACGACCTCTCCCGTCGGGGGACCACTTCCGCGCTCGGTGGTCGACCCTGTGCCGCCACTGAAGGTGGTTGCCTATCCAGTCCGCACAGACTCCGAAGGACACCGCTCCTGACAACGGGAGCGAAGGTTGACTTCGAAGGAACGTTGCCGATCGTAGAACTCCATAGATCGAACTTCTGATCACTCCAGGCGTCGGTATCACCAATACCGTGCGCAATGGCACACATCTGCATCGACTTGGCCGTCGATAGTGGACCGACGCCACGTACACGATCTGGAAGAAAGGGCCTCCTTCCGGGAACCGACGAGCCTCGCACCGCGTCGAATGTCCATCGGGCTCGCACTGGGTCCCAAAGAGACAGGAACTTGCAATGAGGTCGACCAGGTTGCTCGTCGTGACCGTGTTGTTAGCTCTTGGTGCTTGCGGTGGTGAGCTCAGCGGATCGGCTGAGGGATCCACATCCATTCCGACCGAACCGACCACGACCGAGAGCAACGAGGGAGGCTTCGGTGCTCCTAGCCAGATGCCTGGGGAGTTCGATTTCGGCCCCGGCAGACCCGTCAATGGAGAGCTACGTCTCGCAGACAGCGGCTGCTGGTACGCCGACATATCAGGGCAGGAGCGTCTTGTGGTCCTGCCGGTCGGCTTCGAGCAGAGTCCGGAGACCGCCGCAGAGTTAATCGATTCGACCGGTACGACATTCGGGGACGGAGACAGGTTCGACGCCGTGGGGTCGATGGTGCCCGGAGACCTGGTCCCGGGCGGAGCGGACGGGAAATGGGGCAACTACGTGGTGTTCTGCCAGCCGGACATAGTCGAGCTCGCCGTCTTCGACAGTTTCGCCCATGAGTACGACCCGACGAGCTTGAGTGAGGTCGAACTCGCCGAAATGGTGGAGAACGCTGAATTCACCGAGCACTGGAAGTGTGGCCGCGGCTGGGCCACCTCGACCTCGGATCAAAGGGTCGGTCTGATCATTTACGAGGCCGAGCCTTGGAGCGCAGAAGGCGTCGACGAGATTTCGCTACCCGACACGGCATGGAACGCCTTGATCCTCGTCGGGAAGAACCTGTTCTCGGAACACTGCAACGATGCGATCGAAATGTGGATCGCCCTGCCGACGATCGCACAGCAATGGCCCCTGTCCGGAGGCAAAGTCGTTGTCACCGACACCATGCCCGGGCCCGATGACGAACCGGCGTATGTCCGCGCGGTCCTGGAGGGCGGGGAGATCGAAACCGAATCGGGGATGATTCAGCTGCCACGCATAGACCTGGACAACGAAAGCTTCAACTTCTTCGCAGGCTGACCGGGCCGAAGAAGCCTCGTCTGTCCATAGTGGCCCACGCGCGGGAGCAGCATCGGATCAATGGCTTCGAGACGTACCCACTCTGAACGGAGACTCACCGGGCCACCCGGCGCATTCAACCAGTGACTCGAATCGACCGATAACCAGGGCCGATTCGATCATTCTGAGCGGATAGCACCTGGCCTGTTTGTCAAGTGCAGGCGCGCCGACTCAGCGGTTCCTCACAACACCAAGGCGAAGGACCACTCAATCGCACTAGATCAGGATTCTTGTGCGGATAACGAGCAACTCAGAAAGTGCGCGGGATCGGCACCTCGGCGTTCGGGTTGCTGGCGGCTTGTCCTAGTTGTCGGCCCTAAGCCGGGTGAGACGTTGGATCGAGGACTCCTCGATCTGCTCCCAGACCTCACCGAGGGTCTCTTCGATCGACGCTTCACGGCCGGCGGGGTCGATGAGCGAGCCCTTCTCCAGAAGGCTCAGCGCCAACGCAACGACCTCGGGCTCATGCGGTGTGTTCCGCTCCAGCATCTGGTTGTACGTGCCGCTGACCCAGGCGATGTTGTGAAGGAACAGGACATTGGCGACGACGATCCAGATGTCATCTGATCCACCCGACGAGACGAACCGGTCACCGGATGCGGCCGATGGGTCAGAGGCCAGGAAGGCGACACCGGCTATCTCGGTGAAGTCGATCGCAGCTCGACACATCAAACAGGGTTCCTGCGTGGTCCAGAGCCGACAGCCGGATAGATCGATGCCAGGCGGCACTGCCGCGATCGCGTTCATCTCGGCATGCGCCAATGGAGTGCGCTGGAGAGGATCGTTCCCGCCGGGTGGGTCGTACACCCGATTCCGCCCTCGCGAGACACTCTCGCCGTCGAACGAGACACCGGCCCCGACGGGAAGACCACGGCGACGCAGCGAACTCCAGGCCTGGTCGAGGCACACTCGGAACATGGGCGCTAGGTCGTCCCATGCCTGCTCGAATTCAGAACCTGAAGACACAAGGACAAAGTAGCTGCTCAGACCACTCCGATCACCAAATACGGCGCACGAACGAACACTTCCCACAGTGCACCAGATCGGCACGTACGGGTTTGGTCTAGCGGAATCATGTCTGTCAGGTTATCCTGACAGACATGAAGGTGATTGATGTCGAGTCGCTGCCTACGGATCCGCTCGAAGCGTTGAGAGAGCTTTCTCGGGCTGATGTGGAGCTCGAAGAGCTGCGCCGTGAGCGGGTAGAGGCGGCGCGCCGTCAGGGCGCCACCTGGGACCAGATTGGTGAGAGCCTGGGGATGTCGCGCCAGTCGGCATGGGAGTACTACACCCGCGAG
>JABAOG010027253.1_pt2 | contig 11763 bp, 17 predicted proteins | sample 7062131 | NCBI WGS metagenome assembly JABAOG01 (sample SAMN14538629, study PRJNA623070) | marine sediment metagenome | biome: marine biome [ENVO:00000428]; feature: marine pelagic biome [ENVO:01000023]; material: deep marine sediment [ENVO:00002113] | place: India: Arabian Sea | collected... | reverse complement strand
TACCCCTTTCCAATACCGGCTACCGGCTACTGACTACCGACTACCGACTTAGGAGAGAAATATGACGGCGATTGTGGAACAGAAGAGTGTGGAGATGTATGGGGATGAGATAACGGCCGTGCGGGCCAGCGACAGCCGCATTTATGCCAGTCTTACCCAAATCTGCAATGCGCTTGGTGTTGATGCTCAGGGCCAACGCCGGCGAATTGAACGCCATGCGGTTTTGAGCAAAGGTCTGGAAGGGGTAGACAATTTGTCTACCCCTGGCGGTGTACAGAAAGGTTATGTGCTGCGGGTGGACNNTAAAAGAGGATTTGCGTCCAAAGCTGGAAAAGTTCCAGGAGGAGGCGGCGGCTGTCCTGTGGGAGGCCTTCCAGGAAGGGCGGCTTACGACCACGACGACGGATTCTGATTTTGAAACGCTCCTGAACCAGGCGGATGATGAAATCGTCCAGGCTTACCGGATTGCCCAGGCAGTGGTGAAACTGGCTCGGAACCAGATTGTTCTACAGAACCAGGTGACGACCAATACCCAGCGCATTGAGGAACTGGAGGCGACGTTAGGGGAGCCGGNNGCCGGGGCGAGAGGTGACGCCAGAACAGGCAAGCCAGATTAGCCAGGCGGTCAAGGCGGTGGCGATTGTCTATGGTAAGAAAACCGGCCGCAATGAGTTTGGAGGCGTTTACGGGGAGCTGTACCGCAAGTTTGGCATTACCAGCTACAAGCTCCTCCCGGCTAAGCAGTTTAAGGAGGCGATGCAGTTTTTGTCGGAATGGTATGAGCAGTTGACGGATGAGAGTTTGCCGTTTTAGGAATGGGAATGCAGAATGGGAACGCGGATGACGCGGATGCGGCCGATTTTCGCGGATTTTTTAACTTTTTAGTAACGAATTTCACGAAACAAACGAAAAGATGAGCGAATGGAATGACCCGGCGACGGCCGTAGCGTATGACCGGTACAGCAAGAACTTTGACAGCTACCAGGTGACCAGCCGGGATTTGGTGCAGCTGGCGGGGGTCGGGCCGGGGAGCCGGGTGGTTGATTTGGCCTGTGGGACGGGGGTGACGTCGCGGGCGGTGTTGGCGGTGCTGGGCGATTCGGGCCATCTTTATGCCGTTGATGGCTCGGCGGCGATGCTGGCCCTGGCCCGGGAGAACGTTCAGGCGGTTAATGTGACCTTTTTCCAGGCCAATGCTGAGTCACTACACGAAATCCTCCCCCACCCTATTGAGTTTGTGGTCTGTAACTCCGCTTTCTGGCAGATGGACGGCGATAAGACGCTGCAAAGTATCGGGCGGGTGTTGGGGAAAGACGGCCGTTTCGCTTTCAACATTCCGGGCAGCTTTTCGCCGGTCTGTGAAGATAAAAAACGGCCGGTTAACCTCCGCGCCCTCATGCGGCAGGTGGCCGAGGAGGAATTTGGCTTCACCTTTGAAAAGCCCCTGCGGGAACGCTCCAGCTCGGCTTTTACCGGGGATAAGATAGAGGCGCTGCTGGCCCGGAACGGCTTCCAACTGCTGCACCAGGAACGTAAGATTTACCAGGGGGACCGGGAATCGGCCAAAGCCTTTTGCGCCATCCCGATTATGACCGAATCGACCCTGCCGGGCGTTGATTATGAGACCCGCCTGGAGATATTGGAACGGGCCTATCACCGTCTGGAGCCATCGGCCGACAGCGAGTTAATCGCCTGGGACTTTTATCTGGCGACTTTTCCAAACCTCCCGGAGGCTTGAGGCGTTTAGGTAAAGGTATTTAATTTCAAGGGTAACTTACCGGATAGCCAGCCTCCGGGAGGTTGTCACAAACCATACACCAGGAGAATTTCATGAATTTGATACCCTATCTGCGCACAATCTTGCTCTATGTTCTGGCGGGACTGGCTGAAATAGGGGGCGGCTGGCTGGTGTGGCAGTGGCTGCGGGAAGGCAGGCAGTGGTGGTGGGGGCTGTTCGGGGGCGTGATTTTGATTTTGTACGGCATTATTCCCACCCTGCAGGAAGAACCGGCTTTTGGCCGGGTGTACGCCGCGTATGGGGGCATCTTTATTGTGCTGTCGATAATCTGGGGCCGTCTGATTNNGCCGGGTGTACGCCGCGTATGGGGGCATCTTTATTGTGCTGTCGATTATCTGGGGCCGTCTGATTGACGGCTGGCAGCCGGACCGCTACGACCTGATTGGGGCCGCGATTGCCCTGTTCGGGGTGGCAATCATCATCTGGGGGCGGCGTTTAGGATGGTAGTCGCTGCCGCCGGCTCTACGCGGGCTGTCGCCGGTCTCCAGACCGCGCGACCTGGCTCGGTGAGACACCGGCCAGAGCAGAGGTAGTTGCTTCGGCCGTCTCACATTGTCCTTCTGGACCACACAACGGCCGTTCCTTTATGCGAGAAGAATCAAAAAAAGTGGCGAGCCATTCATGCCACCGGTCGATGTTTTCCCGTTTTACAGAATAATAAATCCAACGGCCGTCGATGACATCTCGCCGTGAATCCACCAGGCCTGCTTTTTCCAGCGTTTTGAGATGGTGAGAAAGCAAGTTGGGCGCCAACCCCAAATTATCTCTCAACTCACAATTGCAGGAGTCACCCGCCATCAATTCGGCAAAGATGCGCAGCCGGTTGGGGTCGGAGAGCGCTTTGAAAACGGCCGTCATTTGGGCCAGTTCTTGTTCATTCATAACGCTTAACCAATAACCAGGTTAAAGAGATACCCGGTAAAGATAATGGCCAGGGTCACAATACCGATAAATATCAAGATGAGGCGCGTTTTAATCACCCGCTTCAAGATAAGCATCTCCGGCAAGCTGAGCGCCACCACCGACATCATAAAAGCCAGGACAGTGCCCAGGGCCGCTCCTTTTTCCATCAGGGCATACACGATTGGAATCACCCCGGCGGCATTCGAGTAAAGGGGAATGCCTAAAATAACCGCCGCCGGTACAGACCACCAGGCTTCACTGCCCATGATGCCGGCTAAAAAGTCTTCCGGTACATAGCCATGAATGCCGGCGCCAATGGCGATGCCAATCACGACGAAAGGCCACACCTTCCCCACAATCTCTTTCGTGCTCCGCCCGGCCTCTCGAATGCGGTCATCCCAGGTGGGCTTATAAGCGGCTAAGCCGGCCTGCTGGCCGACCTGCATCTGCCAGACAAAATCTTCCACGTATTGTTCGGGGCGCAGACGGCCAATAACCATACCGCCGGCAATCGCTATCACCAAACCGGTAACCAGGTAGAGACCGGCCACCTGCCAGCCGAAGAGACCAAAGAGCATGGCCAGCGCCACCTCGTTAACGACCGGGGTAGCGATGAGAAAGGAGAAGGTGACGCCCAACGGAATGCCGCTTTCCACAAAGCCGATGAAGAGCGGGACGGCCGAACAGGANNCCGAGAGCGGCCCGGGTTTGCTCCGGGCTAAAGAAAGAGCGGACGATGGTGACCAGAAAAATCATCCCCGCCAACAACATCAGGATTTTGGGGACGTCATAAAAGAAGAAATTGACAGACTCGCCCAGGCGTGTGTCAGGCTGTAAGCCGATGATATCATAGGTGAGCCAGTCGGCCAGATTTTGCAACTGCGGCCAAACCAGCAGCCAAACGAGGCCCAGCGTGATGACCAAAGCGGGCAACTGCCAGGCCGGTTTGCGCCGGGGTGATAGGGCAAAGTTTTCGCTGCTCATCATATGTTCCTGCTTAATTTTGAGCAGCGATGAGCCAGTTGGTGACTTCCTGATTGTGGGGGATACGGCCGTATGAGACGACCTTTTCATTAATCACCAACCCCGGGGTAGACATGACCCCATACGCCATAATCTGCCCATAATCGGTTACTTTTTCAATATTGGCTTCAAACCCCAATTTTTCCGCCTCGCGGCGGGCCATTTGTTCCAGTCGTTTGCAGTTGGCACAACCAGGGCCAAGCACTTTTATCTTTAACATTGGTTGCCTCCAGATATTTAATTCAACAACCGTTGAATTATTCCAGTGTACGCCCAATGTCATAACGGCCGTAGTGATAGAAATCACATCTGAAGCATGACTTAGGTCATATTTCAATATCTATTGAATTAGAGACTACAGAAACCGGATTTTCAGGACGAGCGCAGTCGTGGGTCAAGCGCATCACGCAGCCCATCGCCGATCAGGTAGAGCGAAAGCACGGTGATGGTAATTAACACGCCCGGAAAGATAACGAGGTGGGGACCAAGGCGAAAATACTGCTGTGCCTTGCTCAACATGTTTCCCCAGGTTGCCGTCGGCGGCTGCACCCCTAACCCCAGAAAACTCAACGCCGATTCCGACAGAATGAGAATGCCGATGTCGCGCACCGTGACGATAATCAGAATGGGCACCACGTTGGGCAGAATGTGGCGGAACATAATTTTCCAGTCGGTGCTGCCCAGCGCCCGCGCTGCCATGACATATTCCCGTTCTTTCACCGAGAAAACCTGGCCGCGCACGATGCGCGCCGCGCCGATCCAGCCCAGTAACCCAAAAAGAAGGATGAGGGAAGCGGGCGACAGTTGGAAAATGGCGGCGACAATCAGCAGCAAGAAAAAGGTAGGAATCGACGACACCGTATTGATAAACCACATGATGCCGTCGTCGACGCGGCCGCCAAAGTAGCCGGCCGAGGTGCCAATCAACACCCCCAGGATAATCGCCACCAGGGTCCCCAGGACGCCGATGCTCAAGGAGATACGCGCGCCGTAGAGGAGCCGGGACAACTGATCCCGCCCCAGCTGATCCGTCCCCAACCAATGCTCGGCCGATGGCCCTTCAAACGTGGCCAGCAGCTCGGTTGAGTTAGGTTCGACCCCCAGAATCTGTTCGCTGATCACGCCGGCAAAGATGGCCATCAGCGCGACCAGACCCAGCACACCAAAGGCCGCCAGCGTCAACTTGTCCCGCTTAAGCTGGAGCAGGGCAAAGCGCCAGAAGCTCATCGGCTCGGTCGTGGCCATCGCCCCCCAGCGATCCATTCCTTCTGCCCGGGCTCGTCCTGGCGCAAGCTCTATCGTGGGCCTGGGTTCTGCTTCTTGTGATGTAGTCATCGCTATTCCCGTACCTTGAGGCTGCCTCGTTACTTGAGGCNNGACAATAAGTTGCCCACAATCACCAGAATTGAACCAACGATGACGCTGGCCATAACAACAGGATAATCGCGCTGTATGACCGCGTCAAATGCCAGGCGGCCCAGACCGGGCCAGGAAAAGATGCGCTCGATGACCACGGCCCCACTGATCAGCCCGGCAATCGCCGGGCCTAGCAGGGTGGCGATGGGCACGAGCGCGTTACGCGCCGTATACCACACGTGCACCTGGCGCTGTGGCAGCCCCTTGGCGTGCGCCGTACGCACGTAATCCTGGCTGATAACCTCCAGTGTTTCCGCGCGCATGAAACGCGAGAAGAGGGCTACCCACCCCACGCCGAGAACCAGGGCCGGCAGGAACAGATGCTCCAGCCGGGCCATGATGGAAGGATTAGGAACGTTGAGTGGTACGCGCCCGCCAACGGGCAGCCAGCCAAGCAGGGTGGCAAAGACGAGGATCAAGATGAGGCCAAACCAGAAACTGGGTATGGCGTCGAAGACGACGGCCCAAAAGCGAGTGACGTTATCAATCCAGGTGCCCCGCTTAATCGCCGAGTACACGCCCAGCGGCAACCCCACCAACAGGCCAAAGGCCAGCGCCGCGGCCGACAGCTCCAGCGTCGCCGGAATGCGCTCCGCGATCATTTCCAGCACCGGGCGTTTCTCGTAGAAGGATTTGCCAAAGTCGCCGCGGATCAAGCCCCGCATCTGGCACTCTCCCCGCAAGTCGCCAAAGACCCAGATGAAGTACTGCTCGGGCAGCGACCGGTCCAGGCATAGTTGCTGGCGCAACTTCTCGCGCGACGCTGCTGTTGAGTCCGGATTGAAGGTAAGAAGTTGGACCGGGTCGCCCGGCGCCGCCTGCATGATGGCAAAAGAGATGATGGTAATGCCAAACATGGTCGGGATGGCCTGTAGGAGACGCCTTACCAGATACGTTATCATTTGACCTACCTTTTCCCGCCTGTCACGTTCATGACAACCTTCGAGAACAGGGTAGTGGCGCTGCCACGAGGACAACGCCACACCCTGACTGCTCATGCGCTAGGGCAGGAGGAACCAATCTTCAACGTTGTAGTAGATTTGCCACGGCTGCGGGTCAATCCCTTGCAGGCGTGTATTCCAAACCGTGTTGGTTAACGGTACGTAAAGGAAGGCGTAAGGCGCATCCTCAAGGATCTGCGCCTGGATATCTGAATACATTGCGCCCCGTTCTCCGGTATCACAACCGGGCAACGAGCGGGCCTGATTCAGATTCTCTTCAACCACTTCATTGTAATAGGAAACGAAGTTGAAGCCGCCGCCTGGACTGTCATTGCGATAGGCCCAGAAGGATGAGTCTTCCGGATCAGAGCCCAGGTTGGTCCAGCCGATGATGACGGCGTCGAACGTCTGTCCCAGCAGGTTCTCGACCACCGTGCCAAACTCGATAATCTCCAGGTCCACGGCAAAACCAAGCTCTTCGCTTTCCAGCGTGTCCTTGACAATCTGGGCGATGTTCTCGCGCACCTCATTGCCGGCGTTGGTCATCAGGCTGAAGCGGAGCTGTTGCCCGTCTTTCTCGCGAATGCCGTCGCCGTTGGTGTCCTCCCAACCCGCGTCGGTCAGGATCTGCGCCGCCATCTCGGTGTCATATACATATGGCTGCAATGACTCGTTGTAAGCCCACTCAATTGCCGGCAAGACGTTGCCCACGGCCTGCGTGCCTTCGCCGAAGACGACGCGGTTGATGATGTTGGTATAGTCAATGGCGTGGGAGATGGCCAGGCGCACGGCCGGGTCGCTGAACACCGGATGGGGATCCTGTTCCAGCGGCGGCTCATCGAGGTCGAACTCGCCGTCCTCGTCCAGATCCTCCCAGCCGGGCTGCGGATTCTCAGGATTGGCCATGTTGAAGCCGATGTAAGTATAGCCGTCGTCAAAAAACTTCTTTATATCCAGGGGCTCTCCCTCCGCGATGGCGCCTTCGATCACCGAGACAAACTGCGGGCCGGCCGTGTATACGTCGGTCTCACCGGCCAGAACCGCTTCAAGCTCGGCCGACTGGTCGGCGAAGATGCGATAGGTCCAGCCCTCGACGTTAGGCGCACCCAGGTAATAATCCGGGTTGGCCAGCAGGGTGACGAAACTGTCCGGCTCCCACTCCGAGAAGACAAAGGGGCCGGAAGTGACGGTTGGGGCGGAGTTCTCCGGGCTTTCCATGATGTCGCTGTAGTCGTCCGCAAAGGCGTGGGCGGGCAAGACGCCTAGTGTAAAATTCTGCAGCGCCGTGCAGTCAATCTCTCTGAAGTTCACCTGCAGGGTGTAGTCGTCGAGCGCTTCAATGCTATCTATCAGCTCGACGTTGGACTTACGCGGGGTTTCTACCAGGTCCGAGGCGATGGCGTCATAGGTATACTTGACGTCCTCGGCCGTCAGCGGCTCGCCGTCGCTCCAAAAGATGTCATCGCGTAGGTGGAACGTATACGTCAGGCCGTCATCCGACACATCCCACGATTCGGCAATTTCGCCGATGATCTCGCCCGTCTCTTCATGCAATCTAACCAACGCCAGATATAGCTTCGTGTTGACGTCTGAGGAAGCCGAATCGGCCGACAGAATCGGATTCAGCTGGCTGGCGTCGGCAAAGGATGACTCGATAATGAAACCTCCCTCGGGAATCGGTTCCTCCGTCGGCTCCACCACCACTTCGGTCTCGACCACGCGCGTCACCTCTATCGTTTCTACTTCACCTTCGACAATGCGCGTGACCTCCTCCACCACTGTCTCCTGTACTACCCGTGTCACCTCCACCTGCTCTACCTCTGGCTGGCAGGCAACCAGGGCTATCACCAATATCAGACCTGTCACTAGCCATCGTAACGATTTCGTGCTCATACCGTTCTCCTCCTAAGAAACCGGTGCAGCAAACCATTGAATTGGCCCGGTGCACCTTTCAATTGTAGGTCGATTTTCCAAATTGGCTCCCTGGGGACAAATTAAAACAACTCTTATCGGTCGCTGACGCGATTCTCGTCCGCCGCCTCATCGCCGGTCACCTCTGGCAAAATGCAAGTAAGCACGCAAGTAGGTAGGCAGAACCGGCCGGTGGCGATAAATCATATACTTGTTCCTCCTTTTCTATGCTGCAAAGCGGACCGCTCACGTTGTAGGCCATCCAAAAAGCAGGCTTGCGGGTGGCAAATAGGTACATTGTGGGGATACGAATGTGATTCCATTATATACGAATTCGGTTCAGGATCAAAGGTGGTAAAAAACTGTTAAACGGCAAACGGTTTGGCGAAAATCTTGTCCAGTTGAGGACACATGATGCCATGAAGGCAATTGGTTGTCAGAATATCTAATTTTTGGAAACAATCGCTTGTGCCCGTTCCGGCAAGGTTTCGCGCATGACAACGGCCACGACGGCCCCGGAAGCGAGGGTGAGCAGGCCGATGACGGCGATGGCGACCTGGAGGTTGAAGAGGTCGGCCAGGAGGCCGGCCAATATGCCGCCCACCGCAAAGCCCATATCCCGCCACAGGCGGTAGACGCCGACGGCCGTTCCGCGCCAGACCGGGTGGGCGACATCGGAAACGGCCGCAATCAAGGTCGGGTAGACCATCGCCGTGCCCAGGCCGAGCAAAACGGCCGCTCCAATCCAGACCGACATCACCTGCCCCACCACCAGCAGGCCGATACCGACCGCCTGGAGCCACATTCCGGCCGCGATGAGCCATTTGCGGCCCCAGACATCGCTCAGCGCCCCGGTAAACAACTGGCCGATGCCCCAGACGGCCGGATAGGCGGCGGCGACAATACCGATTTGCTCGACCGGCAGGTCAAAACCGGCCAGCAGCAGCGGCACCAACCCCCAGACCATGCCGTCATTGAGGTTGTTAATCATCCCGGCCTGGCTGGCGGCAAACAGGCTCTTGTCCTGCCAGCTGGCCTTGAGAAAGACCTGCTTAAACGTGAGGTTGGCAGCGGGGTCAGAATCGGCGGGTTCGGCCGAGTCGGCCTGGGCCTGTTCGGCCTCCAGGTGGGCAAAGACCCGGGTCTCGCGGACAAAGAAGAAAGAGAGCGCCAGACCCAACCCGGCAAAGAGCAGGCCGGGGGCGAAGGGGATGGGGCGCAGGCCATAGGTGGTGGCCAGGTAGCCGGTGGCCAGGGCGGAGAGGGAAACGGCCAGGTAACCGGCGAATTCGTTCAGCCCCATCGCCAGCCCGCGCTGTTTGGGGCCGACGAGGTCGATTTTCATGATGACGGTGGTGGACCAGCAAAAGCCCTGGTTGACGCCCAACAGGACATTGGCGAAGACAATCCAGCCCCAGTTGGGGGCAAACATGATGAGCAGCGGCACCGGCAGGCCGATGAGCCAGCCCAGGAGCAGGATGGGTTTTCGGCCGTATTTATCCCCCAACCCCCCGGCAAAGAGGTTGGCCAGGGCCTTGACCAGGCCGAAGCTGATGATGAAGGAGAGGACGACGGTTTTGGAGAGCAGGCCGAAATCGGCTTCGGCCACCAGGGGCAGGATGGTCCGTTCCAGGCCAATCATGGCCCCGACGAAGGCGTTGATGAGAATCAGAAGGCTGAACTGCCGCCAGTTCTCCCGCAGGCCGAGTTTGATGGATGGGACGGTCACAGCGGTTTGACGCCTTTGACGAAGAGGAAGGGGTCGGTGTAGACCTCCATCACCTCTCGCACCCGGGCCGGGTCGGCCTGTAAATAGTCGTCGCGGGCGGCGCGCAGGGCCATCAATTCCTCATATTCGGCCGTACTAATCCCGGCCTCGTTCAACTCGTCGCCGTACTCCCGCCAGATATTTTCCAGCCGCTCCCGGTCTATTTCGTGCCGCAATTGGGCGTATTCGGCCGCTTCTGCCAACGGGATGCGGCTGTCGCCGGGGGAAACGAGGATGAGGTGGCCGTTTATTTGCAAGTTTTCCAAACCGGCCGTTTTGAAATCCCACATTAGTTCCTGGTTGGGGGCACTCAAATCGGCCTGGAGCAGGCCGGGCCGGACGTGGCGGCGGTAGACCTGCCACATTTTGTGGGCCAGCTCGTACAGCCGTTGGTTGCCGGGCAGGGGATAACGGCCGTGATAATGAGGCAGGCCGTCGGTGTGACAAAAACAGGCCACGGCCGAAACAACGCCGCCGGGCCGGGTGACCCGAATCTGTTCGCGCAGCACCTGCGCGACATCGCCGACAATTCAGAGCAGGCGGTGGCTGGTGACCAGGTCAAAGGCGTTGTCGGGAAAAGGCAGGCGGTAGGCGTTGCCCTGGCCCATCTTTATCCGCCCCCCCACCCCATCGCGGGCCTGCATCTCAACCGCAATGTCCAGCAGGTTAGTATCCGAATCGAGCGCCGTAATCTTGTTGTCCGGCAAAGTTCGGGCCAGCAGGCGGGTCAGGAAGCCGGTGCCGCAGCCGACCTCCAGGATGGATTGGCCGGGGCTGGCCCCGAGATAATCCAGCAGCAGGGGTACAAATTCGGGGCGGTAGGCATAGCGCAGCCCGATTTCCATGCGGTCGCCGCTGAAATAGCCGGCAAGGGCAGTTGGGGTATCACTCACGGCAGCTTGTCCTTAACCGATGGCGCAGCGATTGGCCCCCGCTTCAAGGTCAGTGACAGCGCCGGCGGGCATCTCCCCGGCCTCATTCAGTTCCACTATGCGAATATGATTGGGCGGCGTAGCCGGGATGCGGGCTAATAAGGCTTCAACAAAATCGTCCTCGGCCAATGACAAAACGGCCGTCTGGCGGCGCACTTCGGCCAATGGCGCGGCTAAGGCCTGCCCGTCGAAGGCGACCGGTTGGCTGGCGTGGCCGGGCAGGACCAATGTTTCGGCCGGGAGGGCCAGCAGCCGTTGTAATGACGAATAGAGCCGGTGCGCCCGGCGGCGGCTTTGTTCGGGGTCCGCTTTCAAATCGGGACGGCCGACTGCAGCCAGGAACAGGGTATCGCCCGTTATCAGGGCCTCGTCGTTGATGAGGTAGCTGGTGCTCTCCAGGGTATGGCCGGGGGTGTGGAGGGCCTTGACTTGGGCGGCCCCGATTTCGAGGGTCTCATTGTCGTGAACGGCCGTAAAGGGAAAGCTGACCCGCTCCTGGGCCGGCAGATACAGTTGGGCCTGGGCGGCTTCGGCCAGCAGGCGGCTGCGAGAGAGGTGGTCGGCGTGGATGTGGGTGTCGAAAACATGGCTGATTTGCCAGTCCTGCTGCCGGGCCAGTTCGAGGTAAATGTCCGGCTCTATAGCGGCGTCGAAAACGGCCGCTTTCCCCTCCGAGCCAACCATATAGGACAGGCAGCCTTTGCCGGTCCGCCGCACCTGGATGATGGTAATCTGCTCGTGGGTGGTGGGGACTTCGGCGCTGTTCCAGGCCAGGCTCCAATCGGTCATGCCGCCGTCCAGGGAGAGGGCCTGGTAGCCTTTTTCCTGCAGCTGACGGGCCGCTTCCTTGCTGACCACCCCGCCGCCGCAGACGGTGACAATCGGGCGGTCGGGGGAGAGGTCCAGGCCGTCCAGGGCGTGGGGGTCTTTGGCCTTCAGGGCGTCGTAGGCGTCGATGTGGGCGCTGTCGGGGATAGCCCATTCCTGAAATTCGTCGGTGTGGCGAATGTCCAGCACGGTGACCGGCTCGCCGTTGGTTAAGATGTTCTGTAAGGTATTTCTATCAATGGT
>JABAOG010000144.1_pt1 | contig 11768 bp, 11 predicted proteins | sample 7062131 | NCBI WGS metagenome assembly JABAOG01 (sample SAMN14538629, study PRJNA623070) | marine sediment metagenome | biome: marine biome [ENVO:00000428]; feature: marine pelagic biome [ENVO:01000023]; material: deep marine sediment [ENVO:00002113] | place: India: Arabian Sea | collected... | reverse complement strand
CGTGTTCCTGTTCACGCTGCTCGCCGGCATCATTGTGCTGCTGGCGGCCATCCAGGCGACCCGCGACGAGCGGCGTTTCGAGAGCGCGCTGCTGCATACGCTCGGCACGCGCCGCAGCAAGATCCTGCAGGGGCTCGCCGTGGAGTTCACGGCACTCGGCAGTCTCGCCGGCATGCTCGCCGCGTTCGGTGCGACGGCGGTCGGCTTCGTCATGGCCGAGAAGGTCTTCAGGCTCGATTACACGATCGATCCGCTGCTATGGTTCGCGGGACTCGTCGTCGGCAGCGTCGTGGTCGGCGTGACAGGGACGTTCGCGACCCGCAAGGCCGTCAACGAGCCCCCGGTGGTCGTACTCAGGGACGGCTAGGCCGGCACAGATGAGGGGGTCTCGCCCGAAGCGTTTGTCCGCCGGCGCCGTGGTCGTCAGGCAAACGACGGAAGGGCTGCGGCTCCTGATGCTTCGTGCGTTCAACCACTGGGATTTCCCAAAAGGCCTCGTCGAGGAAGGCGAGTCGGCGCTGGAGGCCGCTCGCCGGGAGATCGCGGAGGAGACGACGATCGACGACATCGAGTTCGACTGGGGCGAGGTCTTCTGCGAGACGGGTCCCTACAACCGTGACAAGATCGCCCGTTACTACCTGGCACGCACCTCGCAGGCGCGCGTCGAGCTGCCGGTCAACGAGGAACTCGGTCGCCCCGAGCACAACGAATACCGCTGGGTAACCCTGGAGCAGGCGCGCGAGCTCGCCTCCCCCCGGGTGCGCGACGTGATCGAGTGGGCGGCCCGGCTGGTAGATCGCACCGGGCGCTAGCGTCGGATGCGAGGGTCGGCTGGGGCGCGAGGTGGTATAGTCATCGGTCGACTATTCCATCCAGACGGCACCGGGGCTCGCCACCATGAAACTCTGGCTCAAGATCGTCGTCGGTGTCCTTGCTGCGATCGCGCTGCTGTTCACCTACGGCATGTACAAGAACCGGCCGCCGCAGCTCGCGGCGCCCGATTACTATGACTATTACCTGAACCAGGACACGCGGCCGGTCGGCCGGATCGGAATCTTCGTCTCCCACCTCGTGATGCCGGAGTACTATCGCGAGGAGGACTTCTTCATGCTGGCGAGCAAGTCCCTGCAGTATATCCCGTGGCCGATCCGGGAACTCGTGCAGGTCGACCGGGGCCTGGTGCTGGTCGACCGCCACAGGTTCTACGAATTCGAGGAATTCACGCCGACGGATCTCGTCGACCACACCGGTAGCTCGAGCGACGTCGACGGGATTCCCTACATCGACAAGTATCACAACGGCGAGATCGAGTGGCTGCCTCCCGGCAGCAGGCACCTGGCCCACGGCGCGTTCCTGTATCCGGGCCGGAAGATCGGCAAGATGCCATCGGCGTTGAAGCTCGCCGTCAAGGCCAAGAACTACTATTACGCGCCGGGCAAGGGTTTCTCGGACGGCCGCGTGCCGCACGAGGCCGGCAACCGCCATATCGTCTTCAGCGCGATGGAACGCCTCGAGGAGACCTACGGCGACATACCGTGGGCCTGGGTGACGGCAGACAACCGCACCAAAGCGCGTGAGGCGATGTTCGAACTCCTGGATCAGGGTATCGACACGCTGATCATCGCGGCGCCGCGACCCGTCTACTCGCATCACGAGGAATTCAACGGCAGCATCAAGCACGCGATGCACTACCTGCACGAATGGCAGCAGGAGCGCGACAACCACGACCCGATCAAGATGATCATCTCGCCGGAGCTGTCGCATTTTGAGCCGATGTTCGAGGTTCACCCGCCCATCATTCGCGACAATCTGAAGGACATCCCCGAGGGTTCTTCGGTGAAGCTGGTACTCTCGGTGCATGGCATGCCGTGGGACCGCGTGCCCAACGAGGCCTGGATTCAGCTGTCGCCCCGTTACGTTGACCGCGCGATGGAGGAAGGACGCAAGGTCATGGCGGAGTACAACTTCGGCCGCACCGAGGTGGTCCAGTCGCAGGATCACTTCGCCGATCCGCACAACGATCCGGACAACAACTATCTGTCGACCAACCAGGCGTTCTGGGATGGGATCCGGGACGGTTACGACTACATCGTCAATGTGCCGATCGAGTTCTTCGCCGAGAATACCGACACGATGTTCTATCACGATATGGCGAACTTCGAGTACTTCGATGACTACGACGTGTATAAGCCCGTCGAGTACACGGACTGGTCGGTGCCGTATCGGAAGATGGTCGAGCAGGACGGCACGAAGGTGATCTACGGCGGCCTGGCGGCGGAGCAGTTTTCCGGGCCGATTATCGACGCGTTCTACCTGGCCCTGGATTCCATCGTGTCCCGGGCGATGGACCCGTTGGCTCCTCCCACCGAGCTCGCTGCCGACTGACGGCCGGCGAGCGCTCTAGAAGCGTCGACAAGCGGCGGACGGCAGGATCTCGACGGAGAATGAGTCGATGCTGATGAGTGCAGTTCGAAGCAGGAGCCTCTCCCGCTGGAGCGCCTTGATCCCGGTATTCCTCGGCGCCGCCTGCACGATGCAGCCAGTCCCTGAACCTCGCCTGGAAGTGGTCGCGGAGCTCTCGCAGGGTCCCGGCAACATCGCGGTGACGCCCGATGGGCGTGTGATCATCAGCCAGCACCCGATCTACCGCCCGCAGATTCGCGTCGTTGAACTCCTCGCCGATGGCTCGGTTCGCCCGTTCCCGAACGCGGAATGGTCGGCCGCGCGCAATGAAGCAGGTATCGGCCTCGAGGGCGTGCTGGGCATACAGGCGGACGAGGACGGGATCGTCTGGATGCTCGACAACGGCCGGCAGGGCTCGCGGATCGTCGCTTGGGATACGAGCGGAGATTCTCTGCACCGAATCATCGATATCGACCGCTCGGCCAGGGCGAAGGGTTCATTTTTTAACGATATCGCGGTCGATCCCGTTCACCGCAGTATCTATATCAGCGATGCCAGCGGGAAGAACCCGGCGCTCGTCGTCGTCGACCTCGAATCCGGCGGCGCGCGGCGCGTGCTGGAGCGACATCCATCCGTGCTGGCCGAGCCGATCCCCATGAAGATCGGGGACAAGACCTACGGCGTCGACCGGGATGGCAATCCGCGGGCCCAGATTGGCGTCGACGGGATTACCATCGATCCGCGATCGGAGTGGGTCTATTACGGCGCGTCGCAGAGCGAAGACCTGTGGCGCGTGCGGGCATCGGACCTGGTCGACGACACGCTGACGGAATCGGAACTCGCGGCGCGGATCGAGCGGTACGGGGACCGCCCGGTCTGCGACGGCATCACGATCGATGGAGCCGGCAACGTCTATATCACCGATCTGACCGGCTATGCCGTCGGGGTTGTCGACTCTGCCGGCGACTACCGGGTGTTGTATCGGGACGAGCTGCTGTTGAGCTGGCCGGACGGGATGGCGTTCGGGCCGGACGGTTACGTCTACGTGGTCGCCAACCAGCTACACCTGTCGGCACCGTTCAACCGGGGTAAGGACCTGTCGGTGCCGCCCTATTACGTCCTTCGTTTCCCGGCGCTGGCTCCGGGGTCCGTCGGTCGCTAGTGACCACGTGCGCCATGGCCTCCCTACGCATTGCACACGCATATGACATCGGCACAGTNNCCTCCCTGCGCATTGCACACGCATATGACATCGGCACCGTCGCCGTCATGAAATCGTTGCTCGAGAGCGAGGGCATCGACGTCCTCGACATCGCGCGATCGGGTCATCTGACGATCGCCGGTGCCGATCAGGGCTACTATATCGAGGTCGTGCCCGGCCAGCGGGACCGGGCGCGCGCGATTCTGCGCGCGCACCAGTTGGGCAAATATGTCTTGACCGAAGTGTCCGATCCTAGAAATGGATCTCCGCGTTGAGCGAGAATCGCAGCGGCCGGTCGATCAAGCCGCCGAAATTGATGGTTGCGTACTCGATCTCGCCGGCGATCGCGATGTTCCTGACGAACTTGTAACGGGCCAGGGCGCCGAGCGCGAAGCCCGTGTCGTCGCTCGAAATCTTGCCGCTCGACGGCATCAGGCCCGAGCCGCTCGTCTCGCGCCACTCGAAGTCGACGTCCTGGGCGGTGAAGCCGAGTTCGATGGAGAATTCGACCTTCTCGGACATCGGCACGGTCTGCACGAAATAGACGATTACCCCGTTCGTCGACAGTTCGCCGTCGAAAGTCAGATCGGTGTCCGTCGTGATTGGCGGTGGTCCGGGACTGATCTCCGACGCCAGCACGCCGCCCCATTGATCCTTCGCCTTGCCGGAGTCCAGGTATTTCACGGCGACGCCGAAGTTCTCCGTGAACATCAGCCCGCCGTAGACCTGCCAGCCGATCGGGCTGTCTTTCAATTGGCCGGTCGTGATCGAGTCGGTGCTCGGCAGCGATCCCTCGATCCCGGAACTCTCCGCGAAGTTGGTCGTTTCGTACGTGGCATACGTGCCGCCGCCGCCGAGGTACCAGGACAGTTCGGCGAAGGCCCCATGGACGGGCACGAGGACGCAGACCGCGATGACGAAATACCGGTGCATAAATTGGCTCCACAACAAGGTCGCTGCCAGAATTGTGGCGATTGTAGAACAAAAGTCGGCGGTTCACGATGCGTCATGATGCCTGCGCCATTGCGATTTCCCGATAGTCGACGTTCGGTAACTCGCTATTCACGCCGCGTCCGGCGGGTGCTATTGATAGCCGACGGAGGTAGGAATGAACGACCGACCCAGGATTCTCGCGATTAACGGCTCCTATCGCGACGACGGCATTACGGATCAGGCCGTGGCGGTCGCGGTGCGGGCGTTGCAGACAGCCGGTGCGGAAGTCGAGACCGTATTGCTGCGCGACCGGGACATCAAGTTCTGCATGAATTGCCGAGTCTGTACCCAGGAGCCGGGCGAGGCGCCGGGCAAGTGTGTCCTGCACGATTCAATGCACGAGTTGATCGACAAGATCGAGCAGGCGGACGGCTACATCCTCGCTGCGCCGACCAATTTCGGATCGGTCACGGCTCTGTTCAAGCGTTTCATGGAGCGCCTGGTCGTCTACGCGTACTGGCCGTGGGACGCGAATTACCCGAAGTTTCGCAAGGCGGGGTCGCCGAAGAAGAAAGCGCTGCTGATTTCCTCCTGCGCGGCACCCGGCATACTGGGGCGACTGGCGTACGGCACGCGCCGGCAACTGAAAGCGGCGGCCGCGACCATCGGCGCCGAATCGATCGGCACGGTGTTCGTGGGCCTGATCTCCAAGGACCCGGCGGCTCGGTTGCCCGATGTCACACGACGCCGCGCCGAAGCGCTCGCGCACCGGCTCGCATGAGTTCGCGCTGGCCGTCTCTCAGTCGACTCGATTGCGGTCCTGGCCGTGCAGGAACGCTTCGATATTGCTGGCCATCTCGTCGATCGCGCGCTGGCGGGCCTCGCGACCGGCCCAGGCGATGTGCGGGGTGACGATCAGGTTCGGCAGTTTGACTTCGAGGAGTGGCTCCGGGTCGAGCGGCGGTTCCTGGCGTAACACATCGATGCCCGCGCCGCCGATGGTCCCGTCGCTTAATGCCGCGACCAGTGCCTCGGAGTCGACCAGCCCGCCACGGGCCGTGTTGATCAGCAGCGCGTCGTCGCGCATTCGCGCCAGCGCGGCCGCGTCTATCAGGTTCTCGGTCTCCGGCATCAGCGGGCAATGCAGCGTGACGATATCCGATCGCTGCAGCAGCTCTTCGAAGCCGACGCGCGCGATCGACCGCGCGTGCGCCGGTTCGCCCTTCGCCATGCTCGCGTCGTGGCCCCTGTGTGGCCGCCGCGCGGCGATCACACCCATGCCAAATGCGGTTCCGACGCGCGCGACCGCCATGCCCAGGGCACCGAGCCCGACGACGCCGAGCGTCTTGCCGTCGAGTTCGCGTATCGGGTAATCGAGCAGGCAGAACTGTGCGCTGTCCGCCCACGCCCGTCCGCGCAGCAATTCCCGGTATTCGATGACGTGGTTCGTCAGGGCGAGGATCAGGGTGAACACGTGCTGCACGACCGATGGCGTGCAGTAATCGCGGATGTTGCAGACCGCGATCCCGTGCCGACGGGCGGCACGGAGATCGACGTTGTCGGTGCCGGTGGCGGCGAGGCACACCAGGCGCAGGTCGGTCGCCGCCGACAGGATTGCGGCATCGAGTCGCACCTTGTTGATCAGCACGACCTCGGCGCCAGCGATGCGCTCGCTCACCTGACCGGCCGGCGTATGCGCGTATAGTTCGAGATCCGGCAGGTGCCGCAGCAGCGGCTCGGTATCGATGTCACCCGGACCGACGGTGTCGAAATCCAGGAAGACGGCCCGCATCAACCGGAGTCCTGCAGCCCGCGCGCGATGCCGTTGATGCTGGCGATCAGCGCCTGAAACAGATCGTCGTCCTCGCGGCCGCTCGCGCGCCAGCGCCGCAGCAGGTCGACCTGCATCAGGCTCATCGGATCGACGTACGGGTTGCGCAGCATGATTGCGCGCTGCAGCNNTCCTGCTGCTTCACGGTCAGCACCTGCTCGACGCTGAGGTCGAACTCCGCCCGCATGATGGGGAAGAACTTGTCGTGCAGTTCGCCGGCCAGCGTCGAATAGCGCGCGGCGATATTGAGGTCCGCCTTCGCCAGTACCGTTTCGACGTCGTAAACCAGCGCCCTGAAGAAGTACCAGCTATCGGCCATCTCGCGAACCGCGGGCAGGCCGAACTCATCGACGGCCTTCGCGAGGCCGGCGCCGAAGCCGAACCATCCGGGCAGCATGTGGCGGCTCTGGGTCCACGAGTAGTCCCAAGGGACCGCCCGCAGGTCGTCGACGCTGCCGACGTCGGTCGGCATGTCCGGACGAATGCCGTGACGCACCCGTTCGATCACGTCGACGGGGGTCGCGAGCCGGAAGTAGTCGTAGAATTCGGGCGGTTCGTAGACCAGCATCTGATAGCGCTGTTTGCTGGCGTCGGCGATCAGCTCCATCATCCGGTGCCATTCGCCGCGTTCCTTCGGGGACTCCTTGCGCGGCNNTGCGTCTTGCTGCCGCCGCGGCTGATCGTGCCGCCGCGGCCGTGGAACAGGTTGAAGTCGATCCGCTGCTCGTCGAGCGTACTGACGAGCGCGGACTGCGCCTGCTGCAGTGACCAGCGGGCGGAGGCCAGGCCGGCATCCTTGTCGCTGTCGGAGTAGCTGACCATGATCATCTGCTCGCTGCCACGCTGGGCGAGGTGCGTGCGATAGACCTGGTTCTGCAGCAGCTTGCGCATGGTATCCGCACAGTCCGCGAGGTCCTCGACGGTCTCGAAGTATGGCGCGATATCGACCGGCACCCGGCCGTCCTTCTTGCGCAGCTCCGCCCACCGCGCCAGCAACAGCACCGACAGTATGTCGTCTACGCCGTGCGCCTTGCTGATGATGTAGGGCCCGATCGCGAGCTTGCCGTAGCGCCTGCGGCAGAAGGAGATCGCCTGGAACACGGCCAGCGCGCGCTTGGATTCGTTGTCGGGCTCGGCTGCCGGCGACTCGTTGCTGTCCAGCGCCTCCTGAATTCGCTTCTCGCGCGCCTCGGCCGTTTGCTCCAGCCAGTCGTGTTCTCCCAGCAACTGCCCGACGACCTTACGGTTCACGAGGGCGCTCTGTCGGACATCTAGCGTCAGGAAATGGAAGCCGAAGGTCTCGACGCGCTGGAGGAGTCGCCGGGTGCTGAAGAGTCCGGCGTGTTCGCCCTTGTTCTCGCGCAGACTGTTCGCGATCAGCTGGAGATCGTGCCCGAACTCGTCCGACGACTCGTAGGGGAAGACGTCGTCGTCGTGGGTCGACTGCAGGCGTTCCATGATCAGCCGCAGAAACGCGCGGTACGGCATGTTGCGATGCCGGAGCGGGATCTGACCGGCCGCGGCCGGGAAATGCCCGGAGTACGCCCTGATTCGGTCGATGATCTGTTCCGAGACGCCGACGCGGGTCGTGCTCTGGCTCAGTTTGCCCGCGAGGATACGGCACTCGTTGTAGTAAAGGTCCAGGATCAGCGAGCGTTGCCGCGCGAGGATCTCGCGCATCGTCCGCGCGGTGATTTCCCGTCGGGCCTCCATGTCCCCGCCGATCCACGACGCGAAGCTCAGCATCTGCGGAATTCGCAGTTTGGTGGCCTCGTCGCCATAGGCTCCGCTCAGCGCGTCGCGGACACGGTCATAGAACGGCGGAACCGCTCGGTAGATGACATCCGTCAGGAAGAACAGCACGTGCTCGAGTTCGTCGAACACGGTTCGCTCTTCGGCAGGGTGTTCCTCGGTCTGCCAGATCGTCGTGATGTCGCTGCGAATGCTCTCGTAGTTCGCGTGTTGTTCCTGCGGCGTCAGGACGGGGTTCTGAATTTCGACGAGCCGACGCACGATGTTCTGTTGCTTCCGCAGGATCGTCCTGCGCGTAGGCTCGATGTTGTCGGCGGTGAAGACGGGTTCGATCCACAGCCCGCACAGCAGGTCGTAAATCGCCTGCAGGCTGAAACCCTGATCCTTCAGCTCGAACATCGCCTCCTCGAAGCTGCCCGGCTGGCGAATCGACTCGTCCTTCAGGTAGTCCCGCCAGCGCCGGATGCGATGCACCTGTTCCGCCGCGTTGACGACCTGGAAGTAGGTCGAGAAGGCGCGGACGAAGTTACGCGCTCTGGTGGCCGGCAGCGACTGCACGAGCGCATCGAGCTGGGTGCCCCCGCCTGGATCCCCGTCGCGTCGCTCGATCGCCGTGCGGCGTGCGGCCTCGACGAGGTCGTATAGCGTTTCACCGCCCTGCTCCTTCAGCAGCTCGCCGATCATCTCGCCGAGTACATGCACGTCCTGGCGCAGCGCCTTGTCCTTCTTGGCGAACGCGATATCCCTGCGTTTTTCGGCCGGTCGGGCGGTCGGGTGCAGTCCCGTCGCTTCGGTCGGATCGGTAGCGGACATGGCGTTCGGTGCGTGGTCGAGCCCTGGCGGCGATGAAGATTGCGGCGTGCCGGACGGATCGTGGCGGCTGGAGAGACAGGTGATTGGCCCGTGATCTGGGCATCTTAAGACCGTTCGGCGTCGGATGGAAGCGATATCGGGGTATTCGGAGATTCGCCATGCCGCATTGAGGAATCCGTCACCGAATATCGGGTATTCTTGGCCCACCATCCGAGCCGATCGGGGCCGTAAATCAGTAAGGTCGAGTTTTGCCTGAGCTGCCAAATCTACATGCGGTCTTCGTGATTTTCCTGACCGGCCTGGCGATGTTTCTGTTCACCAAGGACCGGATCCCGCTGGAGACGACCGGGCTCGGGGTCCTCGTATTACTGGTCCTCTGGTTCTATTTTCTGCCGTTCGACAACATCCAGCCGGCAGACTTCTTCTTCAACTTCGGCCACGAGGCGCTCGTCACGATTTGCGCGCTGCTGATCGTCGGCCGGGGCCTCGAGACCACGGGCGCGCTGCAGCCGCTGGCCTCGATCATGTCGCGACACTGGGTCGACAAGCCGATGACTGCGCTGTTCCTGACGCTCATCATCGGTGCCGGGGCGAGCGCTTTCTTGAACAACACCCCGATCGTCGTGATGCTGCTGCCGGTGCTGGTGGCGGTCTGTCTCCGCGCCGGGCGGCCGCCGTCGCGGATCCTGATGCCGATGGGCCTCGCTACGCTGATCGGCGGCATGGCGACGACGATCGGTACGTCGACGAACCTGCTCGTCGTCGGCATCGCGGCGGACCTCGGAGAGCGCCGCTTCGAGATGTTCGATTTTGCGATACCGGTATTGATCGCGGGCGGCGGAGGGTTGCTGTTCCTGTGGGTGATCGCGCCGCGCATGCTTCCGGAGAGGCGGCCGCTGATCGCCGACGCCTCGCCTCGCCTCTTCAACGCCGTGCTGTACGTCAACGAGGACGGCTTCGCGCCAGGCAAGACGCTATCGGAGATCCGCGCACGCACCGAGAACCGGATGCGGGTCGACCGTATCCAGCGCACCGAGACGTTGTTCGTCGCCAAGCTCCCGTCCATCAGGCTGCAGCCCGGTGACCGGCTGTATGTGAAGGACACCGCGGAACGGTTGAAGGAATTCGAGCAGGCGCTCGGGGCCACCCTCTATAACGTGACGGACGTCGAGCACCCGGTTGGCGAGGACGTGCCGCTGGAGACGGAAGGTCAGCAGCTCGCGGAGGTCGTCATCACGCGGGGATCGCCGCTACACCACCGCACGCTGAACGCAGCCCAGTTCAGCAATCGGTTCGGCCTGTTCCCGCTGGCTATTCATCGGGCACGCTCCATGCAGGACGTCGCGGGCGACCTCGGCACGATCAAGCTGCGCGCGGGGGATGTTCTGCTGGTCCAGGGTTCGCGCGACGCGATCCGCAGCCTGCGCGAGAGCGGCTCAATGCTCGTGCTCGATGCCACCACGGATCTGCCGCACACGCAGCGCGCGCCGGTCGCGCTCGGCATCATGGTCGGCGTCGTCGCGTTCGCCGCGCTGGGCATCGTCCCGATCTCGGTCAGCGCGCTGTGTGGCGTCGCGCTGATGCTGCTGACCAATTGCATGACCTGGCGGGAGGCCGGCGACTCGCTGAATATCCCGGTCATCATGATCATCGTCGCGAGCCTGTCGCTCGGTTTCGCACTGATGCAGACCGGCGGAGCCGAGTTCATCGCGCAGCTGTTCGTGTTCATGACCCGGCCGTTCCCGGTGCCCGCCATCCTCAGCGGACTGATACTGCTGATGACGATCATGACGAACGTCGTCTCGAACAACGCCGCGGCCGTCATCGGCACGCCGGTTGCGATCAGCATCGCGCAGCAGCTGGACGCGCCGGTGGAACCGTTCATCCTGGCGATCATCTTCGGGGCCAACATGAGCTTCGCGACGCCGATCGGGTACCACACGAACCTCCTGATCATGAGCGCCGGCGGGTACCGCTTCACCGATTTCCTGCGTATCGGTATCCCGTTGACCCTCATCATGTGGCTCGCGTTCACGATTTTCCTGCCGTTCAAATACTCTCTCTGAGCGCCAGCGCCCCGCGCCACTTGACGGCCGGGGGCCGCACCGTGGATACTGCGCGCCATGTATCGCGCAGCCAATAACGGGAACTGGTGGCGGCCCTGCTCCGCGGAGAGGGTTGCGGGCTAGCGCGTCACGACAGAACAGCCGAAAAACCCATCTCCGCGCGGCGGCGATGGGTTTTTTTTGGCCACGGGAATATGGAAGCACCGTTCGACATCAGCGCCGACCTGGATACCCCGGTATCCACGTACCTGAAGCTCGCTCCGCTGAAGCCACGCTATCTGCTGGAGAGCGTGGAGGGCGGGATGTACCTGGCGCGTTACTCATTCCTCGGCTTCGGCGCCGTCACCGAGTTTCGCCTGGATGAGGGCGGCATGCGGATCGACGGCGACGTCCGGCCGCTGCCCGGCANNCTGGTCGGCATCGCCGGCTACGACCTCGTTCGCTACTTCGAGCGACTCGAACACGCGCCCGCGGGGCCGGCCACGCCGAGTTCGCCGCGCGCCGCTTATCTCGCGACGGACTCGCTGCTGATCTTCGATCACCTCACCCGTCGAATCGCGTTAATGCATGCGGGCGGCGATGGCGAGCGGGCCCGGCTGCGCGCCGAGGTCATGCGGCTGTTGCGCGGTCCGCTGCCGCCGACGCACAACGACGCCGGGTACTCCGAGCCGCAGCAGAGCCTGTCGCGCGACGATTTCATCGCCGCCGTCGAGCGAAGCAAGGATTACATTGCCAGTGGCGACATCTACCAGATCGTGTTGTCCGTGCG
>JABAOG010013718.1_pt1 | contig 11781 bp, 13 predicted proteins | sample 7062131 | NCBI WGS metagenome assembly JABAOG01 (sample SAMN14538629, study PRJNA623070) | marine sediment metagenome | biome: marine biome [ENVO:00000428]; feature: marine pelagic biome [ENVO:01000023]; material: deep marine sediment [ENVO:00002113] | place: India: Arabian Sea | collected... | reverse complement strand
CGGGTGCGCACGGTGGCGTTGCCGCGGTCGTCGCTGCCTCGGGTGCGCACGGTGGCGTTGCCGCGGTCATCGCTGCCTCGGGTGCGCACGGTGGCGTTGCCGGAGGTGCGGACGGTCACCGACGAGGAGCTCCCCTCGCGAGGGCCACCGGCGACCACCACCGTCCGGGGCGGCGGCTCGCCCGCCCGGACGACGACGCGATTCGCTCGAGCCGGCTCGTCGGCCGGGCGCACGTGCACGCGGATCGTCCCGTCGGTGCGGTAGACCGCCGGCGGCTGTCGATCCCGCGGCCGCCAGTAGCCGCGATGGAGCTGATAGCCGCCCTCGGCGACGGCGACGACGACCGGCGGCTCCCACACGTAGCCGGGCTCCGGGGGCGTGTCCCATCGGCCATCGACCCAGACCCAGCCGCCGTTCCAGGTCCAGTGACCCTCGATCCAGACGGAGGCGCTCGCTCGGCGGGCGGGCCGCGTGCGAACCGCCGGCTTCAGGGGCGGGGGGGCATCGGAGACGGTCACGTAGGTGGGGGTGGTGACGCGAACGCTACCGCTCGCGCGGACCGTGCCGCTCGCGCGGACGGTGTGGAGCGTGCATCCGCCCAGCAGGGCCGCCGCCGCGAGGACGGGGACCAGCGTGAGCGCTCTGAGTCGTGGGGGGTGAGTCTTGGACATCATGCGAATTCCTTCGTCGGCGCGGCCGTGGTGAACGACGGACCGGCGCAGCGAGTCGGTCATTGGATGGGGTGGATGGGGGGCCTATTCACTCCCCGCGGAGATTCCCTCGGTCGCGAGCGCGCGGGCCTCCGTCACCAGCGACTCTACGGCCCGTTGCGCCTCCTTCGCCAGCGTTGCCGAGCGCCCCTTCGCCGGAAAAGGCGTCCCGAGCGCGACCCCGACCGGGGTGCGCGGGCGGCGGGCGAGCGCTTCGACGTGCTCGACGAAGGACACCCCGACGTATTCGGTCCCGGGCGGGTAGGCGAGGCCCACGGGCACGATGTCCACGTCCAGGCCTCGGGCGGCGATGAAGGCTCCGGCCTTGAAGGGCCGGACCTCGTCGCCCTCGAAGGTGGCGCCCTCGGGGAAGATCATGACGCTCCCGCCCGCCTTCAGTTGCCGCCGCATCGTGCGAATCGCTCGGGCTCCGCTGCCGCGATCGTCCCGGTCCACGAAGATCGTGTTCGCTTCGCGGGCCAAGCGGCCGACGACCGGCCACTCGGCGAGGTCCGCCCGGCTGAGGAAGGTGCCACCCACCGCGTGCAGCAGGATGCCGATGTCGAGGGCGGCTCGGTGGTTGGCCACGACCAGTCGTGCCCTGCTCGGGGGCGGCAGGTGGCCGTTCGTTCGGAGCTCCACGCCGAAGGTCCGCAGGATGCGACCGCTCACGGAGTGACGGAGCTCGTCCTTTCGGCGCTCGAGCGCGTCCTCGGCGAGCCACCGCTTCTCGAGCTCCCACCGCGCCGTGGTCTCGGTCAGCACGCCGGCGAAGCGCGCGAGGCGTGCGGTGCTTCGAGCGCGCGTCCGCAAGACGTCGAAGGCAGACGAAGGAGCGGTGGGGGGCACGGGAGCCCTCTAGCACGGCCGGGCCGATTGGGGAGCGGGCTCGCACCGGCTCGCGAGCGGTGGCACCCTGCAGCGGTGGACCCCTCCACCGAGTTCGCGCCGGGCTTTCTCGTGGCTGCCCCTTCGCTGGCGTGCCCCTTCTTCAATCATACCGTGGTGCTGCTCATCGACCACGGGGAGGACGGTTCCTTCGGCATCGTGATCAACAAGACGGCGCCCGTGCGTTTCTGCGAGGTGCTCGGCGACCTGCGGGTGCCCATCGAGGTGCCCAGCCCGCCCGAGCTCCCGGTGCACGTGGGCGGTCCGGTCTCGCCCGACACCGGCTGGCTGGTCTTCGATCCGGAAGACGGTGGCGTCCGCCCCGGTGAGGCGCTCCCGATCGGCGGTTCGCTGGCGCTGACCTCGTCGGTCGACATGCTCGAGAAGATCGCCGCCGGCAACGGCCCCAAGCGGGTCATCATGAGTCTCGGCTACAGCGGCTGGGGCCCCGGCCAGCTGGAGAGCGAGATGAAGGAGGGCTCGTGGATCCCCACGGACATCGATCCCTCGATCGTCTACGACGTCCCGGTGGAGGAGCGCTGGGAGAAGGCCCTCCGCGCCGCTGGCATCGACCCGGCGTGGTTGGTCACCCGGGACCTGCCCAAGGCTTGAGCGCGACGGAATGAAAAGAGCCGCAGGCCCGAGGACCTGCGGCTCTTGGGTGGCGATGGCTGGAGTTGAACCAGCGACCTAGCGCGTATGAAACGCCCGCTCTAACCACCTGAGCTACATCGCCAAAGAGCGCGGAGTATAAGTGGGGCCGGGCCCCTGTCAACGTCGACCTCGCGTGGGCCTCGATGGGTCCCCGAGTCGGGCCCTCATCGAGCCCGGGGGCCGAGCCTCCGGCGGGTCTCGGCCACGCACGAGAGCGCGTCTTCGCCGGGGCATTCGGGCCCCGCGGCGGACTCGTAGCGCTCCACCCACCGCCACCCGCCCTCCTCGAGCGGCGCGAGCTCGGCGCTGCGACGCACGGTCACGCATCGGCCCTCGCTCCGCCGCTGCCGGCTCACGCTCGCGCGGAAGCCCTCGCCTTCGGGCGTGAGGAGGGGCCCGTGGCTCAGCTCTCGGACCAGCAGCGCCGGATCGGCGTCGGGGGCGAGCACCACGGGAGCCCGCACCGCGGGGGGCGCTCGTCGCTCGAGGAGCGCGAGGCAAGCTTCCGGCCCCGCGCAGGAGCGGGCCGCCGGCCGACCGACGGGCAGGCCCGGATGCACCACCGCGAACGCCCCCTCGGTCGCGCTCGGCTCACAGCCGCAGCCCTCGCAGGCGGCGACCACCGCGTAGACGCCGGCGACCGCGGGCCACTCGGCGGCGCTCGTGGCGCCCCGGCCGCCGGTGCGGCGCCCGAGGAGCACCATGGCCACGACGCCGAGCGCGAGGATCAGGCCGACGAGGGCGGCCCGGCGACGCTCACGCCACGGGTCCTCGTCGTCGGCCATGGGGGTGGGCGCTGCTCAGCGCCAGCGCAGCGTCTCGGCGTGGCCGGCGATCACCTTGTTCTGGTTGGCGCCTTCCGGATTGGAGACGAAGATGCCGCCGCGCGAGGAGTAGAAGGCGATCATCCGGCAATCCGGGGAGAAGGCCGGGTCCTTGTTGGTGCCCTGCGCCTGGGTGATCCGGCGGTACTGCTGGGTGGCGATGTTCACCGTGAACACGTCCATGCCGCCACTGCGTCCGGTGAAGGCGAGCAGCGGGGCGTCGCCGTTCATGCACCAGCTCGGGGTCTGGTTGTGGCTGCCCCGGAAGGTCACCCGGCGGACGCCGGAGCCGTTGCCGTTCATCACGAATACCTGCGGGCTGCCGTGACGGGTGGAGACGAAGGCGAGGCGGCCGCCCGGTCCGCACGACGGGCTGACGTCGATGGCCGGGTGGCGGGTGATCCGGCGCGGGTTCGAGCCGTCGAGGTTCGCCGCGTAGATCTCGCTGTTCCCGTCACGAGTGCTCGTGAAGTAGACCTTCCCGTTGCAGATCGTGGGGCCCATGTTGAGCCCGTCGCCGTCGATGATCCGCCGGTTCTGCGCGTTCGAGTGGGTGATGAACATGCCGGTCTCGGTGAGCCGGCTGAACCACACGCCGCCGGGACCGAAGCTCGGCAGCATGCTGACCCCTTCGCCGCTCGAGACGCGGCCGACGCGGTCGCCGTCCCAAGAGGCGACGTAGACGTCCTTGCGCCCGGGGCCGACCCGGCGACCGAAGGTGATGCGACTGTTGAAGGCGCCGGCCTTGCCGGTGAGCTGCAGCAGGACCTTGTTGGCGAAGTCGTGCATGAAGCCCCGCAGCTCGCCGCGGGTGCCGCGGTAGGTCTCGCTCAACGTGGCGCGCTCGCCGCTGGAGAGCTCGAAGAGGCGCATCTTCACGACGATGCGGTTTCCGCGCTGATCGATCTCGCCCTTGATCACGCCCTGGGCGCCGACGGCGCTCCAGGAGGGCGGGTTGATGCCGAGGCCCTCCTGCTCGAGGTTCGCCACGAACGAGCGCGCGTCGAGCACCTGGAAGAGCGAGACCAGGCGGAAGTCGTTGCGCAGCACCTCCGCGCCCGGACCCCCGAGGCTCGAGCCGCGGAGGTTGGGGACGGCGATCTTGTAGAGGGAGCGCTCGGGCGAGTCGATCTCGATGATCGTCCCTCGCTCCGGAAGCGGTTCCTCTTCCTCGCGCTGGGAGCTCGCCGGCGTCGCCACCACGGCGAGGACCGAGCCGGCGAAGGCGACGAGGAGGAGAGCGGTAAGGCGTCGTTTCATGGACATCTCTGGCGTCGGGTGCGGAGCGGGTGCCAAGGGTACCCCTTTGCGGGGCTCCTTGCTCGTACCCCGGGTCCGACGGGCGAGGGGGGTCGGGGCTTCAAATCGGGGTCAGCGAGCGTCGCGGCCGCGGAAACGCAGGGTGAACCAGTGGTCGATGTACTGCGGGCGCATCGCGATGGGGGGCTCGGGAATCGTCGCGTTGGCGGCGCGGAGCCGCTCGAGCTGCGCGGTGACCGACTGGTCGAAGTCCGGATTGCTGCTCGAGCCGCGCAGGCGGAAGTCGACCAGCTCCAGGTCCTCGTTCACGTTGATGCTCACCTCGACCCGGAGCTCGCGCTGCTCGTCTTCGTCGATGGTGGTGGGGATGCTCCAGCCGCGGCGGAAGAAGGCGTAGAGCTGGCCGGCGTAGCGGTCGCCCTCCTGGCTCGTGGTGCCGCCTTCGATGCCGTCGGGGTCCCCTTCCTGCTCCTGGGCCTCGGCGATCTCCGCGAAGAGGTCGGCGCGGTCGACGAGCCGCTGCATCGGATCCTCCATCGGATCGGGCGGGCGCACGCCGGCNNGGGGGCTCGTGGTCCTCCGGGTTCTCGCTGATGGCCGTCCGATCGTCCGGTGCCGTCGAGCGGAGCGGGACGTCGCGGTTGGGCAGCTCCTCCTGGAAGTCGCGACCGAGTTGGACGAACTGCGCCGGGATGACCTCCGCCTCGTCGATGGGGGGCTCGTCCTCGCCGCTCAGGTCGAGGGAGAGGGCGCCGGCCCGGAGGAGCACGATCATCACCAGGATGCCGCCGCCGATGATCCCCGCGCTGACCAAGCCGCCGATGATCTCCGCGGCGGTCGGCGGCGGTTGACTCAAGAGCGAGGGCGGCTGCAGGTGGCTCGCTCCTCGAGGCGCTCGGTCTGCCGTTCGGTAGGTCATCGGTCGGAGGTCACTCGGCGGGTTCTTCGCCGCGGATGTTCGCGGCGCCGCCGGCGGGGTCCGTCACCAGACCCAACTTCTCCACCCCAGCTTGGCGGATGATCGTGAACACCCGCAGCACGAAGCCGTAGGGCACGTTCGAGTCGGCCCGGACGTAGATCTCGTCGTCCTCCTGGATCCGCGCGTTGTTGAGCAGCGCTTCCTCCAGCCGGTCCGGTGGGACCTCGGTCTCACCGAGGTAGACCTTCTGGTCGATGTCGATGCTGAGGATCAGCTTCTCCTCGTCCATCTCCATCCGCGGGGCCCGCGTCTGCGGGAGGTCGACCTCGACGCCGGTGCTCATCATCGGCGCGGCGACCATGAAGATGATCAGCAGCACGAGCATCACGTCGACCAGGGGGGTGACGTTGATCTCCCCCATGGGCGTGCGCCCACGCTTGCCTCCGCTGCCGCCGCTCATGCCCATCGGCAGGTCCTCTCTCCGGATTCGACGTGCTCAGCTCGCAGATGATCGGGCATGCTGAGGTCTTGAGCGTGAAGAGTCATAGTAGGCGCTATGGCGATGAGGGATCGAGGCGTCAGCGCGTTCGAGGGCTTCGAGATGAGCACGTCGAATCCGGAGAGAGGGCCTAGCTCCGGAGGAAGTGGCGACGGACGATGTTGAGGAAGTCGCGCTCGAAGGCGTGGACCTCGGACTCGAGGACCTGGATGCGCCGCACGAAGAAGTTGTAGGCCATCACCGCCGGGATGGCGGCGAACAGGCCGATGGCGGTGGCGATCAGCGCCTCGGCGATGCCGGGCGCGACGACGGCGAGGCTCGCGCTGGCCTGCTCGGCGATGTTCATGAACGAGTTCATGATGCCCCAGACGGTGCCGAAGAGACCGATGAAGGGCGCGGTCGAGCCGGTGGTCGCCAGGAAGGGCAACATCGTCTCGATGGCCGTCATCTCGCTCGTGCTCGCCCGGTCGAGGGCGCGGTCGACGTTGTCCACGTCGTGGTTGTTGGCCGTTCCCGAGCTCATCACTCGGGCGAGCTCGACGTAGCCGGCGCGGAAGACCGCGGCGATCGGCGAGCCCTCGTAGCTCTTCACCGTCGAGTAGAGCCCCTCGATGCGCTCGGTGGTCCACTGCTCACCCTCGGTCTTGCTCCAGAAGGCGGCGAGGAACTTGCGGCTCTTGCTCTTCGCCTGCGCCAGGCGAACGGCCTTGGCGCCCATGATGAACCAGGAGCCGAGGGCCATCAGGGCGAGGACGATCATCACCAGCTTCACGACGAACGAGGCGTCGGCGATGAGCTTCCAGGGGTCGAGGGACTCGCCCGCAGCGCCTCCGCCGGAGGTCTGCAGGGTGAGCAAGGTGGCGTGGATCACATCGGTCATGGGTGGTCGACCGCCCTCGGGCGGCGACCGGGTTGAAGCACGAGCCCTCGCTCAGGGTCAAGGGAACGACCCGAGCGAGGGCTCGGCCGACGATCAGTCCTCCTCGGCCCCCTGATGGGGGCGGTCGGGGTTTCCGAAGACGCCGTGGACCACGCCATCGACCGCGCGCACGACCAGACTGGCCGTGACGGCGCCGACGAGGGCGAGGCCCCAGGCGAAGATCAGGAGCTCACTCATGTCCATGGTCACGCTCCCACGTCCGTGGGTTCGAGGCGGCCGAGGCCGATGTCGCCCACGTCGATGCCGACGGCGAGTCGGCCGTTGCGAACGTGGAGCAGGGAGTTGGCCCGCACCTGGCGCCGAAGCGCCGATCGGAGCATGCGGAGCCGCTGGAGGAGGCCCCGACGCGCTGCGTCGAAGGCCGCACCCAGGTGGCGACCGAGAAGCTCGGATCGCCCCTGAAGGGGGCTGTCGGTAGGGGTGTCGGTGGGTGTCAGGAGCTGCATGGTATCTCTACCTCCTGCCGCCAGCCTTGGTCGCGTGACGCGGCGCGTCAATGTCCGGAATGTAACAAATGCAGGGATGAGAGCCTGGGCGGACTTTTCTATGACGCAGCCCTTGCCCTGCATAACGCGTCGCGTTACACCTCCTGGTGCGCCGCGTCACGGCGCACAGGAGGAAACGATGGAAACTGTCGCCGATCGAATCGAAACCAGCCGCAAGACCCTGCGTGAGCAGCTCGTGCTCTTCACCGACCGGACCCGCAAGGCGGGCCTGGCCTTCGCCGAAGAGACCCGCGGGGCCTCCGGTGAGCTCGCCGAGGCGTTCAAGGGCGAGGCGGAAGCCTGGTCGAAGCTGATCACCGCTCGGACCACCAAGCTCCTGCCGGCGAACAACACGCCGGCTCCGAAGCTCCCCACCGCCGAGGTGGAGCAGCTCGAGCGCAAGCTCCTCGTCGGCCTCCGGGACGTGCTCTCCCGCGTCGACGCCAAGCTCCAGTCGCGCCTCGAGGAGGCCCCGGCGCCCGCGGGCGCGCCCATCGACGGCTACGACGAGCTCTCCGCCAAGGCGATCGTGGGCATGATCGGCGACCTCGATCCGAGCGCCATCGAGGCGGTCGCGGCCTACGAGGCGGCGAACAAGGGCCGCAAGACCGTTCTGCGCGCCACCGAGCGCGCTGCCGCCTGAGGGCTAGCGGGGTCGGAGGCGAAGGTTCAAGAGGCCTCCGCCGTCCGGCTCGGTGACGATGTTCCGGGTCTCGGGGCGGTGCCCCGCCTTGAAGACCTGCACCCGATGGCTCCCCGCCGGGATCGTCCAGCGCTGCGGCGTCCGCCCTCGGAGGCGGACGCCGTCCAGCGTGACCCGCGCTCCCCGGGGCCGGGTCCGGACCAGGAGGGTGCCGGTCGCCTCGGGCTCATCGGCCTCGGANNAGTCGGAGTCGGTTTCGGTTTCGGAGTCGGAGTCGGAGTCGGAGTCGGTTTCGGTTTCCGTTTCGGAGTCGGAGTCGGAGTCCGAGTTGGACTCGGACTCGGACTCGGACGCGCTCGTCGCGGGGGCGGGGACCGGCTCCGGGTCGTCGCTGCCGGTCACGCTGCGGATCAGCGCGTAGGTCGCGGCGCCCACGACGAAGGACGCGATCAGCAGCAGGGCGGGCCACATGCGGGTCCAGAGGCTCGGTGCGGCGGCTCGGCGGATCGGGCGCAGGCCCTCTTCCGTCTGCTTGTGTCGCTCGCGGCTGGGCGGCGGCAGGGTGGGGCGGTCGGTCGGGGCGAGCGCGCGGCGCCAATCCTCCCACTGGGGCTCGTAGGTCCGGACGATCTCCACGACCGCCTTGCGCCGAGCCCGCTGCTTGCGACGCAGCTCGTGCAGCTCTTCGTGGAGCTCGTCCATGTGCGGTCGGTTCTCGGGGTCCGAGGCCAAGCAGCGCTTCACGACCATCGCGAGCTCGTCGCTCACCTCGGGCCGGTGTCGGCGGATGTCGGGGATCGGTCCCTCGGCCAGTGCCCGCACGGCGGCGAGGCGCTCATCGCTGTCGAAGAGTCGCTTGCCGCTGAGCGCTTCGTAGAGGCAGATGCCCACGCAGAAGACGTCGGCGCGATCGTCGAGGGGCATGCCGAGCGACTGCTCGGGCGCCATGTACGCGAACTTGCCCTTGATGACGCCCGCCTCCGAGTGCTCGGCCTGCACCGCGCTCCGGGCGACGCCGAAGTCGAGCAGCTTGATCTGCCCGTCCCACTGCAGGACGACGTTCTGCGGGCTCACGTCGCGATGCACGACGCGCAACGGTCGCCCGTCCACCCCGCGCGCCGCGTGGGCGTAGGCGAGGGCGGAGCTGACGGCGTCCCCGACCCGCAAGACCACGTCGATCGGCACGGCCTCGCCGCGCTGGCGGGCGCGCTCCATCAGCTTGGCGAGGGTGAGCCCGGGGGCCCACTCCATCTTCATCAGCGGCTGTGGCCCCGGCACGTACTCGAGCACTCGGGCGATGTGCTCGTGGTCGAGGAAGAGGCCGAGGCGGGCCTCGTCCTCGAACATGCGCAGCAGGCTCGGATCGGCGGCGGCTTCCGGCAGGAGCCGCTTGAGCACGAAGGGCGCGCCGCCGTCGGAATGGCGCGCCAGGAGCGCCTCCGCCATGCCGCCTTCGCCGAGGCGCCCGAAAATCTGGAACTGACCCACCTGCTTCACCGGCGCCGCCTCCGGCTCCGGTCCCAAGAGCGAGACCTCGAGCGAGCGGGGCTCTTCGGTGGTGGTGTCCTCGCCGAAATCGGGGGCGCCCGGGCCGCCGTAGGCCTCCACGCGCCGACGGGTCTCGGCGGTCATGAAGACCGAGTCGTCGAGACCCGAGAGGATGTGCTCTACGCTCGCCGGACCGATGCCCCGGCTGGTCGACAGCTCCTCGAAGTCCGGGGGCTCCGGATCGGTCCGCTCGCGCTTGCCGGTGTCGAGCAGCGCCGCCTCCCGCGAGGCGAGCTCGATGGCGCCGGCGAGGCTGGTTCGGGCCGAGACCCGATCGATCGGATAGAGGAGGCCGGCGAAGCGGTCGCGGAGGACGAGCATGAGGTCTTCCCCCCGGCGGGAGGCGGGGATGTCCCGATGGGCCCGCGCGAACTGCTCTCGGCCCCGGGGATGCAGGGCCTTCTCCCACTCCACGAGCGTCGCCAGCAGGCCGTCCTCGTCGGGCCGCAGCGCGCGGGTCACCTGCAGGTGGCCGATGACGTCGATCTGCACCGCATGGGGACTGATGGCGTTCCCCTCCATCGCCCGCTCGCACAGCTCCATGCCGACCAGCGCACCCACCTCGAGGGCCAAGAGCCGCCGAGTGCTGGCGAGCATCTGGATCACGGATTCGAGGGCATGGAACGCGCAGATCTCGGTGTCCCCGGTGACGGGACCGTCGGGACCTGCGTCGAAACCACTCATCGAATCGGCATCGACGACAATACCATGGTGGGGGCTGGTTGGGCTCATCCCCCGGTAGGAGGGGCAAACGGGGAAGATCGGGTCACCGAACGGGGGAAGAAGTCGCCAAGCCCGTGCATTGACAAGAGGATCGGCGGCAGGTAGCGCCACGGTTGAAGATGATGAGGACGCTCATGCACCCCCGGAATCTCTGGATGGCCCTCGGGCTGGTCTCCGCTCTCGGCGTCGGCGCCTGTGGGCCGGAATACCCGAGCTGTGATGACGACGAGGACTGCCACGCGGGCGAGTTCTGCGTGAACGGCCAGTGCCAGCAGTGTCGTGACGATTCGGACTGCCCGGCCGGCCATCGCTGCCGCGGGGGCCGCTGTGATCCGATCGAGGGTTACTGCACCGGTTCCGGCGACTGCCCCGAGGGCCAGGAGTGCCAGAACAACCAGTGTGTCGCGATGCAGTCGACCGAGCTGCCGCCGCCCGAGGATCCGCCCGAGGATCAGGGCTGCAGCATCGACACCATCTACTTCGACTTCGACAGCGACAACCTCTCGTCGTCGGCCCGGGACGAGATCCAGGCCAACGTCGAGTGCATGCGCGAGAAGGGCATCGAGCGGATGCACCTGACGGGCTTCACCGACCCGCAGGGCACCGAGGAGTACAACCTCGCGCTCGGCGACCGTCGCGCTCGGTCGGTCAAGCAGTACATGACCTCGCTCGGCGTCCCGGAGGGCAACCTCAGCGCTTCGTCGGTCGGTGAGGAAATGGCCACCGGCGAGGACGAGTCGGGTTGGCGCCGCGACCGCAAGGTCACCTTCACCCAGCGATGACCATGGGCTCCGCACGCACGATCGTCACGGCTCTCGGGCTCCTCGCGCTCGCCGGCTGCTACCCCAAGGCCAAGGGCGAGGCGCTCGAGGAGAAGCTCCTCGAGCAGAACGACCGGCTCGCCGAGCTCGAGAGCGGCATGGCCGACACGCGCCAGCGGATGGACGCCGCCCTCGAGGCGGCGGAGACGAAGGTCGCCCAGCTCCAGGACGTCCTCGAGCAGGCGACCGCCGTCGTGACCCGCAACAGCGCCGACCTCGGGACCGAGGTGATCCAGCTGCGCGAGCAGCTGCAGGCCGTCGAGGGAAGCCTCGCCGAGCTGCAGAACGAGCTGCAGACCACCCAGCGGCAGATGGGGGAGCAGCAGCAGGCCTTCGACCAGCAGATCCGGCGCTTCGCCCAGAAGGCGGGTGTGGACATGTCGGTGGACGAGTCGCAGATCCCCGACAGCGCCGACGAGCACTTCGCCGCCGCGCAGCAGGCGCTCGGAGCCGGCGAGCATTCGCAGGCGCGGGCGCTCTTCCGGGAGTTCGTCCGCCGCTACCCGGAGGACCAGCGCGCCGACAACGCGCAGTATCTCGTCGGCAAGGCCTACCTGATCGAGGGCCGGCCGGCGAACGCCCTCGGCGAGTTCCGCCGGGTGATCTCCAACTATGCGCGCGGCGACGCCGTCGACGAGGCGCTCTTCGACATGGCGGACGCCTTCTTTCAGCTCCACGCGTGTACCGACGCGAAGGCGGCGCTCGAGGCGTTGATTCGGGGGCATCGGCGCTCTTCGCTTCGGGATGATGCTCGGCGGAAGTTGCGGCAGATCAATCGGGCGCCGGCTAGCGCCTGTACTTCCTGAGCGTTCGGTCGTCGGTCGTCGGTCGTCGGTCGTCGGTCGTCGGTCGTCGGTCGTCGGTCGT
>JABAOG010005393.1_pt1 | contig 11786 bp, 7 predicted proteins | sample 7062131 | NCBI WGS metagenome assembly JABAOG01 (sample SAMN14538629, study PRJNA623070) | marine sediment metagenome | biome: marine biome [ENVO:00000428]; feature: marine pelagic biome [ENVO:01000023]; material: deep marine sediment [ENVO:00002113] | place: India: Arabian Sea | collected... | reverse complement strand
GTCGCGGCCCAGGTGCTCGACTGGAGCCTCTGCTGCTCGCGAAGCTCTTCGAGCTCCACGAGCCCCTCGGCATTGGCGCGCTGGAGGCGCTCCCGATACGCATCGATCTCGCGCTCATCGAAGTCGCGGTCGCAGAGCGGACAGAATGCCGCACCCTCGAGGTGACCGGGCGCAACCCGGTGAGCCACCGCGAAGAGCTGACGCAGAGCTTCTGCGTCGAGCCGCCCGAGCTGCTCGGTAGCGCTCAGCTCAGCCTCGAGCTCCTGGGCCCGTTCGGCCCGGTCGCGGAAGCGAGCCCGGGTGGCGGGATCGAGGGCGGCTTCCGCCCGGTTGAGCGCGGACATGGCGCGGCGGACCTCGGCGACCTTCGCCGTCCACGCGCGCCCGTCCGTCTCGAGCTCAGCGTCCGAATAGCCTCGGCCTTGGCGCAACACCGTCAAACGAGCCGCGTCGCTCTCGGTCCACTCGGCGAGCTCTCGAAGGCGGTCGGCGTCGCGCATACGCCACGCGGCGCAGACTGCGGTTCCATCGCCGGGGTCGAAGTCGCAGGCGGACTCGAGCTCGTCGGCGCGAGCGTGCAGCGCCTGCTTGAGCTCGTCGAGAAACTCCGCGAGGGCGGCGACCCGCTGAGCGGGACCAGGCAGAACCGTCGCTTGGGTACCCCGGCGGACATACGAGTCGCCGCATTTCGCGTCATAGGCGCGTAGGCTCAAGATCGGCGCGTCGCGCTCGGGATCATGAGCCCACTCGATCACCTGGTCGGCGTCTCCAACCGAGACCCGCACCCGTGCTTGCGGTGCTCGCACCTGCTCTTCGAAGACGTTCGAGAGGATTGCCCCGGCCGCGTGGCACATCCCGAGATCCTGCAGAATCCGCGCAATCGACGACTTCCCACTGGCGTTCTCGCCGTAGATCACGTTCAGCCCGTCGGACAGGTTGTCGACTCCGTTGGCCGACAGTGCCGCCACGCCTTCGATACCGCAGAGCGCGCGGATCTTCGCGGCGCTGCCCTGGGCCATCACCGCGACCGTCGGGGCCACACCGTCCTGTTCGGTCTCGGTNNCGGCGATCTCGTCGATGTCGGGCGGCTCCGCTCCCCGGAGAATCGCTCGAGCAACCGATCGAATCCGCATCGGCAACTTCCGGACGGCGGCTTCCAGCTTGTCCGAGATCTCGGGAGGGATTCCCGCATCGGTCGTGGTGCGAGGTGAGCTCATGCCCGGTAGACGATGCTACGCTCCAGATCTGACATCGGGGTACGAGGAACGTGCGATGGACGGTCAGCAAGTCGCGCAGTCGGGCAGGCCAGGGTGGAGCTCACAGGCCATCCAACCGGTGTCCTGATTCATCGCAAGGGCGGACAGCGCTCGCGTTTCGCCTTCGAGCCCAAGTTGGCCCGAGCCAGAAGTTGCAGGCTGCGGTTGGCGCACGAAGCGACTAAGACGCCCCCATGACTCCCCTGCTCTGGAGCATCCCCTACTCCCCCTGGTCCGAGCGCGCGCGCTTCGCGCTCGACTACGCCGGCGCGCCCTACGAGAAGCGGACCTACAAGCCGCTCTTCGACGAGCTGGCGCTGCGGCGTGCCCTCGGCCGGTGGCGGGGGCCGGTGAGCGTGCCGATCCTCCAGACCGACGGCGGCGTCCTGGAGGGCGGCTTCGCCATCGCCGGGCACGCGCAGGCCCACGGGAGCCGGCCGGTGCTGCCGGCCGACCATCGCGACGACATCATCCGCTGGGACGAGCGCGCGAGCGCGGCGATGAGCGCCGGTCGGGCGTGCGCCCTCGAGCGCACGCTGGGCTCGAAGGAGGCCCTCATCGAGCTCGCCCCCAAGAGCCTGCGGAAGGCGCCGGGGACCGCGGCGCTCACCAAGGCGGGGATCCAGCGGACCATTGCCAAGTATCGGCCGGTCACCCCGACCCACCCGCACGACTTCCTCGAGGAGACCTTGGTCGCCATCCGCGAGGCCCTGGCGGAGGGCCACGAGACCGACGGCGTCCGGCACCTGCTGCCCGCCTTCGGCTACGCGGACATCTCGGTGGCCCAGGTCCTGGCCTTCGTGGAGCCGCCGGTCGACGGCCTGCGGCTGGGGAAGGCGAACCGGCGCACCTACCGCGACGGCCGGCTGGCGGAGCGCTACCGGGATCTGGTCGAGTGGCGGGACGCGCTCTACGCCCGCTTTCGCCGAATGGGCTGAATTGCCGGCGTTTTCGCCCTCGCATGGCATGCTCGCGGCGCGATGAGCGCGGATGCCACGCTGCCCTTCACCACCGTGCGGACCGAGGGGCTGACCAAGCTCTACGGACGGACGCCGGCGCTGGTCGGTGTCGACGCCGAGCTCCGCGCGGGGGAGGTCACCGTCATCGAGGGGGCCAACGGATCGGGCAAGAGCACCCTGGTCCAGCTCCTCGCCCAGCTCGCTCGCCCGACCCGAGGCACGGTCGTCTACGGCGCGCTCTCGGGCGCCGAGGCGCGCCGGCACATCGGTCTGCTGGCCCACGCGCCGATGCTCTACCCGGACCTGACCGGGCTGGAGAACCTGGCCCTCTTCGCCAGCCTCTATGGCGTCGCCGAGCGCGAGCTCGAAGCCCTCCGGGAGCGTTTCGAGCTCGGCGCCTTCGCCGAGCGCCCGGCCCGCACCTGCTCCCGCGGGCAGCTGCAGCGGCTCGCGCTCGCGCGGGCGCTCCTGCCCCGGCCGGCGCTGCTGCTCCTCGACGAGCCGTCCACCGGCCTCGACATCCGAGGCGTCGATCGGCTCGCGACGGTGATCGCCGAAGAGCGTGAGCGCGGCGCCATCGTCGCCCTGGTCACCCACGACGCCCCCTTCGCCGAGCGGCTGGCCGATCGCCGGCTCCGTCTCGACCGCGGCCGCGTCCGAAGGGAGGCGGCGTGAAGGGCTTCTTCGCCGCGAGCTGGCGCATCGCCGCCAAGGATCTGCGCATCGAGCTGCGGACCAAGGAGGTGGTGGTCACCACCGGTCTCTTCGCGCTGCTGGTGGTGGTCCTCTCGAGCCTCGCCTTCTATCTGAGCCAGGGGCTCGCCGAGCGGATCGCGCCGGGCGTGCTCTGGGTCGCCATCGCCTTCGCGGGGATCATGGCGGTGGGCCGCTCCTGGGAGCGCGAGCGGGACAACCAGGTGCTGCGGGCGCTGCTCCTGGCCCCGATCCCGCGCGGCGCCCTCTTCGTCGGCAAGCTGTTGGCCAACCTGCTCTTCGTCTTCGCCATCGAGGCGATCGTGCTCCCGCTGACCGCGCTCTTCTTCCACGTCGACCTGCTGCCGATCCTGCCGATGCTGCTCGCGCTGCTGGTCATGGGCACGCTCGGCTTCGTCGCCGCCGGGACCCTCTTCGGCGCGCTCGCCGCGCGCTCGAGCAGCGCTCGCGATCTGGTGCTCAGCCTGGTCGTCTTCCCGCTCATCGCTCCGGCGCTCCTCGGGGCGGTCGTGGCGACCCGCGATCTCTTCGCCGGGGCGAGCCTGGTCGAGCTCCTCGGCTGGATTCGGGCGCTCGCGGCCTTCGATCTGATCTTCCTCGCCGCGGGAGTCGCCCTCTTCGACCCGCTACTCGCCGATTGAGCCTCCGCTCATCAGGAGTGGAGCACCGGTACCGAGGGGTTTCGTCCGGTCACTCATCGGGGACGATCGAGGCTTTTCTGGCACTTTCGGACGGCCCTGCGTGGGCGTGGGACGCACTTACGCCTACACTCCCGCGCCATGACCCTCCCCCGCGCTTACCTTTCCTGCTGGGTCGCTCTCTCGTTGCTCGTCGCCTGCGGTGACGATGGCGGGCCGAGCGACTGCCCCGACTGCCTCGACGGCAGCGTCCTCGACGGATCCCCCGCGGTCGACGCCGCCGACGTGGAGCCGGACATGCCCTCCCTCTGCCCGCCCGGTCTACCGGAGCCCGGGCCCTGGGACTGCTCGAGCGACCCCGGCGTGGCCGACGCCGAGCCGATCGTGGCCGACGCCGACACCTGGACCTGGGTCCCCTTCGACGACGCCTTCTGCATGGACGGGAGCACGACCGGTATCGGCATCAACCCGAACCCCGACTCCAGCAAGCTGCTGATCTTCCTGGAGGGCGGCGGCGCCTGCTTCGATGGCATCAGCTGCCTGGGCGTGGCCAACGCGGACGGCTACGGCGCCGACGAGCTCGCGTCCGCGACCACCGGCGCGCTGGCCCGCGGCATCACCAACCGTGACGATGCCGAGAACCCCTTCGCCGACTGGAGCTACGTCTACGTCCCCTACTGCTCCGGCGACGCGCACTCGGGCACCAACACCGAGGGCTTCGATGGGCGCATGCAGGTCGGCCACACGAACTACCTCTCCTTCATCGAGCGCATCGCGGCCACCTTCGCCGGCTCGGTCGACCAGGTCGTCCTCGGCGGCCGGAGCGCCGGCGGGCTCGGGACCATCGTCAACTACCCGATCACCGCCTCGGCCTTCGGCTGCACGCGGGTCGACATGGTCAACGACTCGGGCGCGCTCCTCAGCGACACCTATCTGCGCCCCTGCCTGCAGCAGACCACCCGCGAGATGTGGGGCATCGCCGTCCCGAGCGAGTGTGAGCGTTGCGCCTGCGACGACGGCGGCGGGCTGGTCAATGCCATCCCCTACCTCGCCCGGCGCTACCCCGACGCCAACTTCGGGCTGATGAGCTACACCGCCGATGGCACCTTCCGGCAGTTCTTCAGCTACGGCTACAGCGCCGGCTGCAATCTGCCGACGACCATGCCCCCCGAGGACTACGAGGCGGGGCTGCTCGAGCTCCGGGAGCTGATGACGGACGAGGCCAACTTCCGGACCTTCTACGTGAGCGGCGACGCGCACACCTTCACCTTCCGCGACCTCGACAGCTCCTCGACCGATGGGGTCATCCTCGCCGACTGGCTCGAGCAGCTGACCACCGACGCCCCCGCCTGGCCCAACGTCGGTCCCTGAGGGATCGCCCTCTTTAGAGGGCATCGTCCTTTCAAGGGGATGGGGTTTCCGACTACCCTCCGGGCCGGATGGGATCGACCGTCCCCGAGGTCATCGCGCGCGCCAAGCAGCTCATCGCGGAGCGCAAGCATCAAGAAGCAGTGAGGGCATGTCGCCGGGTACTCCTGGCGCGGCCCGACGAGGGGGCGGTGCGCCTGCTGCTCGCCCAGGCGCTGCTCGCCCTCGATCGGCACGACGAGGTCCGCCTCGAGATGCTCTCGCTGGTCAAGAAGACCCCCGACAGCGCGGCGGCCCACCGACTCCTCGGGGAGGCGCGGATGCGCCTCGGTCGCCACGAGGAGGCGGCCGAGGCCCTGAAGACGGCGCTGAAGCTCGATCCCTCCGACGACGAGGCGCGCGACCTCCTCGAGGAGCTCGGTACGGCCGAGGAAGACCTGCCGCCGAAGATGGGAACCATCGACCGGTGGTTCGCCGACGAGAAGACCGCCGAGGGGGACGACGGCGGCCTGGACCCGCTCGAGGGCGAGGCGACGACGGCGTCGGTCTCCCTGCCGGAGGCCTTCGACGAGGAGACCTCCGACGATCCGCGGGTGCACACCGGCCCGTCGATCCAGCTCGATCCGGAGCTCGAGAAGGAGTCGCAGGAGCTCTCGGTGCCGCCGAGCGACCGGCCGGGGCCGAAGATTCCCTCGCCGGGCGCGGCGATCCCCTCGCCCTCCGCGCCGAAGGCTCCCGCGCCGCGAGCGCCCGCGCCGAAGCGAAAGGCGACGCTCCTCGGGATGGCGGCGGTGGCGCCCTCGCCGGGCGCGCCGATCCCGCCCCCGGGGTCCGCCGGTCCCCGCTCGAACCCACCGCCTCCGCCCGGGCGCGCGCCCACCGAGGGGTTCGACGCCGGCGCCGCCTCGCCGGGCGCGCCGCTGACCGAGCACACCGCCGAGCTCAGCCTCGACGAGCTCGCGCCGGTCTCGGGCACCGGGGAGCTCGACGCGAGCGAGCTCGAGCCGCTCGCCGGGGAGGCGACGAGCCAGCTGGACGTCGAGGACCTCGAGTCCGCCGAGCAGCGAACCGATGGTCTGCCCGGGGTCCCGATGGGCTCGCCGGCCGACTTCAACGACGAGACGACCCGCGGCGCCAAGCGGGCCGCGAAGACGCCGCCGCCGGACGCCGAGGTCGCGCCGAGCGGGGTCGCGGCGCCCCCCGGGCGCGCGTTCCAGGACGAGTCCAGCATCGATGGGACGACCGAGGCGCGCCCCCGGATCGAGGGCTTCGACTTCCCCAGCGACGACATCGATACCGGGCTGCCGCCCCTCGAAGGGGAGGCGACGGCCGCGCGCGAGGCGCCGATCGCCGAGCCGATCGCGCCGCCGCCGAGCGGGGGTCCCCCGGGGGCGGCTCCGCCGGGATTCGCACCGGCGGCCCTCCCGGGCGGCGGTCCGCTGGAGCCGACCGCCACCCCGATGCCCGCGCCCTCCCGGGCCATTCCGACCGAGCGGCCGCCGGCGCCCGACGCGGCGTCGATCGGCCCGCCGACCGACACCGGCGCGGCCGCGGGCAAGGGCTTCGATCTCGGCGAGACCTGGACCTCGCTCAAGGACACGGTCAGCGGTTGGCGGACGAAGCTCGAGACGGCGATCACCGAACGGACCGGCACCGACGAGGTGCCCACCCGCGTGTGGATCGCGCTGGCGGGGATCCCCGTGCTCCTGCTCGTGATGCTCATCGCGCTCATCCGCGCCTTCGGCTCCAGCGGCGCCGAAGAGGAGGCGCAGATCGCGGCGCGCGCCGCGGCCGACGACGGCTCGGTCGCGTCGGTGGACGCGGCCCTCGCCCTGGAGAACGAGGAAGAGCTCGATGGACCGGCGGCGCGCGCGCGGCAGGGGTGGCTCAACGCGGTGGCGGCCTACGAGCACGGTCGCGACACCGAGGCCGCGGCCGAGGCCGCGCTCGGCCAGCTGGAAGGGGAGGACAGCGGGCAGGCGCTCGCGCGGATCGCCCGCACCTACCTGGCGCTCGAGCGAGGCGCGGTCGGCGAGGCGGCGGCGCTCAGCGAGACGCTCCAGCCGACGGACGTCGCGGGTGAGGGGGCCTACGCGAAGGCGATCGTGGCCCTCGCCCAGGGCGACACCTCGACCGCCATCGAGCAGGCTCGCCGTTCCCAGACCGCCCGACCCAACGCGGCGCGCTACGCCGCGCTGCTGGCCCGCGTGATGGCCGCGCAGGGGGAGAGCGAGCCTGCGCTGCAGCTGACGAGCGGCGTCGCCGGCGCGGAAGCCTCGCCCATCGTCCGGCTCGCCCGCGTCGACGCGCACGCGGCGAACGACGACTGGGACGCCAGCTTGGCGGAGGCGGAGGCGGTGATCGGACCGCTCGCCGACCGGGCGTCCGCCCGTCAACGCGCCTGGGCGCACCTCGGTGCCGCGCGCGCCCTCGCAGGGAAGGGCGAGGACGCGCAGGCGCGAGAGATGTTGGCCGCGGCCTCCGAGAGCTACCCGGCGGCTTCGGAGGCCTATGGGCTCGGCCTCGCGGAGATCTTCCTCGGGCTCGGCTCGCCCCAGGATGCGCGCACCTTCATCGACATGCTCCCCGAGGAAGTGGCCAACGCCCACCGGCGCTCGGCCATCGCGGCGGAGGTGTACCTGGCGCAGGACGATCTGGAGGCGCTCGAGGCGGTCCTCGAGTCCGCGGCCGACTCGCCGCGCACCGCCTTCCTCCGCGGCCGGCTGGCCGAGGCGAAGGACGACCTGGACGCCGCCAAGCGCTTCTACGAGGCCGCCTCCGCCGACGAGGGGAGCCGCGCGGAGTCCCTCGTTCGGCTCGGCGCCATCGCCCTCGAGCAGGAGCGGCTCGAGGACGCGATCGACCGGCTCCAGAGCGCCGTGGAAGCGGCGCCGGACAACGCCGGGGCGGTCGCGATGCTCGCGCGGGCGTACCTCGAGGACGACGACGCCGACGAGGCGTTCGAAGTGATCGAGCGAGGCCTGGAGGCCTCGCCGGGCGACCCCGCCATCCTGCTCGCTCGCGCCGAGGTGGAGCTCGACGCCGACCAGCCGGAAGCGGCGATGCGCACCCTCGAGTCGCTCGTGGAGCAACGACCGAACGACGCCGACCTGCACGCCTCGCTCGGCGAGGCGGCGCGGCGGATGGGCGACCACGAGCGGGCAGGGGCGGCCTACGACAAGGCCCTCGAGCTCCGCCCGGGCGACGAGTCCGCGCTCCTCGGGAAGGTGCGCCTCGCCATCGCTCAGCAAGACCTCGAAGCGGCCAACGCGGCGGTCGAGGCCGCCGAGGAGGGGGGCGTCGAGGGCCGGGCGATGGCCGTCGCCAAGGCGCGGCTGATGGTGCTCGAGGGGCGCGGCCGGGAGGCCGTCCAGGCGCTGCGCCGGCTGATCGGTCGCCGCAGCCGCGACGCCGATCTGCTCGCCGCCTATGGCTGGGCGCAGGCCCAGGCCGAAGACTATCGGGACGCCAAGCGCACCTTCGCGCGCGCGCTACGGGCGGACGAGGACGAGATCGAGGCGCACCTGGGGATGGCCTTGGTGGAGACGCGGCTCGGCGATCTGCGCGGGGCATCGCAGTCGGTGGGCGAGGCCGAGCGGATCGTTCGCACCAAGGAGCTCGGCGACCGCTACGTCTCCCGGGTGGCGGTGGCGCGCGGCCGGGTGCGCTTCGAGTACGGCAGCTTCTCCGACGCCAAGGAGCACGCCGAAGAGGCGGTGGAGAAGGATGAGAAGAACGCCGCCGGCCACTTCCTCCTGGCGATGATCGCGGACGCGACCGGTGGCGATCCGGAGCCGCACCTTCGACGCGCCGCCGAGGGGCGAATGCCGCCGCCGGAGGTCTTCGGTCAGCTGGTGATCCACATGCGGGGCGGCTCCGAACGCTGCGAGCTCGGCCAGCGCTACCTGCGCGCCGCGCCCGGCGGCATCGACGCGCGCGACGTGCGTCGGCTCACCCGACGCTGCCGATGAGCGACGGCGTCGACCGCGACCGACTCGCCCTGGACGCCGAGACGATGCGCGCCCTCGGCTACCGCGTGGTCGACCGACTGGTGGAACGATGGGCGGGGCTGGCCGAGGCCCCGATTCCCCCGCAGGAGCGGCGCGAGAGCGTGCGAGCGCGGCTGGCCGAGGTGCTCCCGCGGAAGGGGCGGGACCCGGCCGAGGTCTTCGAGCGCGCCCTCCGCGACGTGCTCGCGGCGGCGGCGCCGACCGGCCACCCGCGCTTCTTCGGCTTCATCCCCTCGCCGAGCAATTTCGTCGCCGTGCTCGCCGACGCGCTGGCCGCCGGCTTCAACCCCTTCCTCGGCAACTTCATGGAGGCGCCCGGACCGCACGTGCTCGAAGAGGTGACCCTCGATTGGTTCCGCGAGGCGTGTGGCCTGCCCGACTCCGCCGGCGGGCTCTTCACCAGCGGGGGCTCGATGGCCAACCTCACCGGCCTCGCGGCGGCCCGGGAGGTGAAGGGCCCCGGCCGGGTCCTCGTGTCGAGCCAGACCCACGGCTCCGTCGCCAAGGCGGTGAAGCTCCTCGGCCTCGGCGAGCCGGTGGTCATCGCCGCCGACGCGGCCTTTCGGATGCGCCTCGACCGCCTCGACGCGGCGCTCGCCCAGAGCCACGAGCCGCCGATGGCGATCGTGGCGACCGCCGGCACCACCAACACCGGCGCGATCGATCCCCTCGGGGCCATCGCCGACCGCTGCGCGCGCGCGGGCGTCTGGCTGCACGTCGACGGCGCCTACGGCGGCGCGGCGGTCTTCGGCGCCGAGTCGGCCGCGCGGGTCGCCGGCATCGAGCGCGCCGACTCGCTCTCCCTCGACCCGCACAAGTGGCTCTTCACGCCCTACGAGTGCGGCTGCGCCCTCGTCCGCGACCGCACGCACCTGCGGCGCGCCTTCGACGCGCGTGCCGACTACCTCTCCGACGTCCGCGGCGAGGACGACGCGAGCGTCGACTTCCAGGACGTCGGCTTCCAGCTCACCCGCTCCTTCCGCGCGCTCAAGGTGTGGGCCACCTTCCAGGTCTTCGGCGCCGACGCCATCGCCGCGGCCATCGAGAAGGGGGTCGCCCACGCCGAGCACATGGGCCGCTGGATCGAGGCGCGCGAGGGCTGGGCGCTCGCGGCGCCGCCGAGCCTCGGGGTGGTCGCCTTCCGCTTCACCGAGGGCGACTCGGAGGAGGCGCTCGACGCGCTCAACGGCGGGCTCGTCCGGCGTCTCGAAGCCACCGGTCGAGCCTTCGTCAGCTCGACGGTCCTGGGGGGTCGCCGCTTTCTTCGTGCCTGTCCGATCAGTCCTCGGACGAGCGCCGCCGACCTCGACGAGACTCTCCTGGCCCTCGACCGGCTAGCGCGTCAGGGGATGTAGCCGAGGAAGTAGGCGGCCGCGCCTGCGCCCGCGATCAGCAGCACCAGCAGGCCGATCACCAGACCGGCGCCACCACCGCCCTTCTCGGCGGGAGCCGGCTTCGCGGGCTCCGACGCCGCCCGCGCGGCAGGGCTCGGAGCGTTGTCCGCCGGCGGCGGGATCTCGTCTTCCTCGAGGGCGGCGAGCGACTCCAGCCCGGACTCGCGCCAGCCGGGGTCCGAGCGCTCGCCCGAGTTGGAGTCGAGCGCGGCGGCCACGTCGGCGTCGTCGCTGAACCAGTCGGCGGGATTCTCGAAGAGCCCGGCGTCGAGGGGCTGTGCGCCGTCGACCTCGTCGGGGCTGAGCGGCGTGGCCACCGAGGGGTCGTCGCTCATGTCGTCGAGGGAGGTGAAGCGCAGCAGCTCCTCCTGGATCAGCTTGTCGATGATCGACTGCTGGTTGCTCGGCGTCTCCGGCTGGGTGGCGTCCGCCTGGGCGAGGATGCTCTTCACCAGCTTCGAGATGTCGGTCGCGGTGACCTTCATCTGGTGGCCGAAGAGGTAGCCGGCGAGCTCGTCCTCGAACTCCCGCGCCGTCTGGTAGCGCTCGGCGGGGTTCGGGCTCAGCGCCTTGGCGAGCACCGCCTCGAACTCCTCGTCGACCTCGTTCGAGATCTTCGAGAGGCTCGGCACCTGCGCCTGCTGGACCAGCTTGACCGTCTGGTAGTCGGTCTCGCCCAGGAAGAGCCGCCGGCCGGCGAGCATCTCCCACAGGACGATGCCGAGGGCGAAGATGTCCGCGCGCTCGTCGACGTCCTCGCCCCGTGCCGCCTCCGGCGAGAGGTAGCTGAACTTGCCCTTCACCACGCCGGGGTCGGTCTTCTCGAGCTGGGTCGTCGCCTTGGCGAGACCGAAGTCGGTGACCTTCACCTCGCCGCGCTTGCTCACCAGGATGTTCGGCGGCGAGACGTCGCGGTGGACGATGTCCATCTCTTCGCCGTCGTCGCTGAGCAGCTCGTGGGCGAAGCTCAGGCCCCGGCAGGCGTGCATCGTCATGTAGACGGCTTCCTTGAAGGGGACGGTCCGTCCCTGCTTCCGGAGCACCTCGATGATCTTCTTGAGGTTACAGCCGTCGACGAACTCCATCACGATGAAGTAGGTGTCGTCGGCCGCGCCGATGTCGAAGACGCTGACGATGTTCGCGTGGCTCATCCGGGCGCCGAGCCGCGCCTCGTCCAAGAACATGCCGATGAAGTTCTTGTTCTGAGCCAGATGCGGCAGAACGCGCTTGATCGCGACCTTCTTCTTGAAGCCCTGGACGCTCGTAGCCTCGCCGAGGAAAACCTCGGCCATCCCCCCGGCTTCAAGTTTCTCGATCAGGTTGTATCTCTGATCGGTCATTACCGCTCGCTCGCCCTCCCTGCAGGCGTCATTCCATTGTCCTTTGCCCGGACTAGCCGGGTCAAGGAACGGATGCCATTGACACGCCGCCCCTCCGGCGCTTGACT
>JABAOG010019117.1_pt1 | contig 11803 bp, 20 predicted proteins | sample 7062131 | NCBI WGS metagenome assembly JABAOG01 (sample SAMN14538629, study PRJNA623070) | marine sediment metagenome | biome: marine biome [ENVO:00000428]; feature: marine pelagic biome [ENVO:01000023]; material: deep marine sediment [ENVO:00002113] | place: India: Arabian Sea | collected... | reverse complement strand
TATTCACTACTACCTGACCGGGGATGATTTCACCGCAGCGGAAGGATTACAAGAGAAAGCGATGCAGCAGGTGGTTGACGATGTGGCAAGTGGACGCGAAGCGTGGCACGAACACATGAAAGGACTTGTGAAGTGAGAAAGACTTTATTTATCTCAGGTGGCCCGATAAGTTGGGGAAGTTCTCGAATGAGATGCTTCTGGCCCGCTAAACACATGGATGCCGACGTGGTGGTGTGGGACTGGCCGCACCCGATGGAGTTCTCCACAGAATACAAGGCTTATATCTGGCAGAAGTACACAAACCCTGAAACACAGTCGCAGTTATTGGACATGGGAAAGCAAGTCTGGATTGACAACTGTGACCCTACCTGGTGGTTCTCAGATCAACAGTTCATGCGGGATTCGTTTGAACAGGCAACCGGGGCGGTCTTTTCAAGTGATGCGCTCAGAGACGACTTTCTTGAGTGGTGGGGCAAGCCTTACAACGCTCACACCATCAAAGACCGGATGGATTTATCCCACTTTTCCCACAAGAAATCCCACCACTGGACCAAGCCCGTGCGCTTCATCTGGTACGGTGTCGCCCAAAATCGGGTGAGTTTATCCGGCGCATGGGCGAACATGTCCCGGCTCAAAGTGCTGGGCTACAACGTAACGTTGACTATCTTCGATGACAGACCTGACATCAAAATCAAGGAACAGAACGACATCCCGATTATGTACAGCACATGGGAAGTAGACAAAGAACCCGCAATGGTGGCAGGGCATGACATTGCATTATTGCCGCCGTTTCCTGGTCCCTGGGGCAAAGTCAAGAGCAACAACAAGTACATCACCGCCGCCATCTGCAACGTGCCTGTCACAACAGGGCATGATTACGAAGAACTGGTCAGACTGATGGATCACAAAGAGCGCGAGAAACTTGCTGACCTTCAAAGCGTGCTTGTTCCTGATTATGACGTAAAGATCAGCGGTCAAGAGTGGGAGGTGTTACTTGCTTAGTTACGAAGGCAGAACGCCCGCACGGTTCAGAAGCGAAGTACCTGGGGTGGTCACATCACAACGCAAATATGAACTTGAACAGCTCATCGAAGTCTATAAAGCCAATCAACCGAAGTACGTGGTGGAGATCGGCACGCAGGACGGGGGAACGCTGTACCAATGGATCAAGCACGCAGTACCGGGCGCGGTCATCGTAAACATCGACATCTTAGAGAACCAACCCGACCCACAAGGCACAGTTGAACGCTGGCACTCATGGAAGCGGGATGACATCGAACTTTACTCATACATTGGACGGTCGCAGGAGAAAGAGGCCATCGAGTTTGTCAAAAAGCACATGCCAGAGATCAACTTCTTATTCATTGACGGAGATCACAGGTACAGAGGGGTAAAAGAAGATTTTATGAACTATGGCCCAATGGTCAACGGGGTGATGGCATTTCACGACCTGATGACCCCCAAGAGCGGATTACAGGATCACATCACCGTCGGGGAGTTATGGCGGGAGATACAACACGCCGGATACCCGACCCGCGAGATATGGTGCGACCCCGACCCGGATTGGGGCGGGATTGGTGTGGTCTACCACCTGAAAGGCAAATGATGAAAACCATGTTTATCGGGGGCAGTCATCCCCGACATTTGTTTTATGCCAATCATATCCACAAAGATTACCCGTTCGATGCGGCTCTCATTCAGAGGCGCGGCAACATTCTCCCCAGCCCACCGAAGCACCTGAGACACCGGGAGCGCGGGTTGTGGTTCAAACACTTCGAGGAACGCTTCCAGGCAGAGATTAAGCACTTCGGACATCAACAAACACCCGACACCGAACTGATGAGCGTAGAAGCGCAAGACCTGGAAAGCAAGCGGGCGGTTGAGTTTGTACAGAGCGTCAAGCCTGACATCGTGCTGATATTCGGATGCGGAATGATACGGAAGGATTTGGCGAAAGTACTACCGGAGCGAACGATCAACCTGCACCTTGGATTATCTCCANNTTGTTCTGGCCGTTCTACTTCTTAGAGCCGCAGTGGGCGGGATGTACGTTTCACAAGATTGTACACGAACCGGATGCGGGGGACATTCTGCACCAATGCGCCCCGGCATTGAGGCGGGGAGACGGTATTCATGACGTAGCTTGCAAAGCGGTCATTCATGCCGCCGGAGAGATGCGGCGGCTGATGTACCACACGCCCGAATGGACGTTCAAGCCACAGAAGGCGACAGGTAAAAACTTCTTAGCGTCGGACTTCAAAGCGCAGCACCTACACATGATATACAGCGTGTTCAATAACAACATCGTGGACGCATACTTAGATGGCAAACTGCCGGGAAGGACACCGAAACTGGTGACAGCAGTATGAACCAATTAGACCGAGCGGTATTCATGATATTACACAGGCGCGGCAAAACGATTGCCACCTGGGGCAAGTGGAACCCAAGCAAGAAGCAAGACCAGGCCGAGCAGTTAGAAGAAATGGTTGAAGATGAAGGACTGAAAGCGGCGTATGACAGCACCCTGCGCAGGATTGGCGGCGATAGACCGACCACAGAGGACAGGGTGAAGGCATTTATTGAGGTGATGGGTGAAGATCGCCATTCGTGACCATCAGAACAAAAGCAGGGGGATAGAGAAAGCCCTGCAAGGCAGCCTAGTCCCGTTCGGACAGCCTGCCGATATTCTTCTGATTGACCACGACGCAACCGATTATTACAAGAAAATCATTGATGCATACAAGGCGATTGGTGCAAAAGTTTACTTATACCCACACGGAGCGACGGCGCATTTAGCATGGGACGGCGTGTGGGAACCGTATCACAAGGTTGATNNCAATGCGACGGTACGGATACCCGAAGCCTGTAAGCGTGACCGGGTGGCATTGGTGCGAACAGAAAAAATTTACAGCGTGGGACAGACAAGAAAGGGCAAAGGTGTTATTCGCTCCCATTCATGCACTCAATAACGGGTTCATCCGGCAGGAAATCAAAGACCTGACCGCGCTGGTATTCGAGCGACTTTGCGCTCTACCGATTGACCTGACCGTTCGATACATTGGAAACCTGGAACTGGAAACGGTCAACGATGTCAAATACAAGAAGGGAAATGCAGACAACAGTATTGGGGACATTGATGCGGCTGATTTTGTGGTGAGTTTCGGCACGTTCGCTTATTTAGCGATTGCACGAGGAAAGCCGACCATGATGTACAGGCAGGAGATCCCATACTTCGACGGACATGCTGAAGATGACATCAGGGAAGCCGAACATTGGGACTATTACGAAGAGTTTATGAAATACCCGCTTGACGTACTGGACAACAGCTTCAACGAAGCGAACGAAGAACAAAGCGAATGGCGCAAGCGGTTTATTGGGGAGCAGATTACCCCGGAAAGAATGAAAGAGATTTTATATGCCTAACTACACCTATACAGACGGCGAGACAGAGATCACGGTCATTCACCCGTTTGACTTCGAGTGCGAGATCATCACCGGGTCAGGCGTGGTGATGTGGAGAAAGCCGCCGGAGAACGTTGGGATCAACTGGGGTGGGCCTAGCCCATCCGCATTAGAAGGGCAGCACCCCGACATCAGGGAGCATGTAAAGAACGCGCCGAGGATGCGCGATGAATACGAAAGGGAACACGAAAATGAGTAAATACCAGGTAAACAAACCGATGAAATATAACGGGAAGCAGTACAAACCCGGAGACGCGATTGAGTTAGACGGCATGTGGGACGATGTACTGATTGCGAAGGGGAGCGTGGTTGAAGTGACCGCCAAGAAAGAAGCGGCAGACGCAAGCACCCGGCGCAAAGCGAACCGCACCAAGAAACGAGTACGGAGGCCGAAGAAATGAGTAAAGCAACAGTCATCATGGCGGCGTTAGAACCGACCGCCTTTGAAAAGATTACATTGAATAGCACCGCAGTCAGCTTGAACAGCACCACACGGGCGGCGGCTGGTTCTGTACTGCGCTTTAGCGTTGAAACCGCTGCGGTTCGATACCGGGACGATGGGACTGCCCCTGAGAAGTCCACTGGGGTTGTATTGCAGCAGGATGCCACGTATGAATTTATTGGCTATAACGGCACGGCGCACTTGAAATTCTGCGGCGTGGCTGGTGCTGCGGCTGTGCTGAATGTTGCCCGTTACAAGTACGTGGGAGAAAACGAGTTGTGATTAGAAGCCGAATGGGTTGGGGATTTACTCAGGGTTTCGGTCAATCCGGTGGCATCCCCACCTTCAACTTCAACACCGCCCTCGCCACGTTCACGCCGNNCCGATTATTCAGGGCGCATTTGATGGGAGTGGTACGCCTGACGTGCTGAGTTACGGCAGAGGGAACGCAGTAAGCGGAAACTTCTATGATGCGTTCGACCCGTATCAAGGGACGATTGTATTCTGGTGGACACCGGAGAAGGACAGGGGAAGTACAACAGAGTATCTTGTTTATATCTCAGCCAATTACTATATACGGTATGAGGGAGCTAACAATCGTCTTGCCTTTCGTGCGGGCGGGCAAACAAGTTACGTCACTATGTCGTCTGTTGCTGGAAGTTTATATAATCTTATGGCAAGATGGAGTGTGAATAATACCCTGGATGGCACAAATTATTTGTGCTTATCAGTGAATGATACACATACCTTTGGAGTTACAACTGCTCCTACTGTCTCAGCTCCTGACACTAATATAAATTTATCTGCCGTTGTTTTGCCAGCAAACGCCATTATCGAAGGGCTAACAATATATCGCCGTGTCCTCTATGACGGAACCTACGGCACACCCGCAGACGGTTCGACAGACGAACTCGCCGCCATCTACGCCAGCGGAAGCGGGAAGCGACCCGAGGAAGTCTGCCCCGAAGACATTGTCTTTGCCATGCCCACCAACGGTACAGCGGGCGAGTTAGCCACCGGAACGGGTGAGGCGTGGAACTTCCCCTGGGCTGATAACAAACTCACCAACTGGCACTTCCAGGCAGACACAGGCGGCGCACCGGACAACTGGACGGCGGTAAACGCTCCCACGTTAGCCGATGCCGCCACAGCGGATATTCTGTTCGGCACTCGTTCTCAGAAGATTAGCGTTGATGCGGCGAACGAGGGCATCAAGCAGGCGTTCAGCGTGAGTGCGGGGCAAGATTACTACCTCGAAGCGTGGGCGAAAGGACAGGGCGCAGGCAAGAACGTACAGATTAGGGTACGTGATGCAACTGGAGCGGCTGACATTGTAACGATTGCCGCTGACGTAGCCGAGCGAGTGACGAATGGCGGCTTTGATGCGGATAGCAACTGGACAAAGGGAACAGGCTGGAGCATTGCCGCTGGCGTAGCGAGTTGTGACGGAAGTCAGACCGAAGCAAGTTATTTGATTCAGACAGAAGGACAACAACAGCTTGGCGGTTTGCGATTTTTAACCACATATTTAGTAACCTATACTGTTTCAAATTACTCAGCCGGGCAGGTGAGGGCTTTATGTGGGCTTGGAGCTGGAGCATATCAGAGCGCAAACGGCACATATACAGCTCTTCTAACTACTGCGAGTACTAATAATTCTGTGTACATTCATGCCGATGCCGACTTCGTGGGCGACATTGACGATGTAAGCGTAACCCCCGCAGACTATCAGAACCTCTCCACCTGCTTCCAAGTCCCCGCAGGCTGTTCGAGCGTGGAAGTCTACATCGAAAGCACCGATGCCGACAGCTACGACATGCACGTTGCGCAGGTGGTGGTACTGCCGAACCTTGTTGATAACGGCGGCTTTGAGGGGACTTACGATGACGAAAGCGCAGGGGGCGGGGGAACGGTAAACGTTGCGCCTGGGTGGAATGCCTACGGGGTTGAGACTGATGGCACAGACACATTAGACGAAAGCGCAACCGCTTACAGCGGGGCAAAGTCACAGCAGATAAATGTGGATGCTACGGGAGAGGGTATTCAATCGGATGCCAATGTATTTGCTAGTGGTAAATGGTATCTAGTGACACTCAGATTATACGGCACAACTGGAGATGTGTCCGTTAGGGATAACGCTGCTGTTGAATTGTTTTCTGTAACCCCTGCCGTTGGTACATGGACACGATACTCTTTTGTAACTCTCGGATATGCTGACAGAAAGCTGAGAGTGCGCTCCTCCGGCGGAGCCGCCAACTTCCTCGTTGACGATGTCGCCGTAATCGAACTCGATGACGTATCCATTACTTGCACCGCCGCAAGTGCCGCCAACAGCGCAGAAGGCACGGGCATCCGTGTGGACGGGCTGGACACGCTGACGCAGAGCATCAGCGGNNTACCCCAAGACATGACAATGACAGTGAGGATTTCGGTATCACGGATGTAACATGCGGCGTGGTTGGGGTTGATGGGACTGAGTACGTGCATGTGCGCTCGGCTGGTGCAACCAATTTTGAGATTTACGAGAAAGAAAATAACGAAGCTGGGACAGCATTTGACCCCGGCTGGACGGCAGGAGCGAAAGTTACCTGCAAATTAGTTTGGGATGGCTCGGTGTTCACCTTCTACGTTGACAACGTGGAGAAAGGAACGTTGACACCGACCTCAGCGATTACGTATATTCCAACATCATTCAGGGCTGATTTGTTTGGCGTTCAACCTGGTGATGCAGTTTATGGATAGGAGACATAAATGGCTAAATGGAGATTAGACGGATCAGAACCCCGCACAGACGGGACGGGCGCAATCGCCCTCGATATTTGGGGACTGGATGACGATAACAACGTCATCCCCGGCAGGCACACGACCATCCTGTTAGACGCTCAGGCGGTGCAGGATGCGCTCGACTTGTCCACCAACCCAGAGCGAAACGCGGCACTCAAAGCCTTAGTTGAGGCACAGTTAGATCAGGCACAATGGAGCAATGCGGCACTCGATCAGGTTGTGATTGACAACGCCCTTGCTGCAAGCGTAGATGCGAACCTTGACGCGCACGTTGCAGGGTTGGGCGATTATCCGATTTCGTTCACGCTGTGATAACTGCCCTGTTCACCGTGTTCGGGATATTCCCGCTGGTATGCGTTTATGGTGGGGTGCAGTTCGTGGAGTTGGGATTGTGTCATGAATGAAACATTTGTATTGATGATCCTNNATACAACGAAGTCCGCGCACTGGCGCAGTCTCACGGCGTACCGACTGCCACCGGGTATATCTTCTTCCTGGCACGCAGGCGCATTGACATCATGAAAGACAACCGCAGGAGACGGCGAAAATGGCGCGGATAATCCGATTACGTGACGCAAGGCCGACCCTGCCACTGCTGGTGATGCCGTCTGACGCTGAGTTAGACATTGACACGCTGAACATTATTCATAAGTTCGGCAGGAATACGGGCGTCGGAACGACATTAGAACCTGTCACCATCTCAGGTATATACAAGACCCCGACCACTGCAACCACTTTGCAAGCCGTGTCAACAGACGCAGACGACACCGCCGCCGGAGCAGGGGCGCGGCAGTTGACCATTCAGGGGATCATTGCCGGATGGGGGCAGGGTTCGACCACCGTCAATCTGAACGGAACGACCGAGGTGGACATTGACACCGACTTCCTGAGGATATACCGGGTGTACGTGTCGCAGTCCGGCACATACGCCACCACAGGCGCACCATCACAACAGGGCGTTATTACGATCAAAGAAAAGACGGGCGGCGCGGTGTGGATGAACCTTGACCGAATTGGCACATACGGCATCGGGCAGTCTCAGATTAGCGCGTACACCATCCCCAGCGGGCGCATCGGGTACATTCACGATATTCACATTACGGTTGACAGTGGAAAGACCGCCAATGTGTTCCTGTTCCGCAGGGACGGCGCAAACACCACCAGCGCGCCGTTCTCCGCGATGCGGTTGGTGGAACAGTACGACGGGGTGAAGGGCGAAGTTGAATATCACCCCAATTCGTTGATTGGTCCGTTCGTTGGACCAAGTGACCTGATATTCATGGCGAAGGTGGCAAGCACCGCCGCGAGCGTGTCGGTGAACTTCGAGATATTGACGTTCGCGACAAAGTAGGGAGCAATTATGGCGATTAGAGGTGATAGTTATTCAAACACAACCGGGGTCTTAGCGTGGACGCGGCATCTGTTAGAAGGGCAGACGAAGTTCAACAGCACCACCCGCCCAACAGCGACAGAGGTGGTCAGCTTTATTGATGAAGCGTCCGGCGTGCTGAACTTATCGCTGACACAGGGAGGATTTAATACCGCCTCCGTTCGTGCCAACTCAACCGCAAAACTCGCCTGTGATAACTGGGTTCGTGGATGGGGCGTGTCGTTTGTCGAGCTTACTCACCCGATGCAGGGTATGACGGGCGGCGGGTCACGGGTGGAATTTTTACAGAGCATGCACGGGTCAGCCCTTGAATTTGTGGATAACTATACCAAAGGCTTCAAACAGCTCGGCATCACGCAAACCTACTCCGACAGCAACACGATCAAGTTCACGGGCGAGACAGTCCAGACCTCACGAACCGACCCGGNNCTCACTGGAGCAGCCGAAATTCAAGCGGGGACAGTTCGATAACTCATGAGCTACGCATCAGGGGAAGCCCTCATACTGACACAAATTCAAGCCTGTTCCGGGTTCAGTTCTGCCAACGCCACGCGGGGGATTTATACCATCGTCAACTCAGGCAAAGCGAAGTCCTACGCTATTCTAAGGCCAGACAGTTTCACCAACGAGCAGACCGGATTAGGGGCGGCGTTAGGAACTTCACACAAGGCGCAGTATACAAGAGCATGGGTGACGATTTGCGAAATATGGGTCAGCCTGAGAGATTACGGCGCATCGTTGGCAGAACTGGAAGCGCGCCGTCAGGAGATCATCGAACGGTTTGACAGCTACCCACACGCAGCAGACCAGGGCGCAACGATTGAAGATGTGACCGTAGTCAATGGGGGAAACGTGTTTGAGGTCGCATCACAGGCGGGGCCTGTGTTCCTGCGGCAAGACCTAACGATTACATGGAGGGAGAATATCAATGCCCAAATCCAAGAATGAAATACTGGCTGAACTGAAAGAGAAAGTTCGGCTGGTTGAAAAGTCGGGACAGTTTCACACTGTCCATCNNCTAAGAGGGAGATAGTAAAGGAAGAAAACAATGGCAAATAAAACAGGTAAAAATATTGCTTTCAAGATCGACAACGCATCTAAAACGCTTACCGCGATCACTTCACACCTGAACAGCGCGAGCGTTTCTGGCGCAATGAACACGCTTGAAGATACCGCTCTGGGGGATGGATCACAAACATTTCTGGCGGGTGTGGCTGGAGCAACTGCATCCATCAATGGGTTCTGGAACACCACCACGCGCGGCATTTTTGCGCCGCTGATGGGCAACTATACAAGCATCACAAAGACGTTCGAATACTTTGACGGGACCAATTACCTGAACGGTGAAGTCTATATCACGAATGTTCAGGTATCGGGAGCAGTGAACACCGTTGAAACCTTCTCCGCTGATATGACCGTCACGGGCGCATTGAACAGCACCTCGAAAGCGTTGCCGTAATGGAATATAAAACTGAGGGATGCAGTTTTTCCATCAAAGACACCGTTACTGTTCGCGACCAACTTCGTTACTCCGGTCTGGTTGCGTTCACCACAAACGCCGAGCGCATCTTGACCCTATGGGACGCAGCGCAGCCGTTGATAACAGCGTGGGAATGTGAACTCATTCCAGACCTTGAAACGTACAACATGGACGAGGAAACCAACCCGAAACAAGCGGAGATTATCGCCTGGGTAGGGACGAAGGTCTGGTCACACATGAACGGGCTGGAAGAAATACCAAAAAAATGATTGAGGCGGTGGTGGCAGTCGTTGATGACGGCGGGCCACCGCCTCAAGAATTGAAACTGGCGTGGTTGGTGGCACAGTGGGGCGCACTCCCGGAGCATGGCGGGTTATACGACCAGGATGCCCGGACGTTGAACCGCATGACCGTACTGAATAACATCTATAAAGTTGTGTCGAAGTTGAGAGGCGCACAAGGGGATGACATTCACAACCTGTCAGAAGCCGACAGGCGCATTATTGGTGAACTCAGGAAATTGAACGTACTATGAGCGCAAATGTAGAAATCATCATTAAAACCGTTGCTGATGACAAGGGTACAAAAAAAGCAAGCGACAACCTGAAAGACCTTGCGAAAACTGCCGCGAAGATTGGCGGTACGCTTGCGGCTGTTGGAATTGCTTTCAAGAAAGCATTTGATTTAGGGCAGCAGGGCGCACAAATCAACGTGCTTAGACAGTCGTTTGACAGATTGGGCGGCGATTTAGGCGGCCTCCGAAGGGCGGCACAGGGAACAATCTCAGACTTCGACCTGATGAACGCCACCAACACGCTGTTAATTGGTACATCGGGACAACTCCGGCAGGAATTTCTAAAGAACTCTGACCAACTTCTGAGAATAGCGAAAGCGGCAAACACGCTGAACCCTGCCCTGGGTGATACGACATTCTTATATGAAAGCATCGCCAGAGGTATCAAACGCAGTTCACCTCTTATTCTTGATAACCTTGGATTGACCATCAAGATTGGAGAAGCGAACGAAAAGTATGCCGCGCAATTAGGAAAGACCGTTCAAGAACTGACCGCCGAAGAGCAGCAGATGGCGCTCTTGAATGAAACCCTGCGGTCAGGAAATGACCTGATTGCACAATCAGCGGGTGTTAGCACAGAACAGTTAGATTCTTATGCAAGGCTTTCAGCGGCGATGTCCAACCTGATGGACAAACTAAAGCGCGACCTGGCAGATGGCCCACTTTCTGATTTGGTGGCGGCACTTGCTGACTCTGCTGAAGAACTCAACAGTTACAAAGATGCCGTTGAGGTGTTTGACAAGGCACTCAGCAAAGGGATCATCACTCAAGAGAAATACAACGATTTTTTATCTGGCGGCGCAAGGCGGGAAGCAGAGCGCACCAGAACCGTTGATGAACTCCAAGAAAAAACCATCCAATACGCCTATACCCTGCAACGCGCATTATACGCAGAGGAAGACTCGATTGCCGCCAAGCGCAACCTGATAACGATTGAAGAAGATCAGGTGCGCATGATGCATGAACTCGGCATCGCTACAACGAACGTGGCAATGGCACAAGAGGATTATGTTGGCTCAATCGGGGTTGTGGCAGAAGAAACGGGCGCAGTCGCGGAACAAATCGAACGCGCTAATGATGCCTTTGAAGAAATGCTCGGTTATTCTCAGAAAGACTGGGCGAAAGCCTTCAGCGGTATCGCAGAGGCGGCGCAGTTTGGGGCAACTGGAGCAGGTCCAACGCTTGAAGGTCTGGAGGGAATGTTCAAAGAGATTGCCGGGATGTTTGCAGGCGGCGGCGGTGGTGAAACTGGACTTGGGTTATTTTCCTCGTTTCTTGATGATGCTACTCTTGCCGCCTACGCGCTTCAAGTTGAGTTGAAAAATATTACCATAGGAGAAGCGGCGACACAGGCCTCGCAGGAACTTGGGATTTATTACTGGGACGCATACAAAGCCATCACCTCAATCGAAGATGCGGCTGAACGCCTGGACGGGTTAAAAGTCGAGATGCAGTTTATGTTAGATGTTATTTCTAATGGGTATGTTCCTGGGCTTCAAAGCGGCGCATACACCCCGCAAGCCACAGGCGGCCCGCTTTCCCCGTTCGCGCTGGTTGGCGAGCAGGGGCCGGAAATGATTATCAACGGCGTGGTTATCCCGGCAGACATGACCCGCAAGATGATGCAGTTAGGCATGAAACCCAATCAGAAACTAGCAAGCGGCGGGCAGT
>JABAOG010012940.1_pt1 | contig 11804 bp, 10 predicted proteins | sample 7062131 | NCBI WGS metagenome assembly JABAOG01 (sample SAMN14538629, study PRJNA623070) | marine sediment metagenome | biome: marine biome [ENVO:00000428]; feature: marine pelagic biome [ENVO:01000023]; material: deep marine sediment [ENVO:00002113] | place: India: Arabian Sea | collected... | reverse complement strand
TCTCGATCTCGACATCCAGGTCGAAGAACGGCAGGTCAAGATTTGCCGCCAGCGCCATACCCGTTGTTGATTTTCCGGACCCGGAAGGACCATACAGGAAGATGATCGGTTTTCTTTGCCCGGCTCCGATATTCTCACTCATCGGACCACCAAACATGTGGAGAACCGCTCATTTTTAAATCATTCAATCGGGTTTTCCTGAGTGCCTCAAAGCGCGGCTGGATTTCGTCCATGGAGTCTCCGCCCAATTTCTCCAGCAAAGCATCCGCCAGGATGAAGGCAACCATCGCCTCGATGATCGGCACTGCCCGAGGCACCGGGCAGAAATCCGAGCGCTCGTATACCGTGTCAGTTTCTTGGCCACTCGCCAGGTCGACCGATTTCTGCGGGGTTAGTGTGGTGGCGATCGGTTTCATTGCCGCCCGGATGATCACCGGCTGACCGTTACTGATACCCCCCTCGATGCCGCCGGCGTGGTTGGATGTCCTGACCAGGTCGCTGCCCACCAGGCGGATGCCATCATGCACCTGTGTCCCCGGGCGGCGGGTATTCTCGAAGGCGGTCCCAAATTCCACCCCTTTGATCGCCTGGATGCTCAATACAGCCGCTCCAAGCCGGGTGTTCAACCGCCTGTCCCAGTGGACATGAGAACCCAGTCCTGGCGGCAGGTTGAGGGCGACTGTCTCGATGATCCCTCCCAGGGTATCCTTGGCTTCGATCGTCTTGCGGATTTCTACCCGCATAAGCTCCGCAGTCTGCGGGTCCGGGCAGCGGACGTCGGACTTCTCAGCCTGGTCGCCGCGGTCTTCGATTGGAATATTGTTCAGGTCAGCGGTGATGGTTCCGATGGAAGTGACATAACCGAAAACTTGCACCCCGAACTGAGCGAGGAAGTGCTTGCACACCGCACCAACAGCGACGCGTGCTGCTGTCTCCCGGGCGGAGGCGCGCTCCAGTGACGGGCGTAGATCCTGATACCCGTATTTGATCGCCCCTGTCAGGTCGGCATGACCGGGGCGTGGGGTCGTGAAAGGCTCAATCTGCTCTCCACGCCAGCGATCGTGGTTCTTGTTTTGGATGCGCATGGCGATCGGCGAGCCGATCGTCGTGCCACCCATCACCCCGCTAAGGATCTCGGCGTGGTCGCTTTCGATTTTCATGCGCGGCCCAGACCCGTATCCGCGCTGACGTCTCTGCAGTTCGCTGTCAATGATCCTGGAGGAAAGCGTCAGACCGGCAGCCATCCCTTCCAGGATCGTAATGAGTTCCGGACCGTGGGATTCGCCTGCGGTGAGAAAACGAAGTCTTGTAGTCAGCATGGTGGATTTCCTTTCAGGCGCAGATCAGACGTTTCTGATTTCCGGCAGTATGTGCTGGATACGCTGCATGGCTTCTTCAATCCTGTCCAACGGCTGGACGATGGAAATGCGCATGTAACCCTCACCTTGCTGACCGAAAATGTTTCCTGGTGCCAGTGAAACATGAGCTTTATCGAGTATATTCCGGGTGAATTCCATCGAGCTCAGACTTCCCGGCACGCTCGCCCACAGGTAAAGGGAAGCGCGCGGCACATTGAAACTCAAGCCCAGTGTATTTAAACCCTGTGCGACTGCATCGCGTCGTTTTTGGTAGATCGCATTGCGTTCCGATATCCAGGTCTGTTCACCGTTGAGTGCGGCAGTGGCCGCATCCAGTACCGGGCGGAAGTGACCGCTGTCAGCGTGAGTCTTAATTTTCAGCAGGGCTGAAAGTACTTCCGGGCTGCCAACAGCCGCACCGACCCGCCAGCCTGCCATGTTGTGCGACTTGGACAATGTATTGAATTCGATAGCGACTTCTTCGGCACCGGGTACCTGGAGCACGCTCGGTGGTAAATAGCCTTCGAAGGCGATACGTATGTATGCCGCATCGTGGCACAGCAGGATCCCGTGGTCATGGCAGAAATTGACCGCCTGAGAAAAGAATCCCAGCGGCGCAACGGCACCGGTTGGATTATTGGGGTAATTCAGCCACAGCAGTTTTGCTCGTTCTGCTACATCTGGCGGGATAGCCTGGAAATTTGGCAGATAAGCATTCCTGCCGCGCAGTGGAACGGGGAAGGTTTCTGCCCCCGCCAACAGCGCCCCCTGTGTATAGGTCTGGTATCCGGGATCCGGCACCAGGACGACGTCGCCTGGATTAAGTAGTGCCTGTGACAGGTGAAAGATGCCTTCTTTTGAGCCCAGCAGGGGGAGCACATTCCTGGGATTGATGACAAGCCCATAATGGTGATAATAATTATCCGCCCATGCCTGGCGTAAAGCCTGCGTGCCCTGGTGAGATTGGTAGCCGTGATGATGGGGATCGCGCGCACTACGGCTCAATGTCTCAATAACTTCATCAGGGGGCGGTAAATCCGGTGAGCCGATATCCAGGCGGATGATATCCGCGCCTTCAGAGCGCAGTTCATCGATGCGGGTGTTCAGGTCGGCAAAGGGGTTGGGTACCAACCTGTCAATTGGATTTTCCATATTCTGACCTCCTTTGTCCTGATGAGTATCCAAAGTATACAATCTTTTCTACCTAAAATCGGCAACAGATTGGATCATCGCCTCCCGGGAGGCTAGCTTTCCGGTCCAGCGTTCAAATGACAGTGCTGCCTGTTCCACCAGCATTCCCATTCCATTGCGTGCAGGCACTCCCGACAGGCGAGCCTGGTAAACCAGGCGGGTGGGATTCGGATTGTAAACCAGGTCGTAAATGGCGGAATTATCCGGGAAGGGAGTCTTATCTGGCCAGGGTGAGCGCCACGGATTGGGATGCATGCCCAGCGGTGTTGTATTAACGATCAGGCAGGCTTCCTGGAGGTGTTCCGGTAAATCCTTCCAATCAGCAGCGCCAGCCTGATTGCTGATGGATGAAAACTGTTCAACGATGCCCTCGGCTTGCTCAATCCTGCGGGCAAGGATCGCGATCTGGTAACCTCGCCTCAGCAGCGCATAGGTGATCGCCCGGGCAGAACCGCCAGCCCCGAGTACAACCGCACGGTCCAACTTCTCCTGATTTCCAAGCAGCGGTTCCACGTCAGCCCAAAAACCGGGAGCATCGGTATTGTCTCCCCACAGGAGGCCGTCCCGCAGATAAATTGTATTGACAGATCCGGTCTCCAGTGCTGTTTCCGTGAGCGTATCCAGGAATGGCAGCACATTTTCTTTGTGGGGGATGGTGACATTCAGCCCCTGGATTGTGCCCTCCCGGATACTGTTCAGCAGACCTGCCAGTTGATTTGCACCTTCTGGCAGTGGGGGTACAGCATACAGCCTGTACTCTGCATCCATGTTACAGGCTTGAATGGCTGCATTGTGGATCATCGGGGACAGGCTGTGGCTGAGCGGGTAGCCGATCAGCCCGAAGGAGAATTTCCGCCGATCAATCCCGGAGTGGCTCGATCGGTGTGGGTTCACTGCAGGCTCTCCAGCACACGGAAATAATCCGGGAAGGTCTTTCCAACGCAGTCGGGATTTTCGATGCTGATCCCCGGCACCTTTAATCCGATCAGTGAAAAAGCCATGGCAATGCGGTGGTCATCGTAGGTGCGGATGCTGCTTGGGTGGATGGCTTGACAGGGATGGATCGTCATTCCATCCTGGTGTTCTTCAACATTTACACCCAACCGCCGGAGTTCTGTAACCGTCGCTGATACCCGGTCCGATTCTTTGACCCGTGAGGATTCAATTCCCCGGATCGTGGTTGGTGAATCGGCGAAGGGAGCAATTGCTGCCAGTGTCATCGCCGTATCCGAAATGTCGCTCATGTCGACATCCACCCCGCGTAATTGCTCCGGACCGGTGACCTGGATGCTGTTCCCAGTTTCCACGACCGTGCAACCCATCTGGCTGAGCACATCCAAGAAGGCGATATCCCCCTGGAGCGAATTCCGGAAAATATTTCGGACTTCTACTGATCCGCCACAGATCGCAGGGGCGGCGAAGAAATACGAGGCAGCCGAGGCGTCGCTTTCGATGGCGTAGGTACCGGGAGAAATGTATTTGTCTGGGGTAATTGTGAAGCGCTCATACCTCTTCCCGAGATACCTGCACACCAAAATCGGACATCACGGTCAGAGTCAGGTCAATATACGGTTTGGAATATACATCTCCATCGACAGATATGGTCACTGGTTGCTGCGCCAGAGGCGCGACCATCAGCAAGCCGCTCAGGAACTGGCTGCTGAGATCCCCGCGGATCGAGGTGCGCCCCCCGGGCAGACCATTGGCATGGATCACGAGAGGGGGACAAAGCATGCGCGGATCAGCAGGGGCGGAGCCTATTCCGGTGACCCGGGCACCCAAATTGTTGAGAGAAGTGACCAGATCACCAATGGGACGCTCGCGCATCCGTTTGCTGCCGTCCAGGCTGTATCTGCCCCTGCCGGCTGTCAGCATGGCTGTCAGGAAGCGTGCTGCCGTCCCGGCATTGCCGACGAATAAGTTGGCTTTTTGAGCTGGAATCGTCCCGTTGAACCCGATGACAGAGATCGTTTTTACCTCCGGGTCAAGCGAAATTGGAAACCCCAGCAGATCCAAGGCTTGAGCAAGGTAATGTGAGTCGTCTGAGAATAATGTATTTGTCAGGGTAGTTTGTCCATCAGCCAGCGCCGCGAGGATCAGTGCGCGGTTGGTGTGGCTCTTCGAACCGGGAACGACAACCGTTGAGGACAGGGGCTGGGCGACAGGTGTGATCAACATCACCGTTGTAGTCCTGCCGACAGTTCCAGCAATCTTCGCCGCTTTTCACGGATGGTCTGAAGGAGTGGTCCCAGTTCGCCTGGTGAAGATCGCAGTGAATTTTCGATCTGGTTGAGAGCCCGGCGGTAGTCAGCCAGTGAATCCAGCACCTGCTCCCGGTTTGTGGTCAGTATATCCAGCATCATGGTGACGCTGCTGCCAGCCAACCGGGAAGTGCTTTTGAATCCACTGCTGATAAATGGCGCGGCATCTTCGGGTGCGGCGGATACCAGGGCTGATGAAATCAGGTAGGGAAGATGGCTGGATACTGCCGTGCCGCGATCATGGATCTCCGCATCCACCCACTGCGGTCTCGAGCTAATTGTGATGGCTATCTCTTCGGCGATAGCTCGAAGTTTGGGCGTAGTTTTATTGGTTTCGGAGAGGAAGAAATAGGCATCCCTGAATAAATCCGGGTCGGCATGAACCAGCCCGGAGGTCTCCTTTCCACACATAGGATGACCGCCGACAACAAAAAAACGCTCCGGTAGGGCGTTCATAGCATGAATGATCTGCTGCTTTGTGGAACTCAAGTCCATGATCATCAATGAACCGGGGTGCAGTTTCGGCATGCTTTGTAAGATTTCCAGGTTTGCCTTCACCGGCGCCGCCAGGATCAGCAGGTCGGTATGCGGNNCAATTTCATCCGTATCGACTCCATGGATTTCCCGGCAGGAATCCCCCAAAGCCAGCGCCAAGGAGCCGCCCATCAAACCCAAACCTAAGATTGTGATCCTGAGTTCCTTCAATAAGCTGCGATCGTCCATCAGCATACTCCTTTTTAGTCTTGCACCGGCAGGTTTATCTCCTTTGATACCAGCCTGCGACCGATCGCCTCGGTGATCGCTTTTACCTGAGCCACCAGTTCTGCGAACCGCTCGGGTTTCAGGGATTGAGCACCGTCGGACAGTGCTTCCGCCGGGTCTATGTGGACCTCAACCATCAGTCCATCGGCACCGGCGGCGATCGCCGCCCGGGCGATAGCGGTGACATACTGCCAATGCCCGGTGCTGTGGCTTGGATCCAGGATGACCGGCAGGTGTGTCAATTCTTTGAGGACTGGAATAGCATTGATATCCGTGGTATTGCGGGTGGCGGTCTCAAACGTGCGGATGCCGCGTTCACACAGCACGACCTTCTCATTGCCGTGGGAGAGGATATACTCCCCGGCCATCAGCAGTTCGTTGATCGATGCGCTCAATCCGCGCTTCAACAGGACTGGCTTCTGGGATTCGCCTACCGCATGCAACAGGTTGTAATTCTGCATGCTGCGAGCACCAACCTGTAGCATGTCAGCATAGCGGGCGACCAGATCGACCTGCTCAGGAGCCATCACCTCAGTCACGACCGCCAGGCCGGTGATCTCCCGGGCTTCTGCCAAAATCTCCAGACCTTCCTCACCCAGACCCTGGAAAGAATACGGTGAGGTGCGCGGTTTGAATGCTCCTCCGCGTAAGATGTGGGCACCGGCTTCTTTGACTGCCAGGGCAGTTTCGATCAGCTGAGTGCGGTTCTCCACCGAGCAGGGACCAGCGATAATGACTACTTCCGGTCCACCAAACTGGATGCCGTCCAACGGCACAACCGAGTCCTCAGGGTGGATCTCTCGTGAGGCGATCTTGAAAGGACGGGAGATGGGTACGATCCGGTCGACAGTGGGCAGCTGAAGGAATTCATGCTGCGGGAAGGTGCGCACATCTCCAAGCAAGCCGATGATCGTTCGCTCTTCACCTTGCGAGATATGCACCTGGACATTGTGTTTTACCGCCCGATGGACGACTTCTTCGACTTCAGATTGAGTGGCATTAGCCTTCATTACAATCATCATAATAAACCTCCTCAGGGTTTAATCCTTCTTCGATGGGGCAGCGAATTCTGGTCTTAATTGGGCGGTGGCTTTCAGGTAGACGTGCCGGATTCCAGCTTGCGGCAGATCGGTGTTCCAATGCACCATCACCCGGATGCACATCTCCACATCGCCTGGCACGGGAATTTCCCTGGCACACATCAGGGGTGTTTCCACCCATCCAAGCTGGCGGGCAGCCCTGGCAGGGTGGACTGCATCCAGGTCATCCGTCACCGTGAAGAGGATGCTGGCGATGTCTTCAGGGCGCAGGGTCGGGTTGGCCGCTTGAATGGCGACCAGGAGCTCTCGGGTCGCTTCGAGGATCGACTCAGGCTGGTTATCCTCTGCGACCGTGGCGCCGCGCACTCCTCTTATCAACATACTCACCTCCGGAATGAAAAGCGCCTGTCCGTAAGGACAGGCGCTTGGTTAAACTGATGGAAAAATTTTTACCTTAAGCACCGCCAACGGCGATCGGGTTCCGAATGCCGTAAAAATAATAATAGGTGTAAAAGCGGGCTGTGTGCATATTGGATGAGATTGTATCATCGGTTCGATATGTGTCAAGGGAAAGCTTAAGGATATCCTTATAATATTTACCAGAATTGTAAGGAAATTAATCAGTGGACATATGATTCAAACATGGATTTATCATAATGTAATTGAATCGTTATTATGTAGTATGCTATACTGAAATCACTCCTTTTATTTAAGTTGAATAGCTTATCGGTATTGTGAATCATACTGCACCTAGTTGGGCATATCTCACTCTCCCGCTTCGTCACTCACCTGAGAGATTGTTGTCGATTTAATTCCGTCATCCAATTCGGGTGCATTAGCAATTGGGTCAGGGATTGTTGGATGCTTTTTCAAAAGTACCATATTGATACACAGATTGAGGTCATCTGACAAAAAAACCAATAGATTCTTTCTATCAAAGTCTGTTGATTACCGATTATTTGAAGGTGAAGGAGGAACCGAGATGAAAAAGAAAATGTGGACTGCTTTTGGGTTTTGCGCAGTTATAACTGTTATGATCGTATACCCCCGTGTCGCACAATCTTTTCCAACAACTTATCAAATAGATAACTTCACGTCGGAATCAATATCTGGATTGTCACCCTGGATATTCGATACTATTGATGCAGCTGATGGGGTTGGGGAGTATGTTTCGATAGCGTTCGATTTAGAGAACCATCCATACATCAGCTATTATGATTCCATTTATGGCGATTTGAAAATGGCAAAATATGTTGTAGTTGGGGGAAATTGTGGAACAAGAAACGATTGGGAATGTGAGACCGTCGATTCTATCGGGAATGTTGGGATGTATTCCTCGATTATTATTGATCCACTCGACAATCTACCAATCATCTCCTATTATGATGCCACAAACAGAGCTTTAAAACTGGCTATCGATACAGCAGTAGGATGGGCGATTAAGACTATAGATGCTCCCCTTCTCAATAGTACTGGTTTGTATTCATCCCTGGCGATGGATTCAAATAGAGGATTGCATATTGCATATTATTATTCAAATTTTTCAGGAGTGGACAGTTTAAGGTATGCAAAACATGTAGGTTCTTTATCGGGAAACTGTACAAATTTGGATTATCAATGTGAAATTATCGATAGCGGGGACCGTGTTGGAAAATATGCGTCCATTGCAACTGGGAGTAATGACCAGCCACGAATTGCATATTATGATGAAGGAAATGACGCCCTCATGTATGCATTTTCAACAAATGATAGTTGGACAATTCGTGAAATTTTGCCAAATCAATCAGGTCAATATGCTTCACTGGTTGTGGATACAAATAATGGTGATGTTCCTCAAATCGCGTCTTTCGATAGCACGAATAATACTTTGGAATACGCAAAATATGTCGATTCCGGAGGAAATTGCGGATTTAATTCAAGTGCAACACAATTTGAATGGCAATGCGATGTGATAGAGTCTTTAGGGACAGCTGAAGCTCCCAGGGGAATTTCTTTAGAATTGGATAGTGATCATTTCCCAATGATTACTTATCAATCGGGGGAGAATATAATCAAGGTAGCCAGACCGGTAAACGCGATCGGTCAATTAATAGGAAATTGCGGACCAGAAGAATCATTATTTTATTCCTGGCAGTGTGATATTATCAGTGCTGGAATAGGTTACGAGCAAGGAGATTACATATCCCATTCTGTCAGCTCATCTGGATTGACTACGATAGCCTATTATGGAAATATTCCATCTTTGCCAGGCAATCTGCGAATTGCATACCAACGATTTCAGGTTTATTTACCACTTTGTCAAACTGATTGATTGCTGTCGATCATTTTCGTTGATAGACTCTATCTGAGGGGTAAATTAAATTTATCAGGAATCACTATATCCTGATGAATTTGGGATATTTCGACAATATTAAATTTAATCTATTCCTTCAAATACCTTTTTCGTGCACTCATTCCAATCCCCTTCGCCCAGCGGTGCGAATTCGTGGTCGATGACGGTGTCGTTGTCCTCACCGTAGATGATGCGTGCCTGGAATTTCTCCCCAGCCAGCATCGGCGGCATCCAGTAGCGGCAGTCATCCCACATCTGGTCGTATGGTATTGCATCAGAGGAAAACCATGCCGGGCGGATTTCAGGGGACTCCTGTGCTTCTCCTGACCATCGATCCGCTGTGAATACGTACACCGTGAAATCCCAAGTGGGGTGGTATGGGAAGCAGAATAACAGCTTGGCGGCGTATTCCAGGTCCTGGTCCTGGATGACCACACCGGTCTCCTCCTCGACCTCCCGCACGGCGGTGACCCGGTAATGCTCTCCTGGATCAACCTTACCGCCGGTGCCGGTCCATTTATCCTTGCCGAAGCCGCGTTTTTTGTATCCCATCATCAGCTCGCGGATGGGATTGCCTTTTGTCAGGAAGCAGATGGTTGCGTGGATCATTCAATTGTCAGATCGTAAATTTGCCGTCGCTGTAGATCACCTCGCCATCTACCAGGATCTGCGAGTCTTCCCGCAGATCGCAGATCATGTCCCAGTGAATCATGCTCTTGTTCTTGCTGCCGGTCTCCGGGTAGCCCGCACCCAGAGCCATGTGGAAGGTGCCGCCGATCTTCTCATCGAAGAGGATGTTGCCGGTGAACTGCTGGATGTTGTAATTGGTGCCGATGGCGAACTCACCAACGTAATGGGCGCCTTCGTCGGAATCGATCATCTTGCGCAGGAAGTCCTGGTTGGTTTTCGAAGTCGCTTCGACCACCCGACCGTTTTCAAAATGCAGCTCGACACCTTCGACCACACGCCCCTGAGTGATCGCCGGGTAAGTGTAGCGCACCCAGCCGTTGAGCGAGTCCTCGACCGGACCGGTGTAGATTTCTCCATCCGGCATATTGTGCTTGCCGTGCGAGTTGTTGAACGTACGACCCTTGACGGATAGCGACAGGTCCACGTTTGGTCCGCGCAGTTCGACCTGGTCAAATCCCTGGATATGATCGATGAACTTCTGCTGATTGAGTTTAATCTGATTCCAGGCTGCGATCGGCTCTTCAATCGAACCGTCCGCCAGGCAGGCTTTGTAGACGAAATCCTCGAACTCCGTCAGGCTCATACTGGCTTCCATGGCGTAAGCATTTGTGGGGAATAAGGTCGTCAGCCACTTGAATTCTTTAGCAGCACCCCGGCGCATCTGTGTTGCCAGGATCGATGATCCGGATTTTTGACGTTCAGCCTGCTTCTCGCTCTCCACATTCGTCATGGCGCGGGTATTGACCATCGAGTGGATGCGCATCCGGGATTCGAAATTTTCATAAGCCAGCTGGCGGTACGGATTGACAAAAGCGAGCTGCTTGGCATTTCCGTACTCGAAAATTAATTCTTCCTCATTGTCGAGAGACAACAATGGCAATGGGTGCCCTCCCGCCTGCAGGATTTCACCATACAGCGCTTCGATCAGCGGGATCGCGGCTGTCGTTGATTCAAGTGCAACCCGATCGCCCGGCTGGATGCTGGTTGAATGGTGCACAAGGATTTTTGCCAGGTTGGTAATTCGTGGGTCGGTCACAGATTCTCCTTGAATTAAATTGGGATATTTGATTCGGAATTTTATCACGAACCGGTTTGTATCCCAAATAAATGACGGTCTCATTAGAGCAAATGCGGTATACTCGTGGAGGAATAATCGATCAGAAATAAGGTGTCCGGATAAGCTATGAAACAGTTATTACAATATATGCGATCTGGGGAAACTACTGTTGAGGAAGTTCCCGTACCCACACCAAAGCCAGGGACTGCACTGATCCGAACCGGGGCATCGCTGGTTTCCGCGGGTACGGAGCGGATGCTGGTGGAATTCGCTGAAAAATCATTGATGGGCAAAGCTGCATCCAGGCCGGACCTGGTGCAGCAAATTGTGGATAAAGCCCGCCGCGAGGGTCTGCTGACCACCATGGAGGCTGCTTTCAACCGCCTGGATGAACCCATGCCGCTGGGATACTCTTCCTCAGGAACGATCGTTGCTATTGGGGAAGGTCTGGAAGATTTCCGTGTAGGTCAACGCGTTGCCTGCGGTGGTGGTGGATACGCAGTTCACGCAGAGTACGCACTGGTCCCTCATAATCTGCTCGCTGCATTACCGGACAATGTCGATTTCGAAGCTGGGGCTTTCGCCACGCTGGGCGCCATCGCACTGCACGGCTACCGTTTATCTGAACCGCAGTTGGGAGAAAGGGTCGCCGTTATCGGTCTTGGATTGCTCGGTCTGCTGACCACGGGGATCGCCATCGCTGCCGGTGCGCATGTTCTCGGTATCGACCTTGACCCGGATCGTGTTAAGCTGGCTGAAAGCCTGGGAGCCTTTGCAGTTCCGCGTGAACAGGCAGAGGCCGCAGCACAGAACTTCTCACGCGGCCGTGGTGTGGATGCTGTCTTGATCTGTGCAGATACCCCGTCGGATGACCCGGTCCAGCTGGCTGGCGAGATCGCCAGGGACAAAGCCCACGTGGTGGCAATCGGTGCTGTCGGGTTGAACATCCCCCGTAAGATCTATTACGAAAAAGAACTGTCCTTCATCAATTCACGTTCTTATGGTCCCGGTCGCTATGATACCAAGTACGAAGAAAAAGGTTGCGATTATCCAATTGGCTACGTTCGCTGGACCGAGGGCCGGAATCTGGAAGCATTCATTGATCTGCTGGGT
>JABAOG010011950.1_pt1 | contig 11810 bp, 8 predicted proteins | sample 7062131 | NCBI WGS metagenome assembly JABAOG01 (sample SAMN14538629, study PRJNA623070) | marine sediment metagenome | biome: marine biome [ENVO:00000428]; feature: marine pelagic biome [ENVO:01000023]; material: deep marine sediment [ENVO:00002113] | place: India: Arabian Sea | collected... | reverse complement strand
GGCGAAAAGCGCACTCGTACGTGCCGATCTCGGACACTCGGCGGGATGGGCGTTATGGCACCCGATTTGGTGATCGGCGCGGTTGACCGTGGCGAGGGCGGGCATCTGCCTGCGAGGGATCAACACAGGAACGCGGGAACTGACCCACTCATGGGCGGGACACCATTTGCACCAACCATCGGACCGCCGGTTGCCGGTCGTTGCTCAGCAGTCGCAATCCATGCCCTCGCAGGGCGCCTGGGGGAATTGACGCCAGTCGAGCAGCCACGTGCCGTCGGTGCCGATCTCACGGCGGTAGCCGTGTTCGTCCTCCCAGACATAGCGGTCATCGTCCTCGGTGAACGGCCGGTTGAGCGTGTCGAGCATCACGCGCAGTTCCTCGTTGTCGACGTCTCCGCGGTACCAGATGCCGAACGGATCACCTTCATTGACGGACATGGGCCATGGTTCGTCACAGGTCACGTTGCCGTCGGCCATCGCGAAGCCGGCCGAGTCGATCGCCACGTCGGCCAGCGCCTCGAGGTCGCAGCTTCCGATGGCGTTGGCGATGGCCGTCCGGGTCGCGGTGGCGGCTTCGCTGAGCCCGGGCTGCTCCGCCAGTGGCGCGACGCCGGCGCTCGAGCAGTCGGTCCACGGTTCAGCAGGTGCGAGAGTGGCGTCCTTGGCGATCGTCAAGGGGCCGGCGATGAGACCCACGCCGAACGTCTCAAGATCGGGCCGTTCCGTGATCTCGAACCCGGTGTCGGTGATCCGGACGAGCGCCACCTCGGGCTGGTCGGTCCCGTTGACTTGTCGGTCGGCAGCGATTCCTCGGTCACCGTCGTGCAGGAAGTGCATGACGCCGGGCAACCGGTCGATCTCCTCGCCGCTCGTCAGATCCCACAGCACCAGGTCGGGGCCTCCCAAGGTGGACTCGACCGACGGGAACACCGTGGCGACCAAGAATCGGCCGTCGGTGGTCAAAGCGATGTCGAGGAGCCTGCCGTACGTGTCGTAGCATCGTTCGTCGGGCCACGGGTTGACGACCGGAGCCGGTGCGGCGGTGAGGCCGGCTCGCAGTTCGAGCCGGGGGCACTGACCCAGCCGGGTCCATACGATGCCGAGGATGCCGCCGCCGTAGGCGACCTGGCTGAGCCACTCGCCTTCTTGCTCGCCGTTGCCCGTCTGGTAGTCGATGCGAGAAGACACGTGAGTCTGGAGGACTGCGATGGCGTCCTTACCCATGGGCTGCGCTAACAAGGTGATGTCCGTGTCGGTGACGATCTCGAGGTCCTCCCAGGCGCTGGTGCCTTCGACCAGCGTTGATAGGGCGGTGGCGGTGCCGTCGATCGTGGCGACGGCTCGGAGCCAGGCGTCCCCCTCACCGAAGGCGACTGAATGGAGCTCGCCCGCTGCCAGGTGTCCGGGGGGTTCACTGATGAGCAGACCGCCTCGACCGTCACTGAAGACGGCTTCCGGGTATGGCTGCCGACGGTCCGTGGGGAGGATGATGCGCGCGCCGCTGGTGACCTCGACAAACTCGAGGGCATAGCCGGGGAAGTGACGTCGGTAAACGACGAACCAGGTCTCGGGCCATCCTGCCATCCGGATCGCAGTGGTGGTTGTCGAGGTCAAGGACGTCGGCGGCGCGACCGTCAACGACGAGGCGGTCGTCGTCGACGTGCTCGTAGTAGCCGGCGTCAACGGCGCCACTGTTGTGACCGCCGTGGTCGAACCGGTTGATGATCCTCCCGTTTCACCGCCGCCGCAGGCTGCTGCAACAACGGCGACAGCGATCACTGGTACAAGTCGACGCTTCACGGTCGCTCCTTCAGGCGCGGACCGTCGGTCCCGCCGGAAACGCCTCGCGCCAAGCCGGGCGGTCGGCAGGGCCGATGTCGAGCTTGGCTCGCCACTACTCGCCAGTCTCCGGTTGTACTTGAACTCATGAACACGTTGCCTCCTCAGCGCGCCGGTTTCAGCAGTCGCCCGTGGCATGGAGCCCCGCTTCGAGCCGGAAGACGCGCGCGGCGGGCTGCGCCGGGTCGGTATCAAACCACCCCCGCAGCCGGTGCCATTGAGGTCCGAGATCGGGCCACGCGCTCGGTATCTGCGTCCACACAACAAACTGCCACGCACCGAGGCATTCATCAGGGGGCCCGGATTCCCACGTGAAGCTTTCTCCGTAGGCGTCGCTGAGCGCGGACACAGTCGATTCGACACCGACGCCCTCGCTGGTCGTGAGCCGGCCTCCGGTGCGACTCGGGTCCTCCACTCGCCATCCGTTGAACTCGGGCGGTACTCGTAGCTCTCGTTGAGGGCCCTGATCGCTGAAGAACACCGTCAGTCCGTCTTCGTCCCACCTGAGCGTCCGGTAGTAGTCCAGAGCATGGACAGCGACGTGGCAGCCGGGGACATCGCACGTCAGCTCGGTGTCAAAGGTCGGTTCTCCGAGGAGCTCAATGAGCAAGCTCAGTGCGACGTTCATCGGTGTCCTGAAGTCGATCGGCCCGATTCCGTCGGCGCGGAGAATCGAGGTGGACGTGGTGGGCGCGATGTCCATCGTGTCGCATTGCTGGGTCGCCTTCGAGAGTCCGGCGCTGGTCACGATCCAGGCGGTCCCCTGTGCGTCGAACTCGATCGCGAGTACCTGGTTCGAGGTGAGTCCGTCGGCGGCCGTTAGATGCGTCCACGATCTGTCGTCGTAGATGAAGATGCCATTCCGTGTCCCGACCCAGATGCTCGTGTCGGGAGAGACTGCCAGCTCGATGATCCCGTCGTTTCCGAAGCCGGGGTCCTGCACGACTTTCCAGGCGCCGTCGGTGAACTGGGTGAGTCCTTTCCCTCCGGCAAATACCGTCCCGTCGGGTGACACAGCTACCACGTTCACGTAGCCGGGTCCGTCGGCTGCTGAGAATTGGCGCCATTCACCGGCCTCGTACAGGCCTGGTCCGTCGGGGCCCGAGACCCATACTTGTCCGTCGAAGCTGGCGTCGACAGATTCGACATACGAGGTGTTCCCCTGGATACCCGTATCCAGCTGCGCCGTCCACTCACTACCCGTCACTTGGTACAGGACCTGACCGGCGGCGATCCAAGCGTCGCCGCTGGGCGCGATGGAGATGTCTTTGACGTCGGAATCACCAATCTGGTCGTGAGTCGTCCACCTATACCCGTCGAACGCCGAGACCCCGTAGAGACCGGCGGTACCCACCCACACTGCGTCGTCTGTGGCGGCCACCGCCCACAGTCGGTCGTCGGCTAGACCGTCGGCTCGGGTGAACTGGGTCGAGCCCTGCGCGTCGATGCGGACAACACCGCCGGGATCGGTCGACACCCAGATGACGCCCGATTCTGTCACAGCGACGTCGGTGGGGTGAGCCGGCAGGTCGCTGGGGAGACTCCACTCGCCGGTACCCGCCGGCGTGTGCCTGAAGATCCGACCGTCGGCAGCGGCGACCCAGACGTCCTCGTCGTCCCAGTCCATCGCTACCGGATCCAGTCGGGCAATCGGGCCCAGTTCGGATGCGATCTCCCAGCCATCATGGGTGCGCCGAGCCATCCCGGACCGAGTGCCCACCCAAAGGGAACCCCCGTCGTCAACAGCGACGGCGCTCACCGGTGAGTCCGGGAGACCGTCGTCCGCAGTGAACCGATGGATCTGTGGACCCTCCACCGTTTCGATCTGTGATGAGCTTGCGTAGGGATCGGCGAACCAGACGCTTCCAGCGCCGTCGACCGCGCTGAGGTGTCCGGTGAAAGGTTCTATCTCTGTGACAACCTGCCAGGTGCCGCCGCTCCGTACCGCGATATACCCGGGGCGGTAGTGTTCGCCCTCGCCGCCACCTTCGAAGAGCCAGACTCGACCGTCGGAGCCAACAGCCATTGATATGACGTACCCGAGCGGCCTCCCATTGACCTCCGTCAGCTGTGTCCAGACTCCATCGTCGAGGTGGCCGAGGCCGGCCGGCGTGGCCACCCATACTTCGTCCTCGTGGATGGCCAGAGATGTGACCTCCCGGTGGGGCAGATCGGGGACGGTGAACGTGTTCCATTCGCCGTTTGCCCAGCGGGATATGCCGGCGTCGTAGGTGCCGAACCAGACCGAGCCGTCGTCGGCGACCTCGACTGCAGTGAGACCGTCGGACGCCAGACCGTCCTCGGAGTGGTAGCGCGTGAACTGCCCATTCGATGAGTCGAGATGAATGGCTCCACCCCCTGTGGCGATCCACAGGCCGCCGGAGCCGTCGTGGGCAACGTCCACGATCTGGTGGGTGTGCGTGAGTGACTCGAACGCCCACGAGGTCGGTCCCATACAGGCAGTTGGGCTCGAGGTGGAGGTGGTGGGAATGGCCGTGGTCGTTGTCGGCGCTGTCGTTGTGGTAGTCAGGAGGGGTGTTGTCGATGAACCCGGGTCGGTGGCATTGCACGCCGCCGCCAACAGCCCAAGTGTCAACGCGACGATGAGCTGCCTCTTCATCGGCGAGCTCTGTCGAGTCACGTTCGGTGCGCACATCATTGTCAGCATCCCGGTCCGGCTCCGGCGCTCAGTGCCAGCAGTGGTGCATCGGTGAGGTCCTCGCCGGAGTAGTCGAAGTAGAGAATCAGCCGATTCGATACTCCGGCTCCGATGGGCTCCAGCCACGCAGCGCGTCCGCACTCCCCGTCTTCAAGCACGAGGCGGTCCCCATACAGGTTGGAGACATCCGACATGGTTGCTCCGATACCGAGTCCTTCGGCGGTGGTCAGACCCGGCGTCGCTTGCGGATCGATCACCACCCAACCGGAGAAGTGGAGCGCACCGTCGTTCCGGAAGAAAGGATACGTGGAGAAGGCCACCGTGAGCCCAAAGGGGCGCCAGACATATGCGATCTCGGTGGCATCAGGGCCTCCGGAGAACCACGAAGCGGCCGTTCCCGAGGCCAGTTCCTCAGGCGTTTCGAGGATCGCGGTGGCCGGGCCGAGGTGTTCCTCGAGGGCGACAACCGCGGTCTCGAATCCGTCTCCGAAGGAGGCGACGCCGAGGCCGTCGCCGCGAAGTGACACTTCTGTCGGTGCGGGTATGCGCACGAGATGAACGACGGCATCGTCGAGGTCGTCATCGCCGTTCAGATCCCGGGCCCCGTGTTCACCCTCGTTTACCAGGACCACGATCCGACCGGTTCCCGGTAGCTCCACCGGCGGAACAGGTCGCATCCCCTCCATCTCGCTCTCAATCCGAGCAACGGTGAGACCGAGGTTGACCACGCCGGAGTCGGGATGCCACGTGTGGGCGACCGAGGCACGTTCGGTGATCTCGCCGTCCCCGTTGAGGTCGAGGCCGGACATGCCCTCGTCGGCGAGGAGGACGGCGCCCTCCGAAAGCGCAGACGCTGCATACCCGCTCAACCCGAGGTCGGTTGCAGTTCCATCTATACCGACGAAGGTGAAGGTGTGGTCGGGGCCGGCCGAGAGGACCACTCCGTCGTCGAGGATCGCCCACGTGGACGTCATCGTCGTGGGAATCACATCGAGTGCGGTGACGTCCCCGTCGTCGACGATGTGCAGCACCGAGTGCTCCTTGTCGCCGTTGGCCTCCTCGCCCGACGCGGGAAGCGGAGGCGTATACGCGAAGGCGGTCGTCCCGACGACTACGTATCCCCAGTCGCACTCCGGGCACCACCAGTCGGCAAGCCCGAGGTTGACCAAGCCTTCTTCCGGTGTCCACAGGTGGAGGACGAAGTCGTCGCAGTCGCCGTCCCCGCTCAGGTCCTGCCCGGTCCCACAGGCCGTCTGGTAGTTCCAGTAGTCGGGGCTTTCCGCCACCCGGAAATATGCCCCGCCACCGGGAATGGAGCGGTGATTCACCGTCGGGATGTCGAGCACAACGGCTTCTCGGTCCGGGTGCCAGATGGTGAGTCCCCATTCCCGATTGAGTCCCCCCGCCGATGTGTCCTCGAAGGAGATGAGAGCCCCGCCGTCGTCGAGTCCGTGGACGTTGTATGCCGGGCCGATCACGCGATGCTCCTCGGGTCCCAGCCAAACGGCGAAGTGGCCGTCGGTCGCGCCGTCACCGTTGAAGTCGCTGCCACCTTGCTCTTCCTCGAAGACGCCCAGGATCACCGTTCCATCCGTTAGCGGTGTTACCGAACCGGCTGCCCAGCCGGTGTTGTGCCATCCCTGCTCCGGATCCCACGAGTGGACCACGTGCTCGTATCCGATGTCGCCGTCGTTGTTGAGGTCGCGTCCCTCCCCTGCCTCGTAGACCTCGACCCACAGCAGGTTGGTGGGGCCGGGAACGGCGAAGCCGGAGGCCTCCAGATTCCGGACTCCTTCAGCGATCGTCCAGATGTGCGGCACCTGGTCCTCGAGGTCGCCGTCGCCGGTGAGGTCCACCCCGGTGTCGCGCTCGTCGATCTCGACGACGAACCCACCTGACGCAAGCGGCTTGACTCCCCACGGGGCGTGGAGCCCGGTGTTGACCACGTCATCGCCGGTGACGGCGTGGACAATCACATCACTCTGATCGCCATCTGCGGAGAGATCGGTTCCCTGATCGGACTCCACCACGCCGACCGCGACACCGTCAGACAGAGCCACCACCCAACGGGCTGCAAGCCCAAGGTTCTGGATGTCCACCGAGGGCTCTACCTGCGGAGGAGGGACAATCGTCGACGGCGGCGGCAGCGATGATTGGGGAACGGTCGAGACCGTTGTCGTCGACGGGGTGGGCGACGGCGTGGTGGTACTGGCTGCGGGCTCAGCGGCCGTGCACGCGCCGATGACCAGCACTATGGCTCCGAGGAGGGTGGTGGTGCTCGATCGCATGGTGATTCCCTCACATGGTCATCCGGCGATCTGGCCGGCCCAGAGGTAGAGGACGGGCGCGCCGTCGAGGATCTCCAGGGCGGCCCACCAGCCGTACATCCAGGTGGGTTCGTCCCACTCGAAGACCGTGTACAGGCCATCGGTTAGGTACGCGTTCTCGGGGCCGCGGTAGCCGGTGACCCATCCGATGTCCTCGCACGGCACGCGACCGTACGGAAACGTTGGGTCACCAGCGCCGGCGGTCTCGAGGTCCATCGTGCCGTAGTCGGGGGCGATCATCGCCGCGGCGGCGTCGACGCGACGCAGCAGTGAGGCGAGCACCGCTCCATCACCCTCGATGGGCATCTCTGTCCAGGATCCGTCTGCGGCACACGCGATCGGACGGATGACGACCAACAGTGCGTCGTCGAGATCCACGGTCCTGATGACTGCGTTGTCGGGATCGGCGTAGACGTCGCCGGGGAACACGTCGGGTCCGCATTGGTCGGGTCGTTCGGAGCACGGGAGCCACCGTCGGATCTCCAGCCTGAGGCTGTCGGTGGTGCCTTCCTCCCGCGAGACCCATACCGAGAACGCTCCGTCATCTGGGAAGGGACCTGCTTCTGGGGGTAGCCGCGGCGAGGCCGGTCCGTTGTGATTCATTGAGCAGCACGCGGCAGTAACGGGCGCCTCTCGAGTGGACGGGAGCCATCCGCTACCGGTGCCAGGCGCGAGTCCGGTTGGGAGCGGGTCACCCCAATACGAAGTCACCTCGCTGGTGGGATACACCGTCTCGCAGGGGATGCCGTTCTCGTCGACGTCCATGCGGGCCGGGCGTCCCTCGACCTCCCAGTAGGCCACCGCGCCGGAGTAGTCCCATCCAGCTTCGACAAGGTCGCGGCAGAGCAATCCCCACGCCAGCGCATCGACCTCGCGGTCATCGGGCGGTCGCGTTATTGTCGTCGTTGTGGGTGGTGGTTCCGTTGTCGTCGTTGGTGTCGGGGATGTGGTGGTCACGGCCGGCGTGGTTGTGACCTTGGTGTCGCCCGCCTCGCCGTCACCACACCCGCCTGCCAGCAACGCTGTTGCCAGCGCCAGTATCAGGATGCGACGCATCAGGTGCCTCCGGCTTGATTCGCGCCGGGCTCGTACCGATGTACGCGTCGTTGATGGGTCATCCGGCGAGTCTCCCGGCGTCGATGTAGAGGATTGGTTTGCCGTTGCGGATCTCGAGGCTGGTCCACCACCCGTAGAGGCGGGCGGGCCAGTCGTCGTCCGTGTCGAGGAGTGTGAAGTCAACGATGAGGTGTGTGCCCTGTGGGCCGCGGTACGCGGTGATGCAGCGGCGATCGACACCGCATGACCACTCCGTGGCGTGGTCGTCGAACTGGGTAAACGGGAAGCTCGGCGCGGTGTCGGCGGATTCCATGTTGGCGATGATCTGATCGATCGAATCGCCGGCTTGATGGGGCGACCAGACCCAGTCCAGGAAGGCGTGATCGATGCCGCAATTCTCGGGGTTGCGTTCCGGGAGGTAGCCGCTGCACCAGCCCGAGAGGAGCTCGTAGAACGCGGTCCCGGACCCGGTGATCACCTGAGGCGGGTCGGGGAAGCGACCGTCGTGCCAGCGCTGCAGCGGTTGGATGACTACGGTCAGCCCGTCGGCAAGTACGAGATGGGTATCCACTTCAGTCGACGGGTCGGCAAAGATCCCGTCCTCGGAGAAGCCAGCCGGGCATTGGTCCGGTTGCTCGGTGCACGACACCCAGCGGCGGAGCGACATCGCAACAACGCCGGGGGGATCCCACACGCGAGTGACAGTCACGTCATAGAAGCCATCCGTGAGGCCGGAGAAGTCAGTGTCGGGCCAGGGGCCAACCTCGGGTATCAGGCCCGGCGGAGACACCGGCCCAAGTGCAGGTGTGTCGCAGCACGAGGGCTGGACCGGCCAAGCGAGGCTGGTGACCGGCCAGGCGCCGTCGATGGGGAGGCTGTGGGCCGGACCCGCTGAGGGTATTGAGCCGCCCGGGTCAGAACCGGACCAAAGCGCCACCCGACCTGTCACGGGTAGCTCGATAGCTGCGCCGGCCAGATCAAGGAGCAAGGGCTCAATGTCGCCCCCGCCGGGGAGGCGGATGTCGACCCGCCCCAGCACAACGAAGCGGCCGTCGAAGTCGAGCCACGTTGGCTGCACACCCGGATCGCCAACCTCGACACGCAGCATCTCGGAATCGGTGGCGGGGTCGATGATCACGACGGTGGGGGCCAGGTGTTCTCCGGTTCCGGGGCGCCACTCGGAGAAGGCGTAGGCGATCAGTGTCCCATCTGGGGACACGGCGGCACGAGCGACTCCATCGCATCGCTCGCCCGGCGGGCACCACGGCGTCGGCCCGACACTACATGCCTGGTCGAGCTCGGAGCCCTCGCCTATCCAGCCGTCGCGCGATGCCTCGACGAGTGCCGCCATCGGCAGCCAGCCGCTGCAAGCACCTTCGTCGTAGCGATTGATCACAAACGCGACTCGGTCGCCGGCGAGGCTGAAGCCCAGCACGTCGGACTCGAAGCTCCCGATACCTCCCAGGTTGCGTTCGTCGCCGCCGAGCAGGCCCCGGGTCATCAGGTACTCCTCGTGGAAGTCCCACCGGCATTCGAGGTCCTCGGCAGAGCAGTCGTTGGGCAACTCGACCCACTTGCGATAGACCACCATCGGGACCGAGTCGATCTCGACGACCTGGACGAGGGTCAGCCCGAAGGAGTCATCGCCCTCGATCAGGACCTCAGGAGCGGCGCCCGTCTTCGGAAACCACTCGATCGGTACGGCTTGGCCGAATTCGCTCTGTGCCTCTTGGAACACAACGCCACCACGCAGATCGGGCACCGCGACAGCAATCGACCTCCCGGTGAGGAGGGGAACGGACGCTTCGGGGATCCACAGGTCGATCCCGCCCTCATCGGCAACAAGCAACGTCGGCACGTCGAGGGTCCGAATGGTTCCCGTGGTGGTTGTCGTCGATGACATCGTCGTCGCCGGAGCTGGCGGCGTCGTTGTCGTCGATGCGGAAGGCAATGTCTCCGGAGCTGCCGTCGTCGACGTGGTCTGAGATCCCTCAGGCTCGCCTGCGCAGGAGGAGGCGACCACTGCGGTGGCGATAATGAGAGGGCACCAAAGCCGTAGAACCGAGCCGTGCCTCTTTCCGCTGTGCTGAGCGCGATGGCGCACATGACGGGATCGATGCGCCGAGCGCGCACCGGCGAGCCAGGCGGCCACACCGGCCGTCCACACGGCGACGAGCAGGGCCCCCTCGGTGAGCAGAATCCAAGCCGCCTGGTCGAAGAACCCGGACTCCCAATCGGATCGGACCCAGACCAGCCCGATCCAGGCTGCGCCGGCAACAAAGGGGACGAGCCCGGTGGCAGCCCACACCCACCGGCGGAGCGCAGCGCACCTCGCCGCCCCGAGGACGGTGACCACGGATCCGAGAAGGAACGCCCCGAGAAAGTGCCAGAGCGTCAACGCTGCCTCACTTCGCATCTACCGGGCGAGCCGGCGGCTCGAAGTGCCGAGTCGAGGACTCGCTCGAGAGGCACCGGTTGGGGCCACCAGGGTCGACCCCACCCGGTTGCCGCTATCTGTTACTCACTTGATGTTCGAGTGGTACCTCCACGTGACCTTGCCCAACTGGCCGGCTCCATAGAACGTCTCACCGTCCACGGTGGCTTCGACGTCGCCGTACCGGTAGGTCGACGAGTACCTGTCGTGGAAGTTGGTCTCACCCGGGATCTTGAACGAGCTAGAGCTCTTCTCACGGATCAGCGGAGACGTCGACGTGAACTGGGCAGCGACGTCGAGCGTCACTTCCTCGCCCCCGCCGCCGTTCTCCAGAACGAGCACCTCTTCCCCGTACCAGCACTCGGTGTAGATCTCCATCCAGCCGGTCACTGTCCCAGCCGCGTAGCCGGTCGTGTACGTCTTCTCAGTCTCCAATGTCCCGGGCCCAGATCCCCAGAACCACTCATACAGTGTCCCGGGCACGTCGCCTTCACAAGTGATCGGGGTGTAGCTGTACCGGTAGTACTCGATCCAGGTCTCACCGGAGTATTCCGTGGCGTAGATCCCGGCATCCACCATCGCTCCGGTGACATCGTCGTAGCTGCTCCAATAACCCTGCATTTGGACCATCGTCTGGGAACCGTTGGACACATCCCTGGCGGTGGCTGGAGCGGCAACCGCCACGATGAGCCCGACGACCAGTGCGACAAACAGAGTCCGCCGCATTGTGACCTCCTCGGTCATCCCCTCACGGGGTACTCAAAGCCGTCCGCCGGACACCAAGCGATGTCCGCACTGTGCTTCGCTACCAGAATATACTTTCGCAAAATATTAGTCAACGAGTATCCGGAGCGATATGATCGCGTCATGGACCCCGGAAGCGACTACACCGATGCCGCCGCAGCTGCCTGGAAGCGAATCGCTTCCGACGTAGACCTGCTGGGCTACGGCGTCGTGATCCGACTCATTCGCGCCGGAAGACTCATGGAAGCCAGCCTCGACCAGATCGCCGACAACCACGGGTTCGACGTCCACGGCGACTACGAAGTTCTCGCCGCGCTACGCCGCGCCCACCCCACACCGCTCCGTCCCCAAGACCTCGCCGACAGAGTCATGATCAGCGCACCCGGCATGACCGGCCGCCTCGACCGCCTCGAGAACGCAGGCTTCATCACCCGGGAACCACACCCCACCGACCGCCGCTCCACGTTCATCTCGATCACCCCCGCTGGCATCCAGCTCACCGACCAGACTTTCCGCTCCGTCGTCAATGAGGCCGACCGACTCCTCAACGGCTTCCCCACCACCCGCCAACGACGCCTCACCCAAGAACTCCGCGAACTCCTCATCATCCTCGGCGACACCCCATAACCATCCGGCAACTGACCACTCACAGCGACGGGACGTCGCAGTGCGTCAACCGATCCGTAGCCGCGCAGAACACCGGCCGGCCCGCGCGTTATGGCGCACCTCATTTCGAGCCGAACCGGCAATC